>Ga0194055_10001283_pt1 | contig 20479 bp, 20 predicted proteins | sample SepL449m_MetaG_FD_155482 | JGI IMG/M metagenome (GOLD analysis project Ga0194055, IMG submission 155482) | Anoxic zone freshwater microbial communities from boreal shield lake in IISD Experimental Lakes Area, Ontario, Canada - Sep2016-L442-9m | ecosystem: Environmental > Aquatic > Freshwater >...
ATAATATATCTCATTTAAATATAAATATAAATATTGTTTTATATATACTAATTATCCTGTCGAAATGAATGATAAAGATACTGATACTGATAATGATAATGAATACAAGGTTAAACTGATAGTAGCTATATGCAAGGGGGGTGGTATTGGTATAAATAATAAAATTCCGTGGAAGATATCAGATGATTTAAAATATTTTTCGAAACTTACATCTGGTGACTATGGTAAATATATGGTAGATACTAAAAAATACATAAGCACAGGTAAATCCGCTGCTAAAATATGTAAAGATGATCTAAATATTCAAAAAAATGTAATAATAATGGGAAAGAATACTTGGTTATCATTACCAAAATATCCAAAGCCGCTCCCTTATAGAGATAGTATTATTATGTCTACAACTATTCCTGAGAGTAAAGGAATACTAGATGATAAAGAATGTGATTATGATATTAATATACATTTTTCATCAATCTCACGCGCTATACGTTTTTGCTCATCGAGGAGAGATAATACGTTGAAGGATGGGTTGATTACGTCGGAATTATGTAGAGACGAAGAACACGTTAAATGCAATGAACGGGAGATTATGATAAATTCGGGTAGTAAAAAATATAATGATATATGGATAATAGGAGGGGCAAAAGTGTATGAAAATATTATTAATATGAATACAAATGTAAATACAAAAATTATTATAGATGAATTTTATATTACATATATTGACAAGGAGTATAAGTGTGATACATTTTTTCCATTAATAGAAAATATGAATCTATATTGCCTTAACTCAATAGATGCAAAAGTATGTAAATGCGAAGATGATGACGGTATAAGCGATGTGAATGTTTACTATCTTGTTTTAAAAAGGTTGAATACAAATGAAATAAAAACTGAGAATGTTATGTTGAATATAAATCCTGCGATTGCGACAGATGATAATATAGAATTGATTAAAAGATTAAAAATATTAAAAATAGGCATCAGGTTTACACCCTGAACAATGTCTTTTTTCTTCTTCTTTTTTGCATATAGGATAACCATCTTTTAAATATTGTGCATAAACCGATTTTAATTCTTTATTCTTGTCAAGTATATTAGGGTCGCATTTCCAGGTGCATTTTGTATATAGTCTGTTATTTGATTTAAGAATAGTATTATTAAGAATAGAATTATGCATTTTTTTATTTTTCTTACAATTAGTATTATTAGTATCATTAACGTCAGAAGAAGTGGGACTAACACAACCTAAAAGACATTTTTTATCAAATATACTTGAAAAATCAAGTTCGGATGTATCGTATAGATTAGCAAAAGGGCTTGAATTACTAGCATTTCCGGTGTATAATATATTCCCACCTGTGTTTGAATCATCACCATTATTAAAACCTTCAATATTGAGCGAATTATTATATACAGGGGATATGATATTATAAAACGCAAATATGAAAATACATACGAAAACGATAGTTATGAATAGTTTATTATTGTATATCTTCATAATAGTTAATAATATTTTTTCAGAGTTATTTGTTTTCATTTATAGTTATTTATAGTTATTATATTATATAAAATAACTATAAAATAACTATAAAATAAATACAGTAATATCTAAAACGCATATAATAATACTAAATTATTTTTTATAAAGAGGGCTTTCGTCTATTAATATTCCGCAATATTGCATTGGGTTTTTGGCATAATCCACTGCGGTATAAATGTGTGCTCTTACCGCATTTTCTAATAAAAATTTAAAATTGCTCCAAAATTCTTCTTTGTGACCGATTGATACTGTCATTGTATGTGACAATTCGTGTATTGCTACAAATGTAAGGGTATTTTTGTCAATTAATTTTTCATCTGTTTTACTTTTTGTTAAACAGAATGCAATCTTTTCGCCCTTGTTTTCGCTATATGCTGTATGCTCATCTGCTGGATCATTTTCTATTATTTTTCTTGGATTAAAGTTCTTTACTAAACGCTGAACATTTTCGTATGTTGGGTAATTTTTCTGCATGTATGCTACAAGATTCTTCATATTTTGGGTAATATTTGCTAACAAGTCTGCTGCCATCTCTTGTTGAAGACGCTGACGTACGCAGTATTTATTTCCGTCTACACTTGAAGTTATACAATTTAAATTTGCCAAATCGGAGTCAAAATAATATTTTACAGTTACTATAATAATTAGTATAAATAGTATATATCCATATATATTTATATCCATAGTATATTATGGTAAGGAAAGAGTTGTATATATTATATAAATAATAAATAATAAGTTAACTTTAAAAAGTTATATATACAATTTAACTTATTATTATTTCTATTCTGATATTATTTTATTATTTTATTCGCCTAAACATAAACTACTAAAATATAGTTTTACTTAAGACCGCAACCGATTTCGAGGGGCATACGGAAAGGATCCGGCTCGATAGTAGTATTATTCCAAGGGCTAACTAAAACTTGAGGGTTAGGTGGTTCAGAACGGAGCTGCTGATTAGAGTTTTTAAGAGTGTTGCCTACAGTGTCTAGACCAATCAAATAACCTGAGTTAAGAAAGTTTACACCCAAAAAGTCACCAGTACCTTGAGGCTTCATACCCCAACTACCATTATTATCACTTGGGAGAAGGTCGGATGGAGCATTTGTATTCTGACCATTGCAGTTAGATGGGAGACCGGCTAAGTTACTATCATTTGAATTTACTGGGGCATAGTCTACATAAAATGTTCCATCATTTGCGCCGGATAGTTGTTGACCATTGCCTGATTGAGAGGGGGCACCACTACCCCTTCGTCTATTTTTGGGGACTAAATTCTCGGGGGAGAAATTCTTGTTTGAGGAATAGTTATATAGCACATAAATAAGAATAATTCCTCCTAAAAGTAAAAGAACGTGATGTGCCTTAAAAGTTTTCTGTAATTCTCGAAGCATCGTTATATAAAATAAATGATAAAATATTTTTATAATTTTAATATTAATTAACAATTAACGAAATACATATTACAAATTACAAATAACAAATAACTGCCTTAAGTAATTAAATAAAATTAATTAAATTTGTAAAATATAGTAAATATATTATAAAAATTTATATTGTATTTTTCTATTTTATTCTAATGATGTATTAATATTGTTTATTTATTAATCATCTTCTGATTCTTGAGAATCATCGGAATCTTCTGATTTTTCTGATTCAGATGAATTACTAAAATCAGAGTCTGAATCATCCAGCATATATGTTTTTTTGATTTTTTTTACTTCTAAATAAGCATCAAATGCCAATTTTCTCGCAGTGCGTGCTTTTTCTTTTGCTACACGATATAATTCATAATAAATATCGTTTGCTGGTTTTATTTTAACACTTTCATCATTTTTTATCTCTAAATCTGCATCTGTTAATTCCATCATATCTGGAAAATCAGATATTTTTTGTTTAAGGCTATCTTTCTCTAAAGTTCCTTGTTTGTTTATATTGTCCGATTGTGTTGCCAGTTGTTCATTCCCATTTCTATTTCCTTTTTCATCCATCATTTTTACCTCTTTATCTTTTTCTTTATCTGTTTCTTTATCTGTTTCTACGTCTGTGTCTAAACATTTTGTGACCAATGATACCATAATAGGTGTAGCCGGAACAGGTTTAACATTATCGTGTTCTTCTACTTTTGTCTCACTTGATATTGTTATATTAATATTATTGCTTTGCAACTCATCCGGTATAATTGAATTTTGCGAGACCATTGAAGAAGCGACAATAGATGTAGGATTTGTATTATTTTGTATGCTCATATTTTGATTACGTTTAATGACACATTCTTGAAAAACAGGTTTGTCTGATAAAATAAGAACTTGTCGCATTACGATTTCAAATTGAAAACTCTTGGATGTAAACTTAATGCCCTGAATTTCTAAAACTGTTATCAAGTCTTCTTCTTGTTTAATATCTTCTAATGTTAACTGTTTTTCATTTTCATCAAATACGAAACAAGTTGGCATTTTAAGCATATTTTTAGATGAAGCAATATTTGCACGTAACAAGTAATATTTACCAGATTTAAATGACCTTAATGCAGATGTGAAAGCATTTTCAATATCACTTTGGTCGATATCGTTTGTAAACCAGGAATTACGTTTCGTATATATTTTTTCAATACACGCTTTTTCTAAATTTTCAATAAAACCAATAAATTCAGAGTGCTCGTTAGAGAACATAAGGTCTATATATGATTTCTTACCTGCTGTAAGTATTATTCCTTGTTTAGATAGACATTTAGGTGTTTGTATATAGAACATACTGTTGTCAACATTTAACTTTGTAAAAAATGAGCCACCGTGTAAAAGTTCAGGGTCAGTTAGAACTATCTTACTAAATTCATAATTATCATATGTTGTACAGATTTTTGCCGATGAATTATATTCCATTTAATCCATAAAGAGAAAATATAGGTAATAATAACACGCAATAATCTTGCAATAATAATATTTTTATAAAATAATATATCGAAAAATGAAAGATATGAAAGATAAAATATCGGAATATTGTTTAGAATTTATTAAAAAGGATGAAGTAAAAAAGGAGCTCAAAAATTTATTTAAACCTATCATTAACATGATTTTAGAAGAAATATATCCATATATTTATTTGTCACTATTACTCGTAGTGATTAGTTTCTTCTTGGTTTTAGGCATATTTTTTATGTTAATAAAAAGTAAAAGTATTTAATTAGGTATATTTTGGTATATTCATTGGGAGATTTTTATTTTTTCTAATGAGATAATATAATACTAAAAAATGGCAAGAAAAAGTCACAATAAAAGACATAAGGGTCGCGGACGCAGACACCGCGGTGGTGGTTCACCTTCTCCTTTACAATCAGGTGCATATCCTGGTGCTGAAACAGGTGGAGGTAATTGGCTTGCTTCTGTTACTAATGGAACAGCAGCGGCTGTTTCCAGTGCTTTTAAAGGCCCTATGAATATGTTAAATGGCACTCCTCAGGCAAATGCTATAGCATATAACAATATTGCTTTAAAAGGAGTTGGAAATAGTGGTTCAGGGGGATATAGTAATTCAGGTGGTCAGAGAGGTGGTTCTCGTAGACGTCGACGCGTAGTAACAAGACGTCGTCGTGGTGGGGCTATGGCTATGCCGCATCCTGGTGGAATGGGTAAAGTAGTACCACCAGCACCACACTTAGCTGGCGGTACAGTAAAAGCACCAGTCGGACCACCACCAAGAGCCCAAAGTGGAGGTATGTTTGCCACATTTGGTGCTCTATTGAAAGAGGCGCTTGTTCCTCTTGGTTTACTGGCTGCTCAACAAACATACGGTAAAAGATATAGCAAAAAACATCACAGTTCTAGTTCTCATACTAGGAAGCATAGACGGTAATTTGCTGCTATAATAGTTTAATATCGTTATACTTTATTAGTTATATGAAATAAATAATATCTAAAAAAGATTTAGATATTATTTATTATAATATAATAATCATATTTTCGTATAGTACTATACAAATGTCAGCACAGCATCCCAACAATATAGAAAAGTCTATCCAAATGTGGGTGGAACTAGATAATGAGTTGAAGAAGATAAATGACAAGGCAAAAGATGTTCGTACACGTAAAAATGATTTAGAAGACAAGATAATGGATTATGTGCAAGAAAATGATATGAATAATAATTTTATGAGTATTTCTGATGGGAAACTTAAATTTTGCGAAACGAAACAAACCTCACCTATTACCTTGGGTTTTTTAGAGAAATGTTTAGGAGAGATAATCGCCAATCAACAACAAGTAAAGCAGATTTTAGAGTATATTAAAAATAAACGTGAGCAAAAGGTTGTCCCCGAAATAAAGAGGTATTATAATTAATTTCACCTTATAGTTTGACCTTATAGTTTGACCTTATAGTTTGACCTTATAATATAATAACGTTAAATAATATAAAATATATTTAACATTATTTATATACATAATATAGGTAAATAGAAATAGTATACAAACACATATAATGGACCAAGTTGGTGGAAAAGGAAGTATGTTACCATTAAGAGCGTGCGACCTTGTTTTTAATAGAAAATCTGACGGAATTATGAGTTGTGGGTACAAAATAAGCAATGCTCTACTTAACTCAACACTGAACGTTCAATATGGCGGCGGAGGCGGCGGAGGTGGTGGGCATATACATAAAGAAAGAAAAACAAGTGAATATGATATAAAAACCGCGAAACTTATGGAAGATTTAGTAGTTCCATCCGGGTTATACTATTGTCACCCCATAACAAAGCATAAGGTTTTTAATCATAAGGTTTCGAAACAGGGCAATGCAGACAAAAAAGGTAAAGCACGTGATGCAGATGATGACAGCGATGACGATGTTGTTGACGAATCATTATATGATAAGTTACTAGAACTCGTTTCTCCAGAATCGCGCAGAAAATATGATAAGAAGACGCGCAAAGTTCGGGCAGTTGCTACCACTGTACTCCATAAAATCAAGATTGGAAAAAACGATGATGCGTATGCAGCGGGAGATAATGATAAAATAAAGAAACAAAATAAGAAAACTAAAAAGGTTAGATTCGCTGAGTAATTTTACACTATTCTGTTAAACCATACTTTTTCTACCATATAATATAATAATTATTTATAATATTATACTTTATAATATTATAAAAAATGTGTAATGTTGATATTTACTTAACATATATTTATCCTATAATACTCCAACTATTATGATTAAATGGTGACAACAATATTTCAGGTACACGTTTCTTCCAATAATCCAGTTTCTTCTGTAATTTAATATCTTTCATACTTGTTGGGTAAATCGGTGTATTTTGCATAATATTCTGTTCTGCACCAGTGATAATCGGTTTATATCCATAACAATTAACACCAAATTTTGCATCGGGATTACTAATAGCACCTCCATTAATTCCTGGTCGTCCGCAATCATTTTTGTGACCTTCTATGGTTTGTAATTTGTCCCACGTTTTTTGCTGCGTAGGGAACAATATCATTTGGTCATCAGACCACCCATAGTTGCACCACTCGCCTCCTTTATTATATGTTTCTTCAATTTGATTATATGTAGCTAAATCAGCGCCATATGCTTGACAAATTGCTTTTGCATCATCGTATGAAAATCTATTATCAGGAATATTGTAAACTTCTTTTTCTATTTTCAATTCCGGAACGACATTTTCTTCGGGTGGTTCTTGAACAGTAACATCAACTTTAGGTTGGTCAGTGAAAATATCTTGAATTGATGCAGTCACGTTTACATTAAAAAAATACTGGAAACCATTTATAACTAATAGAATAACGAAAATACTCCATAATATAATTTCAAGTGTTCGTTTACCACCTGATTCTAAACTTGAACCTGACTCTCCGCCTCCACCACCGCCTGCGCCATTATTTCCTAAAGATGAAAACAACACATAATATAAAACCATTATAACAATAAAGGCAAGCAAAATAATAATACGGGTAGAAACAGACGAAGAATCCAGTCCTTTTTTACCAGAAGTAGCTAATTCACTTATATATGATAACGGGTCTCCTTGTATTCCCGATAATGAATTATAACTTATACTCATTTATTCTATATTTACTATATATATATATATAATTCAATTAAATTTTTTTTTCCTATAAAAAAGACAATATGGTGTATTTCCACTAATTATATTATCATTTATTAAAATCTCCTTTACTTGGGTATCATTAAAATTATACCATTTACCATTTGAATTTTTTATTGTTGCACTATAATGTCCGCCTTCGATTTGTCCGTGATGATTACAAATTGCATATAAATCGTAGATAAATGTCTCTTTGGCATATCCCTCCACATATTTTGAAAAATCCACATTATTTATGGGAATATCTATAAACTGTTGGTTCTTTTTTGTTCGCCCAGTTGAATAAGATGTAATAAATCGCTTAATATCTATAATCATAATATTCGGAAGACTCCAAAATAATAGGCGTTTATATACATTTTGTTTTTTATTTTCAGTTTCATTGAACCAAGCATTTTCTCCTTCTAAAGATTCTCGTTCGCAGTGTTTATCAAAACAGTCAAATAATGTAACATTTTTATCTGTATTTTCGATATGTAAATCTTCTTTAGAAGGGACAGGAAGGTGTATTAACATATATGGTTCAGGTCGTATGCTTAGATATTTTGAATCCTCTGAATTTACCCGAGGTGGTTGAGAAGGTATCTCAACTGGAATAGGTGTCAAAACAGATACGTGGATTCCAAAGAATATGTTTAAAAATTCAGAGTAATCTTTTGTATATTGCGTTTTCATCATTTCATAACAAGCTTTCCCCATTTCGTCCTTTTTTGTTTTAATATTTCCTTTAATATCCATAATTACTTCACGCGTTAAAGCATTATGAAATGAGTCAAACAAGAAAAGAAGAAATTCGGGAAGGTCATTTTGTGACCATCCAGTGAATAAATCGCGATTTGTAATTTTTGCAATACGCTGAACCGTGTTAATGAAACGGCCTGGAGAAATAACGCAATTTTGACTCCACATTAATTTTCGTAGGTCATCCCATTCGACCAATAAAACTGATTCAGGTTTATTGCTTAAATGTTTTTTATAATCAGCGTCTCCTTTTGATAGAAAATCATTTAATTCATATGTATGTGAAATACATTGTAAACAGGCATTTGCAAAACAAGTATTGCCAAGATTGGCTAGACCCGTTATACCTTTTCCGCTATATTTTTCAAATCTAGTTAAATCTTCGCTTCTTTTTTGCGATTCTGTCATTGGTATTTTATTTATTATAAATAGGGTTATGTGTTCTTTACTATGGTTATTAATTAATAGTATTTAATATTTAAACATATTTAATATATATAATTATATTTGTAGTGTAATTGTTGTATTCACATATTACAAGGTAGTATTAAATGAATAATAACACAAGAAGTACAAATAGTACAAATAGTAGAAATAGTACAAATAATATAAATCATATTACACACGACAATCCTGCAAGAGGATATAGTTCGCGTAATTCGTCTTTTGATAATCCTTTTAATATGGATTTCGAATATGGATATTTATCAATGATGACTAATTTTAGTACATTTGTATCTAGGACACAGGATATGTATTCGCGTATGGAAGAAGGTTTTTCAGATTTATTAGAATCACAAAGAGAAAGAAGAGTACAATCATATACGAGGAGGATAAGGAATAATCGTGCGACTTTAGAAGCATCAATATATGAAAATGGTGATAATATTTCTAATTCTCCTGAATCTCGGGGTTCTCGAGAATCACGTAACTCTCACGTTCCTATAAACGAGGATGATGTAGAACGTAGATGGGATGAAGAAGATGGTGAAACGGGTGAAACGGGTGAAACGGGAGAAATGCATAATTCATCAAATAATGCGAATATTAATAGTCAACAGCAAAGGCAAGGGCAAACAAATCGTCGTACATTATTTGATATGGAAAGTATTTTATATTCTGTAATTCCCAGAACTGTAATTATAGACCCGAATAATATTGGAACAAGAGGTTCGCTACAAAATAGAGGTTTAAGTATTCAACAAGTAGAAGAAAATACAGAAATTATAAATTATGATTCTATACCTAGAAATGAAATATTAAATACTGAATGTCCTATTTCGATATCTCCCTTTACTAGTAATTCTGTTGTTTTGAGATTGAAACGGTGTAGACATTGTTTTGTTCCGTTTCGTATGATGGCGTGGCTTGAAACACATTCTACGTGTCCTTTATGTCGTATTTCAGTTGTAGAATCAGCAACAGGCGCAGATACAGGCGCAGGTAGAGTATCTGGCAGCGAAAATATAGCACAACCACCAAATAACAATATAGATATGACAAATTTATTTAATAATATTAGAGATAATCTGTTAAACGGTTTTAATAATACAACAAATGTACCCGCGTCAGCAACCACAGGAAATACTGCTACAGAAAACTTGAATAATGGTGCAAATGGCGCAACTGGTGCAAATGGCGCTAACACCAATGTATACAATCTTTTTAATCAGTTATCAAATCTATCTATAGATAATGTAAACGATGATTCAATTATGTTTTCTTTTGATATGCCTGGACATTCTGGTACATACAATTCACATTTAAATAATTTAAATGAGTTAAGTGCATCATATATTATTCCTCAATTATCTCAACTATTTTCAAATTCTATGGCGTCCGGTTTATCAAATAGAGCTCAATCCAGTAACAACAACAACAACAACAACAACAACAACAACAACAACCACGACCACGAAAACGACAACGATGATAATAATGATAATGACCCGATGGATTTAGACTAACAATAAATATATCAAAAAATTGAATTATATTAATGAATATATTTCAATTAAAGCAAAAAGTCAAATAAAGGTCTCAATCTTGAATAACGATACGATGCCCAAAAGCTCATTCTTTATGTATCCACGCAATGACGATGATTTCGGTTTTACCTGGGATATAGATTTAGGATTGAATTGGAAATGGGATTCGTGGTACGGTCGTTCATTGAAAGGAATGTTTGATATTACCGTATTCATAATTAAAATGTTATATTCAATTCTAGGATACTATATTATGTGGGTTTTGTTACATTATGTAGCTGCACACCTATATCCAACATATTGTGTGCCATTTACTATTGCTGGATTACTATTGTCCCCGTTTATGTCATCTGCTCCGCATTGTATCGCTTTGCGTTGGTTGATTATCGAAGGTTCGAATGTAATCCTAACAATGTGGATTGTATTTGGAACATATGCGATTCGGTGTATGTTAAGGAGATAATAGATAATAGATAATAGATGGGCAAATATTCGTAGACCGATGACGGATAAATGATAGGATTATATATATTTTTATATCCATATTATATATTACCAATAATACCAATAATACCAATAATACAATCAATACCAATAATACCAATAATACAAAATATGTGGTTTGATGAAAGAAATATATTAAAACATTTTACTACTTTTTCTTCAAGCATAATAGAGTTACCAGATTTAAACGGTTATGTCCTCCCACACGCAGGCACTGAATATACAGGACAAATTATCGCGCATACGATGCGGTTTAAACCGACAAAACGATTTTCAAAAGTATATATACTATTTTATCCTGCAAAATCGAGCGAATCGCACGAGACAGCACACGAGTATGAGGTGCCATATAAATCCTGTTTAACAGTATTCGAAAAAGTATGGAAAATAAATACGCGCAATATAGAGTTCGTACCGTATAATATTGTAACAACGACGCTACCAAGATTGACGCGCAATGAATACCGCAATTCGCTTATAATCGTATCGGCGGATTTTTCGCACTTTTTAGATTTACAAACGGCATATGAGGCGGAGAATTGTGCTGCGAATGCCATAATACATAACGCCAGCCCTCCCCCGAAATGCACCGATGTCGTTGACCACCGCGATACATTTATGCGACTGTATTCTTTTTTACCGTCGACGGCGCGACCAGTGCTTCAATGGGTAGGGCGTACGCGCAGTCCTGGTGCGAAAGGTGTCGGGTATTTGTCTTTCCTATTACGCCAGGAGCATATCGTGGGTAGTAGTGTTGGTGACGGTGGTGACGGTAAACGTCCCGATGGAATGTTCGTTACGTGTTATGATACGAATATGACGGCTCGTGAATGTTTGGGGAAATGGTTTGATACGGGAGGTGGTGGTGGTGGCGGTGGTGGTGGTGGCAAAAAATGGACGAAGAAAGAAGAAGATGAACTTATCGCCGATGTCGTGAGCAAAGGACGTTCTATGAGCCGGCTTACTGGAGGACCGAGTACAGCGTCGAACGTCCCCATAAAATATTGTACAATCACGTATTTATATAGAGACGTACGTACGGCGCCGGATAAATTCATAAGAGGATGGCACGGTCTGCACGCTAGTGCTTTTTACCTTCCTGAAGTCTTTTTAGAACATACATTCGATAATGGACAATGGATAAAACCGGAGGATAAAGAATGGCCACAAGATTATGCTTTTAGATTAGACGACACATTGGCTAGCTTAGACCGTAAAGCTGGCGTTAAGGTAGGAACAAGTAGTCGTGGTGAAAAAAAACTATATACAAGCGCGCTGCGATATGTTAAATTGTAATTATAAATTGTTGTATAATATATAATATAATATATAATATAATATATAATATATATACAATGGATTTATGCGACGATTTTTATAATGAAAGAATAATTTGTAAAGACTTAACTGATAAAGGAGAGTTAACTAGATATATGACAACATTACTTGTATTTTATATATTAATTATATGCTGTAAAAATAAATATATTAAAAAATATATTTACTTGATATTACCACTAGTATTGATGGTATTAGATTCTGTAGATGCTAGGTTTATAACATTATTCATAAATAAAAGTAATAATACAACCCATCTTAGCTGTACCGGATTATTCAATTATCAAAAATCAGACAAAATATGCGATTCATTTTCATATTTATTGGCATATATATTTTTGGCAATATGCTTTAAAGTAGACAATATTTTACTTTTTTTAATTTTGTATAGAATAATCGGCGTAATATTGTTTAGTCTTACTAAAAATAGTGTATGGCTTATTTTATTTTTTGATTTTATAAAAGAATATTTTATTTATTTGTTTATTTTTAGTAATAATTATATGTATATTCCATTATTTGTATTGGGTAAGATCGTTTTTGAATATTATTGGCACACAATAAAAAATAGTACCAAATATGTTTTAGAACCAAATAATAATATAGAGTTGAATTCACACGGTTATTGTAATGTAATAAACTAATATTTTACAATATATTTACTATATTTACAATTTTTTTAAAAAATATATACGTCAAGTTCACCTGGATTTTCGTGATAATATTTATGCTCAGCGTAATCTAAAGAATGATCATAATCAATAGGAGAATATAAACCTAATATTCCATATCGTGAAAACCAAAACTCATTGCTCAAATTTATATGTTTATTTTTTTCTTTTTTATCTAATATTTTATCTTCTGCACAATATCTGTTGTTTTTTAAATTACTTTCATCAATATAATCCAATTTTTTAATATAGTCACTACGACCCCACCAAAAATTACCACCGTAATGTGGTTGAATAGTATAATTTACGCCAACTGTATTATAGTTATTATTTAATAAATTAACACATATTTCCCACTCCTTAACATTATAATTCATCATATAATCTCTCCAATAATTATGTTGAACTGACCGTCCGGTAACACCTTTACTATGTAAATAAAGAATATGAACATTTTCATTTTGTTGCTTACTAAACTCTAATAAGCAATTAACAGTCATATTTTCGTGAACATAATTAGGTTGTGACGGCAATTTAATTAATTTTTTATAATTCTTTAAAAATATTTTCAATTCTTCTTCACAATTATCACAACTACAGCCATAAAAAATCTTTTCACATTTATCATATAAACCTGAATTTAATATTTGTGTTATCTGACCAGAAATTATAGTTTTCCAATTATCCCCATAGTTACATAAATGTATAAATACATATATCGGTGTCGTATTTTTTATTTTGGGAATATTTTTATATTTTGTTCTACTATTAAAACGATTAATGTCCAATAAATAATTTGATATATATCTATTTAATCTTGACATCAATATCAAGATAAAAACTATAACAACTATAAAAATTATAATTAATGATTTATATATCACTTTTAATTTCATTTAAATGTAATAAAATACAGTAATATAAAATATATATTATATTACTATAAAAATATTATATTACTATAAAATTACATAATATATTACTATAAAAAATATATATTATTTACAATAAGTATTACATTATTATTACGTCTTCTTGAAGAAGCTCATTATATTCTGATTCCCTTTCGTTGAATTATCTATCTCTATCAAATATTCGTCAAATAATATTTTCTTCACCTCCTTATTACGCAAGTCTGTTATCTTCTTCTTCACTTTCTCCTCATCCTCGCCATCTATCAGTTTATCCGTCCACGCTTCCATAGACCGCTTCAATGCCGGCACCTGTCTCTTATAACTCGGAATATTCTCCAATACCAGCGCAAACACTTGCTGTATCGGTTTCATAATCTGATTCGTAATATAGAAAGCATAATTCGGTTTTATTTTATTCGCCACTATATAGTCTGGGTGTTCGATTCGTTCACCTTGTAGCGCCTTCTTATCCGGATTCTGGATATATACAAACGGAATTCTATCTCCTATACTTGGCTTGTTTCCTGGATCACGCTTGCCCATACGGTCCGCCAATACTTTATGCGCGATTTGTGCCGGGTTTTTATATCCACTTCTCAGTGATTTTGTGATGATAAGTTTATCCATCGGTACCTTCTCATCTACCAAATTTTGTAATGATGTTTTGAGAAATGTAATTGCCGTCTCGACATTTTGTTCCTTCATCAAAATATCGATTACACCTCCATATATATCCTTCACAATCGGTGCATTATCTCGCCGCTTCAATACGATACCCATACTTTTGCGTTTTGGTTTTTCCGGCTTGTCTTCATATAACATTCCAATATATCGCTTCTTCGATAGTAGGCAAAACGGCATAAGCGTCTTTTCATATACCCACGCGTGTGGCGACTTCAGAAATTTCGTAGCAAGGTGTCCGACCTCTTTCGCAAACTCGATCGTAATTTCTAGTGCATCCTTTCCGCGAATCGGTATTCCGTCTGATGTAGCAAGATTAAATGTGAAGAATACAGAATCCGTGTTATGAACTATCATATTGCCAATACCAGCAGCAAAGTGGTGATTTTCAGTCGTAAGGTCATATACAAATTCTTCCGAAGGATAGGAAATCTCGTGTATTTTTTTTACAAGATTATTATTTATATTCGTAATTGGACTCTTCGACACCTTTATTACATAATTTGATGATTTATCTTCGATATTATAATCCAATGAAAGTGTATGTCCGTGAAATTTACTAAGTTCATCCCATTTAAGTGCAGCATTATATTGCGATAATGGTACAACAATCTTAGCACCTATATTTATTCTAACATTATCAGGATGTTTACATATATCGTGTTCAAAATGCAACAACTCTGTTTTATCTTTAACAACATCTTTTGGAGATATTTCTTTACCATTTATATCCACAAGTGAATGATCATCTGTCACGTCAACGAGCCCTGTATGTGTTAATACTCTAATCATTTTTTTATGAGGCGCCAATCTATGACGAATAATACGATTAAGTTTTGTCCATCCTTTATCTGACCATGTTTCAACATTTATCGTAGAATTCATCTCACAATATTCTTTTCCTTCCTTTCCTTCCTCTTTGCTATAAACCCAACCATTATCGTCACCATATAATTTCGCTAACTCATCTATCTTTATGATATTCATTTGGCCCCCATTAGCTCTAATATATATCGGAGTATAATTCGCAACACTGTCACCATATATGTACTCAGCTTTTGTATTTACAAATCCGAATTTCTTCGACTCCACTTTAGCGTCCCCATATACTTCCTCTACAATCCGTTTTCCATATGTCAGCAACTTCCTCCCTGTCGCCGTCGTAGATGCCGCTATATCAACGTCATAAAATGTGCTCGTTTTTGCACCACACTGTCCATAAAGTGAATTCGCTGTTACTTTATAACCAAGCTGTCGTTTATCTAAAATGTTCGCCATAAAGGGGTCTTCCGTTGCTTCGGCCATTTTACGCGTTGCTTTACGTGCTGCAAGCAGTTCCTCCAGCACTGTCGGCATAATTGCCTTGATTCCGTCTTTGGGTTGAGCAAATCGGCAAATCTTTGTACCGTTTCGCGTCTTGATTGCACGCCCACGTTGATTCGGTACCCACTTATACGTATCATACGTTACATCCACATATTCATACCCGGGCATATTATCATAGATATAATTCCCCGACGGATCTTTCACACCAGTTTCACGAACCAATTGCCCTACCAAATCAAATTCCCTTGTCCATACTTTGCTGTCGTGTGACAAATTCTCGCTAATCATTGAGGAGGGATATAGTGACGAATAATCGAGACAGGCGACGGGATTGTCGAGATACAAATTACATTTCGGCGGGAGACAAATAGCGCCTTCATAACTCTCATTTCCGAATGAACGCTCAATAACGGGCATAAGCGTACGCTTCTCGCGGCATTTCTTCGCAATAAAACTGGTCAGCTTAATACTCTGTCCACGCAAAACAAGGAAACTAATCGGCACACTACATATTTTCGCCATCTCAATATATCCCGTCATCACATCGATTTTGTTCATAAGATGATGCACCAAGTTACAATCCTGAATACAGTATTTCGCAATAATTGCGCGCTCCGCTGGGCCCTCATTTGTCATTTTGAAAATATCTTGCGGCGTGACATCATCCTTGGCTAGACCCCATCGCACAGATTTTTTCATATCAGGTTGCTCGTGTCCCTCAATCTCAAATGTTTTATTGACAAGGTCCACATTTAAAACCTTGAATTTCGCGCCGTCCTTATATGTATCCGTCGAATGACTCGACTCTTCGAAATTAATATAATTCCCATTCTCAAGACCCATCAAATTCGAGCTGCTGATTTTCGTATTCCCGGTCGGAAGATGTTCCAGCTTTTTCACACCATCGCCTATAAAATATCCGGCACAATAGTCCAATTTATACGACGTCAGATTGAAATCGCGGCGGAAATAATTATACAAATCTATTTGAAGACGCCCCGTCATATCGATATAGTGCAGGTCGTGTTGCCCGCTCGCAATTACAATACTGCTTTCTTTAATGCATACCTTTCCTGTAGTATAGTCACGCGTCCCGCAAAACTCGCCCTTATTGCGTGATAGTCGGAGGAATTCATTCTCGCACGAATTTTCAAGCGAACGGCGAAACATAAACTCATAATCAAATCCGCAAATATTGTAGCCGATTATAATATCGGGATTCTCGCGCTGAATTAGGCGCGTCCACGCAAGCAATACTTCACGCTCCGTTTTATATGTCTCTATCTCCGAATTCGCCACCTCATCCTTCAGTGTATCGCACGTGTCGAGAACGATACAGTGGTTGAGATAGGGGCGTTTCTCGCCATATGTGAGGAATGTCGAGCCAATAAATGTAACCTTGTCACCTTCTACTTGCGGGAATATTTCCTGTAGAGATATATTCAGCTTATTTATTTTTGTTTCGCGGTCTGTTTTATCTGCGGGGGACGTGAGTAGATGTATGACTGTCTCTTTTGGTGGTTCGACTATGATTTCAGAATCTTTTGCTTTTTTTGATTTCTTTGTTGCGACAGAGGCTTTTGGTTTAGCGCCTGCATATGCCATAAGTAAGTCATTTGCCTTTTTATCGTTATCGTTATTGTGGTTGTGGTCGTCGCCATCGCGGTCAGCATCAATCTCTTCAATATCTACATATTCTTCTTCTACAATATCGCCTCCTTCATAAGCGTCATCTTCAACATCATCGTCCCCGTCGTCTTCGCAGGCATTCACGTTATTGCTCTCCGATATTTTTTCGAACATTTTCTCAATCGTGTTAATATCCTTCAAAGCATCATTGATTTTAATATCTGGAATATGATATGATATCCATACATCAAATAATGCGGCAAGTCGCTGCTCTGAAACCTTAATCTTCGTATAGATGCGGTCGACATCAGGGTGTTGGTTTTCGCCACTGTACCCAAAGGCAGTATATACGATTTGCTTCATAAGTGCGGGAGTAATATGCTCCATTGCTTCAGCACCGGCGGTAGCCCCTGCGCGTCGACATATGGCATCACAAACATCTACAATATTTGTAGCAAGTTTTTTATATGTTTTAATCGGAATCGGGAAATCGCCGTGACTACTACTCGCCTCAATATCAAAACTACATATTTTATACGGTACAACAGTCTCCTTAGCATTGAGAGGTACAATATCGCGTGAGGCTAACTCATATTCATATTTACAAGTTGTCGTTTGTATGCCGACGCCACCGTGAATTTGTTTTGCACGTTTTGACTGAAACCCTATCCACCCTGATGGACTGATATCGTGAACGTGGAAGAAACGCAAAATCGGCGGAATATTTGATTCGTAGATTTCCGTTTTCGTATTGAAATATATATAACCGTCGCGGCTGAGTACCTGCTTCCCGTCTTTACCAAATTTAAACCACATATTTTTGACCTTGTTCATTGTCGCCACGTTTTTAAATTTAATAAGAATAAACTTGTGCTCTTTCCCGCCATCAAATCCGTATAATTTCTTACGCCTTATGAGTTTTGATTCGACGTCTAGAATAGAGTCTTGATAAAATTTTCCGACCTTGTTTTTCAAATGAGAAATAAATGCCGATTTTTGAGGAATCGACCATTCGTCGCCTACCTTGACATAGAAGAATGGTTGATAATCACGAACAAATATAGTACAGGTTTCACCTTTCTCGTTTATACCGAACATTTGAATCGTTGTGAACTTTTCATCCTTTTTATATTTCTTTGCAGCGGAGACATTATCATCGTCATCGTGGTTACCGTTGTTGTCGCCACCTTCGCCGTCGACATCATCATTGTTATCGCGTTTTTCGTCGAATATATTAAAATCAAATAGACGAAATGAAGTATCGTAATTGGGAGCAGGGTTAGTATTAATTTCTGTAGCAGGCATTGACATTTTAAATCAGGAGCTATGTTTTTAACTTGTTAGTTTATTTGTATGTCTTATTTAGTGTTTATTATGTTTATCAATTTTTTATAATAACCAAATCGCAGTGGTAATTATAAAATGTGTATTGTGTGTATATAGTGTGTCTATATAGTGTGTATATAATATGCGTCTAATGATGTAACACACATTTAACAACGGCACCCACGACTGTGGCATCTTTTAGTGCAGCAGTGTTTTTTGCCCTTGTAACAAGGGCAGGTTGAACGTGTGCAACCACCGGGGCAGTGACACGCGCGTCTTCTGCCGTGTCTACGAGTTTTACGCGAAGCTCTAGAACGACGGCGTTTAGAACCGTGCTTTCTACGCCTTGAACCTCCACCTGATTGACCAGCTGATTCTATTAAACTAGGTGCTCCACAAGTCATTTTATTTTGATTTATATATTATAACTATATTATTATTATTATATAAAATATAAAATATAAAGTGCCTTAATATATCGATGCCGATATTACTATTTCTATTTCTAAATATTCTGCTTAATATTAGGCAAAATATTTAATATATTTTTTAGATGAATTGATGAATATAGAGTATTATCAGCGATGGCGATGGCGATGCCTACGTGTATGTTTTCTGCGAGTATGATGAACGCGTTTAGATTTATGATGTGTTTTATGCTTTTTGTGAGCGGTTCTTCTTCTTCTACGCGAGCCGCCACCTTGTCTTCCCTTACCTTTAGGTGACGTAGGTGACATAGACCAAGAATCAAATTTTTCAAATCTTGGTGAGCTTGAAGATGAAGATGAAGATGCAGATGCACTAGATGACGATTTTCTTCTAGCTTCTGCAGCCTCTTCAATACTGGCTCTTCTTCCTAAAGGAGACAAACTTGGAGAAACAGATTTAGGCGAACCTTGATGATCACGAGTTGCTTCTCGTCTTTGTTCTTCTTCAAAAGCTATTATGTCATTTGGTGATATTGAAACCGATGATATTGAAGAAACAGAAGAAGAAGAAGAAGATAATGGGGAACCATGTTTCTTAGCTATTCTTGCTACACCTCCTTGTTCTTTTTGTTCTTTTCGTTCTTTTTGTTTTATTCGTTTTTTTTCAAGACGTTTTTTTTCTTGTTTTCTTATTAATAATTTTGTGATATCCAGATTCATAGGTACGGTATCTTCAGGCTTTACTTCGGGTTGCTGTGGTGGTTGTAATAAATGTGCTCTAGACATTAATACTGCATCACGTTTTGGAGAAATAGAACGTTCAATACCTTTTTCTATGCCTAGTATGTTTTTAGTAGACATATATATACTATAAAATAATAATAAAATAATAATAATAATAATAATAATAATAATAACTATTTTGTTATTATTTTACCAATATATATAAAACAAAAATGTTCGATTTAAAAGAATTTTTTATGGCAGTACGAATGGTGGGTATTTTACATATTTTTTACCTTCAGTATAAACGTAGTGTACATCTTCCTATCTCCGTGATTTTGTTACTTACTATCGGTTCCTTAGGATTGGCGGTTTTCAGCAAATCAAGTAATGACAATAATGTTATAAATCATAAAATATATAATTACACGGTATTTTTAGCAGGTATGTTTGTTATATGCGACATGTATGCTTCATATGCTTCATAACTACCATATGCATATAAAATAGTTATACAGAAATCATAAGAAATCATATAATAAATATTAT
>Ga0194055_10001284_pt1 | contig 20476 bp, 20 predicted proteins | sample SepL449m_MetaG_FD_155482 | JGI IMG/M metagenome (GOLD analysis project Ga0194055, IMG submission 155482) | Anoxic zone freshwater microbial communities from boreal shield lake in IISD Experimental Lakes Area, Ontario, Canada - Sep2016-L442-9m | ecosystem: Environmental > Aquatic > Freshwater >...
GCCCAATCCAATTGGCACTTGCAGGTGGGGGCTATTGACGAAGTGGCATCGTTAGACGCACGAGTACGCGATGTCGACCGCGTCATTTACGACATGTTGGCTCCTTGGGAGAATATCGACATCGCTGCTCGCGTTCTGCGCCCAGGCGGAGTGTTAATTTGCTACGTCGCGACCACGACTCAACTCTCAAAAGTAGGTGAGGCCATAAGAAGCCATGGCAACTTCACCGAGCCACACGCCTGGGAGTCGATGGTAAGAGATTGGCACCTGGAAGGACTCGCTGTCAGACCTGAACATCGGATGATCGGGCATACCGGCTTCCTGCTCACTTCGCGCAGATTGGCCGACGGAGTCGAGCCACCTATGCGCCGCCGCCGCCCCTCTAAGGGCGCCTATGGGGTCTCCGTCGAGGAATCGTAGGCCGGGAAAAGCGAGTTGCAGTATCGTCAGAGCATGAGTGATGACCCAGGAACTCCCGACACGATCGCCGACCTTCAGAGGGAGGTAGATCGCTTGCGTCGGGAAGTCTCAGGTAAGCCCGGCGAGAGCGCCTCAAATCTTCAGCGTCGAATAGATCTCTTATCCAAGGATCTTGCCACCGTGCAGGGATCTAACGAGAAGTTATCCGGCACTCTCAAGGAGGCGCGGGAGCACATCCTCAACTTGAAAGCCGACCTCGAGCGCCTAGCGCAACCTCCGGCTGGCTTTGGAGTCGTGCATAGCATTCCAGAAGGTGAAGAGTTTCTAGACATCTTCACAAATGGTCGAAAAATGCGAGTGCAAGTCTCTCCTGATGTGGATAGAGGCGGACTTCGTGTCGGGCAAGAAGTAATGCTTAACGAATCGCTTTCTGTTATTGCAGCCTTTGGATTCGAAGAGACCGGGGAGTTAGTAACCCTTAAAGAATTGCTTTCAGATCACCGAGCGCTGGTTACTGCCCGCTCAGATGAAGACCGTGTGGTTCGAGTAGCGCGTTCCCTGGATGGAGTCTCCCTTCGGCCTGGTGATGCACTCCTCATGGAATCTCGATCGGGTTTTGTATTCGAAAAAATTCCGCGCGCCGAAGTTGAGGAACTTGTTCTTGAGGAAGTTCCGGATATTGACTACGAGGATATTGGCGGACTTGGCCGGCAAATTGAAATGATTCGAGATGCGGTCGAGTTGCCTTACCTTCATGCAGAGCTCTTTCGTGAGTATCAATTGCGTCCACCTAAGGGAATCTTGCTCTATGGACCTCCAGGATGTGGAAAGACGCTGATCGCGAAGGCCGTCGCCAACTCATTAGCAAAAAAGGTTGCCGAGATGACCGGCAAGCCGGAAGGCCGTTCCTACTTCCTCAACATCAAGGGTCCCGAACTTCTTAATAAATATGTGGGTGAGACTGAGCGCCACATTCGCATGGTCTTCCAACGTGCGCGCGAGAAAGCAAGCGAAGGCACTCCAGTTATTGTTTTCTTTGACGAGATGGATTCCCTCTTTAGGACACGAGGTAGCGGCGTCAGCTCAGATGTAGAAAACACTATTGTCCCACAATTGCTCGCTGAGATCGACGGTGTTGAAAGCTTGCAAAATGTGATCGTAATTGGCGCGAGTAATCGTGAAGATATGATCGATCCGGCGATATTGCGGCCAGGACGTCTCGACGTGAAGATCAAAATTGAGCGCCCTGACGCGCAAGGCGCTACTGAGATTTTCGGTAAGTACATCACGACAGAAATCCCCTTGAACGCTGATGATCTTTCTGAGAACGGGTCGGATCGTGCGATGACCGTGACGGCAATGATTCAATCGACAGTCGCATTTATGTATTCAGAAGACGATGAGAACCGCTTTTTGGAAGTTACTTATGCAAATGGTGATAAAGAGGTACTGTATTTTAAGGATTTCAACTCAGGTGCCATGATTGAAAATATCGTTGGCAGAGCAAAGAAGATGGCGATCAAGGACCAGCTCGACCATGGTTCGTACGGAATTCGTGTAAGCCATTTACTAGCGGCGTGTGTGGATGAGTTCAAAGAGAACGAGGATCTACCCAACACCACAAACCCAGACGATTGGGCGCGAATTTCCGGGAAAAAGGGCGAGCGGATCGTCTACATTCGCACCTTGATTACTGGAAAGTCCGGGACCGGACCGGGGAGATCCATAGATGCCCTCTCCAATACAGGTCAATACCTGTAAATGGCTCGCGACGGTTTGCCCGGTGCGGTGCACCGCATCATGGGAATCGAGACGGAGTATGGCATTGCACAGCCTGGCTCCCTCAACGAAAATCCAATCTTCTTGTCCAGCCAGATTGTTAACGCCTACGCAAATACCACCACCGCGAGCAGGCGTCGCACGCGATGGGATTATGAAGACGAATCACCATTACGCGACGCCCGGGGCTACGACTTAGACAGAGAGATTGCAGACCCCAGTCAACTTACAGATATGGATATGGGTTTCGCCAACGTAATTTTGGGTAATGGCGCACGTTACTACGTTGATCATGCGCACCCTGAGTACTCAGGCCCGGAGTGCACTAATCCACGAGATGTAGTCAAATGGGATCTTGCTGGTGATGAAATTTTGCGACGTAGTATTTTGGCTGCAGTTGAACAGTTTGATCCGCTACCAATAAATATTTACAAGAACAACACTGACAACAAGGGAGCTTCCTACGGGACCCACGAAAATTACATCGTCTCTCGTGGTGTTCCGTTCGCGCAATTAGTGACGGCATTGACGCCGTTCTTCATCACTCGACAAATCATGGTGGGCGCGGGGCGCGTGGGTATTGGTCAGTCTGGAGCGATCGCAGGATTTCAGATCAGTCAGCGCGCCGACTTCTTCGAAGCTGAGGTAGGTCTAGAAACAACTTTAAGACGCCCCATCATCAACACGAGAGATGAACCACATGCCGATGCCGCTCGGTTTCGGCGTTTGCACGTGATTATCGGGGATGCGAATCTCTCTCAACCCTCGACCTATTTAAAAGTGGGAAGTGCGAGCCTGGTGCTGGCGTTGATCGAGTCGGGCACGCTTACAAATATTCCGCAATTGAGGCATCCGGTGTCGGCCACTCGCGAGGTAAGCCACGACATCGCTATGAGCACTCTTTACGAAATGCAAGACGGTCGGCGAATGAGCGCGATTGACGTACAAGAGTACTTTCTCGAGTCGGCGGAGACCCTGGTTGCTAGAGATGGACTGCTAGACGATGCCACGTCAGATTTACTCGAAAGATGGAGAAGAACATTAGAAGGTCTCCGTTCGCAAGACGCCCACGTGACACACACAGTTGAATGGAAGGCCAAGCTTGCTCTATTGAACTCATATCGCGATCGAGACGGCATCGATTGGGGACATCCCCGGCTTTCACTGATCGATCTCCAGTGGAGTGATATTCGCAAAGAAAAGAGTCTCTTTTCGAAATTAGAGGCTCGAGGGTTCCACGAGACCTTGGTTTCGGAATCTGAAGTGTTTGACGCGGTGGGAAGTCCCCCACATGACACGCGCGCATACCTGCGTGGAGGCTTAGTTGAACGATTTCCAGAGAACGTCGTTGCCGCCTCTTGGGACTCGCTGCTTCTAGAAGATGAGATTGACGCCCCCCTGGTGCGGGTACCTCTTACCGATCCTTATCGGGGAACGCGCGATGAAGTGGGGGAGATTTTAGAAAGCAGCCAGAACGTTCGAGAGTTACTCGAGCGTCTTAAATCCAATCTCCCATAGGATGTACCCATGGCCGTTCAAGAACCCAAGCGCGAGAGTTCGAGAGCGCGAGATGAGCATGAGGTAGAAGAAACGCTGCCTACCGTTCAGGCATCTGCTTCTCTCTCAGATATCGACAGCATCCTGGAGGAAATCGATGCCACGTTAGAGCACAATGCCGCTGCCTTCGTGGCGGCATTCGTGCAAAAGGGCGGCGAGTAGTGAACGGACTCGACGCGCGCTTCTTTGAATCCGTAGGAACGTCATTCGCCGATTTCGTACTCAAGATTTCACCGGATCTCTTGCCGCGGCCACACTCCATCGAAGCGCCACATGGCACCACGATTGTGGCTCTCTCCTATCAGGGGGGAGTGCTGATGGCGGGAGATCGTCGGGCGACCATGGGAAATCTGATCGCCTCACGCGACATAGAGAAAGTGTTTGTAGCTGACGAATATTCAGTGGTGGGTATTGCAGGAACAGCTGGTCTTGCGGTTGAGCTAGTGAAGCTTTTCCAAGTCGAACTTGAACACTACGAAAAAATTGAAGGTTCATCTTTAAGCCTTGATGGAAAAGCCAATCGCCTCGCCTCCCTCATTCGCGGAAACCTACCTCTTGCCATGCAAGGGCTGGCGGTCGTACCGCTCTTTGCTGGTTTTGATCCAGATTCGAATATTGGACGTATATTTTCTTATGATGTCACCGGTGGTCGATACGAAGAATCTTCTTTCCATGCTGTTGGATCTGGCTCAATATTTGCACGCGGTGCGTTGAAAAAGATTTATCAGGAGACTTTTACTAGAGAAGAGTCAATACTTGCCTCACTTGCGGCTCTCTACGATGCAGCCGATGACGATAGTGCAACCGGAGGGCCTGACCTGGCCCGAAATATCTATCCACTCATCATCACGGTAAGTCGAGAAGGCGCTGTGAAAGTCGGCGATGAAGAGGTAGAGCGGCTCTCCCGACAGCTTGTGGAGTCTCGAACGCTTCGCCCCGACGGACCCAAGGCTGAGTTGATATGACCACCCCATATTACGTAGGGCCCGAACAAGTAATGAAGGATCGCGCTGATTATGCGCGCAAAGGAATTGCTCGTGGGCGATCGGTAATCGTGATGCAAGTGGATTGTGGCATTCTCTTTGTCGCCGAGAATCCCTCCCGCGCCCTCCACAAGGTGAGCGAAATCTATGATCGAATTGGATTTGCGGCGGTCGGAAAGTACAACGAGTTTGAATTGCTTCGAGTAGCCGGAATTCGACTCGCCGACCTTCGTGGCTACGCATATGACCGTCGTGACGTTGCTGGGCGAGCACTCGCAAACGCGTATGCACAAACGTTAGGCAGCGTATTCACCACTGAACAAAAACCCTATGAGGTAGAAATAATCGTCGCGGAAGTGGGCGATGAGAGTTCTTTGGATCAAATTTACCGCCTGACCTACGACGGGTCGGTCGCTGACGAGCAGGGCTTTGCCGCCATGGGCGGGTCAGCAGATGCGATATCAGCCCGACTAACAGAGGGCTGGAGAGCGGGTCTCACCCTCAAAGAAGGTCTTGCACTCGCAGTTAAATCTCTCGAAGGTGGGGAACGCGTCATTACTGGGGAGATGTTGGAAGTTGCCGTATTGGACCGAGCACGAGTTTCTCGTCGTAAATTCCATCGCCTTTTCAATTCGACACTTGATTCACTGCTTGCCAAATAGACATGAAACGTCGCATCTTCGGGCTTGAGAACGAATATGGTGTTACCTGCCGAATCGTTGGGGATCAAAAACTTAGTCCCGACGAGGTGGCTCGGCATCTGTTTAGAAAAGTCGTCTCGTGGGGGAGATCCTCAAATGTATTTCTTACTAACGGGGCGCGGCTCTATCTAGATGTCGGTAGCCACCCAGAGTACGCAACGCCAGAGTGCGACGACATCCGCGATTTGGTCATTCATGATCGGGCTGGTGAACGGATTCTTGAAGATCTCGCGGTGGAAGCACAGCATCGAATCCAAGACGAAGGCATCGACGGTCAAGTTTATCTATTTAAAAACAACACTGACTCTGAAGGAAATAGTTACGGATGTCACGAGAACTATTTGATCGGGAGATCTGGTGAGTTCGGTGCGCTTGCAGATGTCTTCATCCCCTTTCTTATTAGCCGACAGATCATCTCCGGGGCCGGAAAAGTGTTATCGAGCCCTCGTGGTAGTTCCTACTGCGTGAGCCAGCGCGCGGAGCATATTTGGGAAGGACTCTCTTCAGCAACCACGCGATCGAGACCCATCATCAACACGAGGGATGAACCGCATGCAGACGCTGATTTGTATCGACGTTTGCACGTAATTGTTGGTGATTCGAATATGTCAGAGACGACAAACATACTCAAGGTAGGCAGCGCCGATCTCGTGCTGCAAATGATTGAATCGGGAGTGGTTTTTCGGGATATGACGCTGGAAAATCCCATTCGGGCTATCCGTGAGATGAGTGCCGATACCACTGGGAATAATGTCGTGAAGTTGGCCAATGGTCGTATAATTTCAGCACTCGACATGCAAGAGGAGTACTTCTCAAAAGCTCAGACATTTGTGGAACGGCATGAGGTATCAGATCACAATTCCTCGCTGGTCATGGACCTTTGGGGTCGAGCTATTGATGCGATTCGGTCTAATCGTCTTGAAGAAATCGACACCGAGATTGACTGGGTCATCAAAAAGCGACTCATGGAAAGGTATATGGAGCGAGATTCACTTGATTGGAACTCTCCAAAGCTTGCCCAACTTGATTTGGCTTACCACGACATCAATCGTAATCGCGGTCTCTTCTATCTATTAGAAAAAAAGGGTCTCGCTAGACGCATACTTCTCGACGAGGAGATTGAAGTTGCCAGAACGACACCACCGCAAACCACCAGAGCGAAATTGCGTGGGGATTTCATCGCAGCTGCCCAAGTGAAAAAACGCGACTTCACCGTTGATTGGGTACATCTAAAACTTAACGATCAAGCCCAGAGAACTGTTCTCTGCAAAGATCCATTCCTTGCTGTTGATGAACGCGTAGAGCGACTTATCTCAAGTATGTAATTACCCGAGCAGGTCTACAACAAAGATGAGTGTCTCTCCAGGCTTAATTGCGGCACCGGCACCTCTATCTCCATATCCGAGATGAGGTGGAATGATCAGCTTGCGCCGACCCCCTACTTTCATCCCGGGGATACCCATCTGCCAACCAGCAATCACTTGATGAAGTCCAAAAGTTATTGGTTCATTGCGGGACCAGGACGAATCAAACTCTTCGCCCGTTGAATATGCCACTCCCATGTAGTGAACGCGAACGCGACTTCCTGCTATGGCCTCATCACCTTCGCCGATGACGAGGTCTTCGATCACCAATTCGGTGGGGGCGGGAAAATCAGGAAATTCGATTTCTGGCTTATCTAGCATTACTTCACTCCCAAGATGTCGACGACGAATACCAGCGTTTCATTTGGCTTTATTGAGCCTTGACCCGTTTCACCGTAGCCAAGAGTGGGTGGGATGATGATTTCACGACGAGTACCGACCTGCGCCCCCGTAAGCCCTTGGGCCCAGCCAGGGATGACCTGTGCAAGTGAAAACTCTGCCGGAGTGCCCCTCTTCCAGGAGCTATCGAATATGGCGCCATCCGACCACGAGACCCCGACGTAATTAACCGTCACTGTCGACTCTGGAGTGGCCGCTGGGCCGGAGCCTGAGATGAGGTCTCGCGTCATGAGCTCTATCGGCGGTGTTCCGCTGGGTGTTGCGATGACAGGCTCGCTGCCGGCTGCCCCAGAAACCGCCGGAAACTTGGCGGGATTGGTCTGGGACGACGACGACGACGAGGTACCCAAACTCTCCGGCTGCGAGGTGCAGGCGGTCAGTAGCGAAAGGGTGGCAAAAACGGAAAGGGCAAAGGTGAAAGCATGAGATTTACGCATGTGGAGATAATACCCATCAAATGTCGCGCTATCAGACGCCCCACTCCTGGGGTAAGTTGATTTGGTGGCCGTGGAAAAGAGCGAACGCCTCGTCAACCTGACGATGGCTCTCTTGGCAACTAAACGACCACTTCGCAAGTCCGAGATCTTCTCGCTGGTCCAGGGGTATGACGGTAGCGCCGAGTCGTGCGACCGGATGTTTGAGCGGGATAAGGACGACCTACGCCAAATGGGTGTTCCTATCTCAGTGGTTGAGCTTGAAGCCGGAATGGATTCTGGATATCGAATTTTTCCCGATGAATATGCGCTACCTCCACTCCACCTGATTCACGAAGAGTCTGCATTGCTCGCGGTCGCAGCAGATGCATGGAAACGGTCCGGTTTTTCGGGAATCTCAGTAAACACAATTCTTAAATTGCGCGGGGCAGGTGTTCCCGTCCTTGACGTCATCGACAATAGGGTTGATATCGCATATACGCCTTCTTGGCGTCTCGTTGCCGAGGCGATCATTGCTCGTCAAGCTATTTCATTTGATTATCGCCGCCGCGACGGCAACGTAGATGTTCGCCTGTTGGAACCGTATGCCATGCACTTCCGTGCGCAGCGCTGGTACGTAATGGGTTTTGATAGGGACAGGGGAGAGATTCGCACCTTTGTTCTTTCTCGATTCCTCGGAGGCCTCACACCTTCCGGAAATCAGGGGAGTTTCGTCATTCCCCCTGATTTCGATTCTTCGAAGCATCTCGCTAGCGCCGCTGGGACAACGCGAACGTTTACAGTTGTTGCAAGCGGGGGAGCATTAGCGTCGCTCCGAAATAGAGCGATTGAATCAACAAGCCACCAGGATGGATCTGCCACGTTGTCGGTAAATGTCGATGACGAAACAGAGTTTCTTTTTGAACTACTCACACTCACGCCGATGGTGCAGATTTTGGCCCCCACGGATGCCAGGATCGCCGTCTTGCAATTGGTCGGTGATTCACATGGCTCGTGAGACATCTTTAGCCCGCTACAGTCGTCTTATTAATCTCATTCCTATGCTGTACTCAAATCCTTCTCTGGAAATTTCAGAAGTGGCACGAGAGTTAGAAATCAGCGAGAAGCAATTATTGGATGATCTGAATCTGCTTTGGGTGTGCGGTCTGCCAGGGCATTCCCATCTTGAATTGATTGATATGAATTTCGAATCCGGATTTATTGAGATTATCGAACCGCAAAATTTAGTGCGCCCACTCAACCTGACGCCACTGGAAGTGACGGAGATTCTCTTAGGGCTCGAGTTGCTCTCTGCGGAGGTAGATCCATCGACACTGATAATCGTGGATTCTGTTCGAAATAAACTTTCAGATTCGTTGCGCGGGGGCCCTTTGATTGATGGCGCCATCCGCGTCGAGCGAGATTCACCTTCCATTCCCGTTGTCGAATTCAAGGCTCTCACTCTGAAAGCCATCTCAGAGGGGCTGGACCTGATAGTCACATATCAGGGACTCCGTAGTGGTGACTTATCGGAGCGCAGAATCTCCCCGTTGCAGGTGGTCACCAGAGATGGACATGTCTACGTCGCGGCAGTGGATCACGGTGATCACCTTCGGAAAGTCTTCCGTCTAGACCGATTGGTCGAGGCGCACTTAGGGGAGAGATCTGCAATCGCTGCACCTTTACTCACTCTCACGGAGCCCTCATCGCACATCCTCAGGATTGCGGTTCCCAAGGAGCGAGCCTTCTTGGCTGATCGGGTCAACGCCGTACAGGTGGGTACCTCCGAGGAGCAGGTGGTTCTCGAGTTCAAGTATTTCGAGGCTGCGTTTGCAGCTCGAGTACTGCTCGCTTTTGGGTTAGAGGCGCGCCTTCTGGAAGTGGGTCTAGAGGTCGAAGAAGTCAAAATCCACCTTGCCCGGCTTCGGCTGCAGATACAGGACGTGTACGCCTGATCGGAGTAGATTGCATCCATGAACTTTTGGGGTTGGGCAGCTCTCTTCCTCGCTATTTTAGTAGTGGGAACCGTGGTCAACCTCCTTTTGATTCGACGTGTGTGGCGCAGTGGAAAACGCCTCCGTGCGGAGATTTCCACCATCCGGGGCCAAGTGAAGAGGCAGTAGGCTGTGATGGCTGCTAGTTGTATTCCGAGAGAGGGGTTTGGCTATGGGATTAGAGAGACCAGGTACCTGGGTCGTTCTTATTGTGGTCGTGGTGGTGCTCTTCGGGGCAAAGCGCCTTCCTGATAGTGCTAAGGCGCTAGGACGTTCACTCAAGATTTTCCGAAACGAAATCAAGGACCCAGATCCCAAGAAAGAAAGCGACAGCTCTGAGCAGTGAAAACTGGCTCGCGTGAGGGTCGTATGCCCTTGGCGGAGCATCTTCGAGAATTACGTCGAAGGATCGGTCGCTCAGCCCTAGCGATTCTCCTTCTCACCTCTGTGGGATGGGTCTACTACGACCAAATCATCGCATTTTTGGCGTCTCCCATTTGCGACTTGAATCGGGCACAGACCTCTTGCGGCAGCCTTTACATTAACGGCGTTCTAGGTCCACTCAATTTACAACTGAAAGTTGCGCTCACCGGAGGAGTCATCCTTGCAGCCCCGATTTGGCTCTATCAACTCTGGGCCTATTTAGCACCGGGCTTACATCGCCGTGAGAAGAAATGGGCAATCATCTTCACAGCCACTGCCACACCATTATTTGCCGCTGGGGCATATCTTTCATATTTGATACTTCCTCAAGCCATAAAGATCCTTATAGGTTTCACTCCTGGCGCACTAAATAACTTGATCAAGTTCGACGATTACCTTGATTTTGTCTTACGGATGATCCTCGTATTTGGCATCTCTTTTGAACTTCCGCTTGTACTGATTGCGCTCTCGCTTGCTAATTTGCTCACCGTAAAGCGAATGCTTGCTTGGTGGCGAGGGGCAGTATTTTGTATCTTTCTCTTCACCGCCATCTTCACTCCCACAGGCGATCCGTTGACCATGACTCTTCTCGCCGCTCCTCTCATAGTGCTCTATTTCCTCGCAATATTTGTATCTTGGATTATCGAACGTCGACGTGGAAGACGAGCTGAGGTATGACACTTGCACTCATCCTCAACCCGTCCGCTGGCGGAGGAAGAGGTCTCTCACGAGGACTAGAAGCCACCGAGATTTTGAAACCACTCATCTCGCACAGATCTCACTCGCATGAAGACACTCTTACAGCCATTGATAGAGCGGCTGCCGCTGGATGCCGAGTCATCGCAGCGTGTGGTGGGGATGGAATGATGCACGCAGCTATACAAGGATGCATGAAACATAATCTCACTCTGCTGCCAATTCCAGCCGGTACAGGAAACGATTTCGCTCGAGGGCTCGGCATTGAATTGAGAGATCCGCTCGCGCAATTGAGCAGCACTCGCGTGGAAGAGCGAATAGATTTGGGACATCTCGCGGATCGCTACTTCGGAGCTATTCTCTCGTCAGGTTTTGACGCTGTCGTCAATGAGCGTGCTAACAAAATCAGATGGCCCAAAGGTCCCATGCGCTATAACGTCGCGATGTTGCAAGAGTTACCAAGGTTCTTTCCTATTCCATTTACCCTCCATCTTGACGGCCTCGAGTTGAAGAGAGAGGCGATGCTTGTTGCTGTCGCAAATGCCCCCTCCTATGGTGGAGGCATGTTGGTCTGCCCGGATGCATCGATGAACGATGGTCTCTTTGATGTCATGATTCTTAATGCAGTGAGCAAGCCAGAATTTCTCAAAGTCTTTCCCAAGGTCTACAAGGGTAGTCACGTAGATCATCCTGCTGTCGAGATTCACCAAGCGGCGCACGTTCGCATAGAGGCAAACGCCATTGGATATGCCGACGGTGAAAGAATGGGTGCGCTACCTATTGAAGCCCGAATTGCACCGTCAGCTCTCAGCATTTCGCGGGTACGATGACTTCGCCCGCCGAGAAGTACGCGGCCGCAAAGAAAAGATCACACGTAGAGAGCACTCTCTTTGGAAGATTTCGCAAAAGTTACGACTTTGAATTAGATGACTTCCAATCCGACTCGTGTATTTCTTTAGAGCAAGGTCGCGCAGTTTTAGTCGCCGCACCGACAGGTGCCGGAAAAACTATTGTGGGGGAGTTCGCCGCATTTCTCGCCATCGAGCATGGCATGAAATGTTTTTATACCACTCCCATCAAAGCCCTTTCAAATCAAAAATATGCTGAATTTGTGGAAACGTATGGAACTGAGAATGTCGGGCTTCTCACTGGCGACCTTTCAATAAACGGTGAAGCCTCGATTGTTGTCATGACAACCGAAGTACTGCGAAATATGATCTATGCAGGATCCAGCACTCTTGATGATCTCGAATATGTGGTGCTTGATGAGGTTCACTATTTGGGCGATAAGTTCCGCGGTCCTGTGTGGGAAGAGGTGATTATCCACCTGCCGGAGCAAGTCACGGTGGTCTCATTGTCGGCGACTGTCTCTAATGCTGAAGAGTTTGGCGAATGGATCGAATCTGTGCGTGGTAGAACTGAAACGATTGTCAGTGAGACAAGACCTGTTCCACTCTGGCAACATGTCATGGTCGGTACCGTTCTCTATAACCTCTTCGAAGAAGATGGAGAAGTTAATCGAGAACTAGTGAGAGCAGGTCGCAACGCTGAACGAGGGAGCGCCAAGGGATTTCGGCGCGCGTATACGCCGTCCAGAAGTGAAGTAGTTGCGCTCCTAGAAGCCGAAGGCCTCCTACCGGGAATTACCTTCATCTTTTCTCGTGCTGGGTGTGAGGCCGCTGTTCGACAAATTCTTAATTCTGGAATCAAATTAACAACTCAGGAAGAACGTTCACGAATCAGATCCGTCATCCAAGATAAGTGTTCGGGTCTGCCGCCAGAAGATTTGGGTATCCTCGGCTTTCTCGAATGGCAAGACGCGCTCGAAAGGGGGGTGGCCGCCCACCACGCAGGCCTCATTCCGGTCTTCAAAGAAACAGTAGAAGAGCTCTTCCAGCAAGGTTTGATCAAGGTAGTTTTCGCCACCGAAACGTTGGCTCTTGGAATCAACATGCCGGCTAAATCTGTTGTCCTCGAGAGGTTAGTCAAATGGAATGGTGAAGGCCATGTCGATATTTCTCCTGGCGAATTCACCCAACTCACAGGGCGCGCAGGTCGTCGAGGTATTGATATTGAGGGCCACGCCGTTGTCCTCTGGGCGGATGGTCAGGACGGGAAAAGTATCGCCGGTCTGGCTTCCACTCGTACTTATCCTCTGAGATCTGCCTTTCAACCTACCTATAACATGTCTATAAATTTAATTGAACGATTAGGTCGCGATCGCGCGCGCAATTCACTTGAAACTTCTTTTGCGCAATTCCAAGCAGATAAGTCAGTGGTGGGTATCGCGCGAAACATTCAGCGACACGATGAAGGCATACGCGGTTTTGAGAGATCGATGGAGTGCCACCTTGGAGACTTCTCTGAGTACGCAAATTTGCGAAGTGCGATAAAGCAGCGCGAACAAGAACTGACCAAACGTGGCTCTCAAGCCCGACGCGCCGAAGTGGCGCGCTCCTTAGAACTGCTCAAGCGCGGAGATGTCATCATTATTTCTGCTGGTCGACGCGCGGGCTTTGGGATCGTTCTCGACCCCGGGGTGGGTGTGGGCTTTGATGGTCTCCGTCCTTCAATTCTTACAATAGATAAGCATGTGGCTCGTCTCTCATTGCAAGATTTTCGCGACCCTGTCGAAGTTGTCGCCCGAGTGAAGATTCCAGGCCACTTTGATGCTAGAAGTTCGCGGGGTCGCAAGGACTTAGCGAAGGAGCTACACGGATTGCAATTGGAGAAGCGCAATAAGGAGCGCCCTTCTGCCGAAGATGACGCAGAACTACTCCATCTCCGCCACGAAATGCGCAAACACGCCTGCCACAACTGTTCCGATCGAGAAGATCACGCAAGATGGGGGGAGAGGCGGAGTAAGGCAATGAAGGAGATCGCTCTCTTGCGCGATCAGGTCTCGACTCGTACCCATGTGATTGCCCGAAAATTTGACCGGATCTGTCGCGTCCTCGAGGAGCTTGAATATTTGAGTGGTGGAGTGGTCACCGACAAGGGACTTGCCTTACGAAAGATTTACTCTGACTTTGATCTCCTGACCGTCCGCTGCCTTGAAAAAGGATTGTGGGACGATCTCGATCCTGCCGAGTTAGCTGCTGTCGCTTCTCTTTTTACCTACGAGGGACGCGGGGAAGATCGCCTCTCGCCAAAAATGCCTTCTGGTCGCGTACGTGACGTAGTGGTTTCTGTCGTACGAGAGTGGGCCAACCTCGGCGATGTCGAAGCACGCCACTCGCTCCCACACGCTCGAGAGATTGACGCCGGATTTGCGCAACCAATCTATCGATGGGCTCTTGGTAATTCACTTGAAGGCGTGTTGAAGGAGTGTGACATTTCCGCGGGGGACTTTGTACGTAACACTAATCAACTTATTGACTTCCTTGGCCAAATATCCTCTCTAGACCTGCCCGTTTCGCGAAATGCGAAAGAGGCCATCGGTCGTCTGCGCCGTGGCGTCGTTGCAAACCTGGCTCTTCAATGAAACTTCTTCTCGACACTGCCTCACTTTGGTACCGCGCCTATTTTGGTATGCCGGATACCTTGGTTTCCCCAGAAGGCATGCCCGTGCATCTGATACGTGGCGTTACTGACATGGTGGCCCGACTTATCACAAAATATGATCCGAGTGAGATCGCTGTCTGCCTAGATAGCGACTGGCGTCCCTCTTGGAGAGTTGAACTCCTACCTGAGTACAAGGCACATCGAGTAGATGCAGGCGATGAAGTGGTCGAAGAATCGATGAGTGCGCAGATTCCCATCTTGCTGGAACTTTTGGCCGCGGCCAGTTTTCCACTCATCGGAGTTTCCAACTATGAGGCAGATGATGTAATTGCCACTCTCACACATGTCAGTGCTAAACCCGTGATGGTGGTAACGGGGGATCGAGACCTCTTTCAACTGGTAGATGATGAACGCAGCGTCAAGGTCGCTTACTTAGCCAAAGGTGTCTCTGCTCATGACGTCGTTGACGAGAAATGGATTGAAAATAAGTATGGGATTCCAGGAAAGCGCTACGGTCTTTTTGCACTACTGCGCGGCGACCCCTCGGACGGATTACCTGGAGTGAAAGGTATCGGAGAGAAGAGTGCGGCGCTCTTAGCAAACGCATTTGACTCAGTAAATGAGATCGTGGCCGCAGCTCACCATGGTCACGATCTCCTTCCAATTCCGATACAGAAGAAGATTCTCGCAGGGTTAGATTACCTGGAGCGTGCACCGAAAGTAGTGGCGTGTGCTCTTGATGTTCCATTGCCACACCTTGATCTCACACGACCTGCAGAGTGGGACGTTACGCATATGAAGAAGCTTCAGAAAGAGTTTGGACTCGGTGCCAGCGTAGATCGACTATTCGCAGCTTTGGCGCGTTGAAATGCCCCATAGATTGCCGGGTTTCTTTCTTTCTGTTCTCTCTGGTGCCTCTCTCTCTTTCGCTTTTGCGCCTTGGAATTTTTGGTGGCTTGCTCCCATCGGAATGGCACTCACTTTCGCTATCGCACGCAGTGATAGTCGTCGGGCATATCGATACGTCTTCGTCACTGCCTTGACCCTCGAGGTCATTCATCTTCATTGGACAAGCGTTTATGTGGGTGCCACACCTTGGCTCATCCTGGCCCTAGGCGAGGCACTTTCTTTTGCGCTGCCCTTCTTCTTTTGGCGCAACGGAACAAAGTGGGGATATTTGGCGTCTTGGTTGGCAGGGGAGTGGCTCATCTCGCGCGCTCCGTACGGAGGGTTTGGCTGGAGCCGGGTGGGCTTTATCGGAAGTGGGCCCACGCTTAATTTCGCGTATTGGGGTGGTCCCACATTAATCGTGATCGCAAACGTTCTGCTAGCTTTTTTGATCTATCAATTCCTTCATTCACTCTCTTTAGGGGAGCGTTTACAAGCGTCCTTCTCCGCAATTGCAATAGTGGCGTCAACAATTCTCTGCACCCTCGTTCCTATCGCACATACCGAGTCAGGGGAGGGCATCACCTTCTCCGGCGTTCAAGGTAATGTGCCGCGCTTAGGATTGGACTTCAATGCACAACGAGAGGCAGTCTTGCGAAATCACATCGCACTCACATTAGGTGATACGAATATCCCTCATAGTGACCTGGTGGTCTGGCCAGAAAACGCTTCAGATGTAGATCCACTCACTCCGCCAGCAAGAGGCATGATCGAGGGAACCTCGCGAAAAATCGGAAAACCTATCTTGCTAGGGGGAGTTTCGCGTACCGCGGGTTCGGGGCTACGCAATATTTCCCTCTGGGTTGATCCCTCAAACGGGATCGATGAGAGTTCCATATATACGAAACGTCACCTTGCTCCCTTTGGCGAGTATCTCCCTCTTCGTGCGATCGCCGAGATGATCACTGATTCCGCCCAACGAATCGAAGATATGACCCCTGGGAGCTCAGAGGAGGTCTACCCACTTAAGGGCGCCTTTATTACACCGGTCATCTGCTTTGAGGTCCTTGACGACCAGTTATTGACCGAAAAGAGCAGACGTGCGGGAATCCTGGCGGTTCAAACCAATAGCGCCACCTTTGGATCTACCCCGCAGAGCGTTCAGCAATTAGCTATCTCCCGAGTGCGCAGCATTGAACACGCGCGTCCCATCATTTCCATCTCTACATCTGGAGTGAGCGCCTTTATCGATTCTTCGGGTGAGATTTCGCAAGAGAGCGCACTATTTAAGCCGGCAGTGATCACTAAAAAAGTCTTTGCAGAAGTCAGAGTCAGCCCAGCGGATCGCATACCAGGGGGCAGTTCAAATACGTTGACCTTGCTCTTCGTGCTTGCCGGAACCCTTGCTGGAATGACCAAGCGGCGGCGCGAGCGCGTTTAGCCGTTCTCTCAGAGCGTGTGTCCTGCGCCGATAATCTACATTATGTAAAGTAAGAAAGTTAGCGGGAGAACGGCTTTAAGGTCCAATGAGTCGACAAAAGCCCCGTCACCGCTTCTGCACTGGCGACCTCCACCTCAATGAAGAACTCTGGGCGCTTGCCATCGGCGAGTTCAGCGCGCACTCTGGCTACCTCGCCAATCGGCATCCTCGCAGTCGCCACAATGTCGCCTAAGGCCAGCGCTTGAAAACGCATGCCACCATTCATAATCAAGGGAACGGCCTGTGAGAAGAGATCGGCAAAAGCTGCCTGCACTACCCCACCGCTGGCGCTCTCTGCGGCGGTGAACATGGCTCCGGCGTGCGGACCTCCCACGTGGTTTCGTTGTTCGGCGCGGTCTGGAAGCGAGCAGACCGCGCGCACCTCAGTATCGGTGATGACCGCTTCGGTGACGTGGATTCCCAAAGTTTTCACTAATGGAATCGACTCCCTTGAATATTTGTCGATAATTTCGGTGAAATCACGCATCGCTGCCCCCCGTATAACTTTCGATTGATGGACATGAACACACTAGATTTCGATCGCCAAAAGCGCCATCAATGCGTCCAACACTCGGCCAATATTTTCCGCGGCCGCCAAAAACCATCTCTCCCCCACCGTCGGCGACCTGATCAGGGAAAGCTGCTACTTGACGTGAGTACTCCCGGTCCCATTCGCCCACCATTGAAGCAACTGTGTGCGGGGCATGACGTAACGGAGAATCCTCGATGGAGATCTCTCCTCGCACAACGGATTCACTCTCCCTCTTGATGATCCTCATGGCACGAATGAATCGTTCAATCTCAAAAAGATCCTCACTCTCCGTCGGCTCAATCATCAAGGTTCCCGCAACTGGAAAAGACATGGTGGGTGCGTGGAATCCAAAATCCATTAAACGCTTTGCAATGTCATCGACAGTCACCCCACTTTCTTTGGTGAGTGGTCGTATATCGAGGATGCATTCGTGAGCTATGCGTCCGCTCTTACCGGAGTAAAGGATTGGGTAATCGTTTGATAATTCGGATGCAATATAATTCGCGGAAAGAATTGCTATCGATGTCGCTTCCGTCAATCCCTTTGCACCCATCATGCGGATGTACATCCAGGGAATAGGTAAAATTGAAGCGGACCCAAAGGGAGCCCCACTAATCGGGCCGGGCCCCGTGATTGGCCCAGCATCAGAATCCAGCGGATGATTGGGTAAGTAAGGAGCGAGGTGCGCACGTACCCCTACTGGACCGACACCAGGGCCTCCTCCCCCATGGGGGATACAGAAAGTTTTGTGAAGGTTGAGATGCGATACATCTGCACCGAATTTACCGGGTTGTGCAAGACCGACTAAAGCGTTCAGGTTTGCACCATCTACATACACTTGACCACCTGCATCGTGCACCATGGCACAGATATCTGTGATCGCCTCTTCGAAGACACCATGCGTGGATGGATACGTGATCATCAAGGCTGCAAGATTGTCGTGATGCTCCATGATCTTGCTCTTAAGGTCGATGAGATCAACATTTCCTTCGATGTCACAACCTACGACGACTACATCCATGCCAGCCATTACTGCACTAGCAGCATTAGTTCCATGCGCACTAGACGGTATGAGGCATAGATTGCGATGCGAGTCGCCTCTCGCGTCGAGATATTGGCGAATTGCCAAGAGACCGGCAAACTCCCCTTGACTGCCCGCGTTGGGTTGCAAAGAAATAGCGTCATACCCGGTGATCTCAACGAGCCATGCACTCAACTGGGATATGAGAGTACGTAATCCTCTGCTCTGATCTGCTGGAGCGAAGGGATGAAGAGTGGAAATCTCTGGCCAAGTAATGGGTTCCATCTCGCTATTCGCGTTGAGCTTCATGGTGCAACTACCGAGTGGAATCATCGTGCGATCGAGTGCCAGATCACGATCCCCCAAGATACGAATGTATCTGAGCATCGACGTTTCATTATGGTGTGAATGAAATACGGGATGAGTGAGAAATTCGTCATCGCGTGCAAGGGAGCCAAAAATCCCCTTCGCACTTCCTACGATGAGACCTAAAGCTTGCGTTATGGTCGCTAAATCCACACTTGAAACAGTTTCATCGATGGACAGCGCTACCCAATTATTGTCAATTTTGCGAATGTTAAATCCAACCGCCAAGAGAGTCGTAAGAATATGGTCTGATGTGGTGTCGCTTTTTCGGAATGTGACCGTGTCAAAGAAAGAATCATGCAACACTTCAAAACCAGCCCCTTTGAGAGCTGCAGAGAGTGCTGCCGCTTTATCGGCGATTCCCTGAGCGATCCCCTGTAAACCTCTAGGACCGTGATAGACCGCATACATAGAAGCCATCACTGCTAGCAGCACTTGAGCTGTGCAGATATTGCTCGTCGCTTTCTCTCTACGAATGTGTTGTTCACGTGTTTGCAGAGCGAGACGCATGGCGGGCGTGCCCACCTCATCAACGCTGACGCCCACTAATCGACCAGGCATAGAGCGTTCCAGTCCCGCACGCACACCCATGAAACCCGCATGCGGTCCACCGAAACCCATGGGAACCCCAAAACGTTGTGACGAACCCACGACGACGTCTGCGCCAAGTGATCCAGGCGATTTAAGAAGTGTGAGTGCCAGTAGATCCGATGCGACTACAGCAATTCCGGAGAGTGCGTGAATGGCTGTGATATCACTTGAAAAATCGCGAACATTTCCAGAAGATCCCGGATATGAAAGCAATAGTCCAAATGCATCAGGAAGTGGATCCCCGGAATTCCAAAGCTGAACATTAATTTTCAAAGGCTTGGCACGCGTTTGTATCACTGCAATAGTTTGCGGGTGCGTATCGGCATCGATCAAGAAGGTGCGACTACTGCCCTTGTAAGAACGTAATGCGAGAGTCATCGCCTCGGCAGCTGCGGTGCTCTCGTCAAGCATCGAAGCATTCGCCAGATTCATTCCGGTCAGATCAGCAATCATGGTTTGGAAATTAATTAATGCCTCTAAACGTCCCTGGGATATTTCAGGCTGGTAAGGGGTGTAGGCCGTGTACCAGGCTGGATTTTCCAAAATATTCCGCTTAATTACTCCAGGTGTGTGCGTTCCGTAGTACCCCATGCCGATTAACGAACGTGTCGGTTCGTTCTCGCTCACGAGCGCCCGAATCTCGGCCAAAGCATCAACTTCAGTGAGCGCCTCCCCCAGAGCCATTTCACTTTTTAAACGTATTGATTGTGGGACGACGTCAGAGATGAGTTCCTCAAGATTCTGATATCCCAGCGCAGAGAGCATGATCGATCGACTTTGTTCGTCTGGACCGATATGACGACTTGCGAAATTATGTGTGTAAGAACCTGCGTTACTCATGACGCTCCTCAGCTCAGGGGTCGACTAATAAGTCGAATCACTCCCCCTCTGTCTCGCCCTAGGACTGGAGTGACCAGACCGAGCGCACCTGAAAGCATCCCCGCCATGAGCGGATTACATCTTCGGCGCAAAAGTGACATTCCACTATTGCTTCTCCAGAGTTGCCTGATCTACACGGTCCGTTGGCCTGAGAGGTTCCGGGGAGGTTGCTCCTTCGGCGTCATGCGCGTGGCTCGCGCACCACTCTCCCGCGTAGTTTTTACAGCACGCTCATCCTAGGACCTGGGCAGGTGGACATGCGAAAGACCCGCCTGTTTTATCGGGCGACTTCGATGACTAGGCGGCTAGGCGCCTTTAGCGCGACGCCGGAGCGAGAACTCATCGCTCGTGATCAATTCGCTCGGGACCTCTGGATTCTCCGAGGGTAAAGCTGCGAGAGAGCCTTCAACTTCAGCCCATACGCGTCCCAGGGCGATACCGAAGACCCCTTGACCACCAGCCAAAATGTCGATCACTTCATCATTT
>Ga0194055_10001285_pt1 | contig 20473 bp, 20 predicted proteins | sample SepL449m_MetaG_FD_155482 | JGI IMG/M metagenome (GOLD analysis project Ga0194055, IMG submission 155482) | Anoxic zone freshwater microbial communities from boreal shield lake in IISD Experimental Lakes Area, Ontario, Canada - Sep2016-L442-9m | ecosystem: Environmental > Aquatic > Freshwater >...
GTTTGGCTCCGCCCATAAACGTCGTTTTGGTATCTAAATGCTCAATAGTTGGCACTCTGGATCAGGCAATTTCTCGCATTCCTTCAACTACGTCTGTTCTAATCACGGGTCCAAGCCGGACAGCCGATATTGAGGGGATCTTAGTTCGCGGAGTGCATGGTCCGGGCGAACTGTTGGTTTACATCTATGAGTAGTCTAGCGGTCGATATTGGTGCGGAAAGCGGTCGCGTGGTAGCGGGCAAATTGGTGGCCGGGCGTTTGTCGATTGACGAGGTTTGTCGGTTTCCGAATACTCCGATTCGGGTGGCAGGCAGTTTACGATGGGACATTCAAACTCTCATTAACAATGTTCGCGATGGCATAGATTCGTATGGTTTAGCCGATTCTGTCGGAGTGGACACTTGGGGCGTGGACTATGTTCTGCTTGATGCGGAACACAATCTTGTCGAGCAGCCATTTCACTACCGAGATTCGCGTACTGACGGAGTGATGGATCGACTAGCTTCTCCGGCTCTGTATCAGGAAACGGGAATCCAGTTTCTGCCATTCAATACGGTCTTTCAGCTTGCGGCCACTCCGGCTCCAACTTTTGCTCAGGCGAAGCATTTTCTGACAATTCCGGACTATATCCATCACCAACTTTCGCTTGAAAAGAGAATTGTTTGTGAGTACACCAATGCAACCACAACTCAGTTGTTGAACGCTAAGACTGGCGATTGGTCTTCGTCGCTGCTTGAGCTGATAGGGGCACCACGAGAGCTTTTCCCGACCATTGTTCTGCCTGGTTCTTCCTTGGGCAAGACATGGGATAGTCGGTCAGAGCTAATCGCTCCGGCGTGCCATGACACCGGTTCGGCGGTCGTTGCGATTCCTTCGACATCAGCAGACGTTGCTTGGATCAGTTCGGGAACTTGGTCAATTCTTGGCGTCGAACAACCGGCTCCTCTGGTTTCGGATGAGTCATATCGACTCAATTACACGAACGAAGGCGGAGTCTGCGGCACGGTTCGGCTTTGCAAGAACGTGATGGGGCTTTGGATTTTGCAGGAGTGCCGGCGTGGATGGGGCGAAGTCTCGTATGCCGCATTGCAGCAAGAAGCTCTGGAATCGACGTCGGTAGGTTCGACCTTTGATCCCGATGATGCACGCTTTCTGGCGCCAAGTAACGAGTCATCGACGATGGAACAGAGGATACTTGGGTATCTGACAGAACAATCTTTGCGGAGTCCCTCGACAAGGGGCGAGATGGTTCGATTGATCTTGGAAAGCTTGGCGGCCAAATATGCCGTGAATATTAAAAAGCTTGAGTCGTTGATTGGGCGACGTCTGACTGCCATTCACATTTTTGGTGGTGGATCGCAAAACGCATTGTTAAACCAACTGACGGCGAATGCATGTGGACGTCCGGTCATCGCTGGTCCGGTTGAGGCAACGGCGATTGGCAACTTGTTAATGCAGATGATCACTTTGGGACAAATTTCGTCTTTGGTTGAGGCTCGAGAGATCGTTCGAAATTCGTTCGAGTGTCGAGTTTTTGAGCCAGACCTTTAGCTCGTATTTTTGCGTTCAGCATTAGTGCCAGATTTCATTTTGAACCTAAATCCTAGTTAATCAAACCCTCACAAACTGTGTTAGATTATTGATCGGAGTCATTCATTGGAATGAGCTCTTACATGGATTTGGAGATGAAAAGGCTTACTATTTTGGGGGCAGCGCTGGCGATATTGAGTGGATCTGCCATGGCACAGCGGGTGCCAACGGCGACCTACACCGCAACGGGGACGGCAGGGGCATGGGACTTAGAATTCACGCTCACCAACAACTTTTTGCCGGGAGAAGGGGATCTTTATTTTTTCGGAGTTCTGCTCGATTCAGGACGCCAAATACTCAGTACTCCAATTGGATGGGATTCAGAGCGATTTAGGACTTGGAGTAATCAGAGTTACGGCGGAAGCGATACGATGTACAACAACATTTGGTTGAATCTGTATTCACGAGCAGATGACATTTTGCCTTCGCAATCGAAGGCGGGATTTGTCGCTCGATCAAATTCGCTTGAACCGCCAAAGACGCTGCAATTCTTTTCTTTTGCCGCTGCCGGTGTTTACCAAGGTCACAGCAATTACTCGAACTATTGGAATCCAGGCTTTGAAGGAACTGCAAATTATGTGAGTTCCCCGGTTCCTGAGCCAAATGCCTTATTGATTCTTGGCTTTGGTCTTCTTGCGTTGAAAAGGCGGCGAAGAAGTTCCTAGCGGCTGGTCTTCCACCACTTTCTAAAGCTGACTTGCTCGTTTTTAGGTAAGTCGCGGCTAGATTTCCAGGATGAGGCGAGAGGATGGGGGACGAGTGGCGCCATTGGTAGCAACATGAGCCCAGATTTCCAGACAAACGGCTTGGTTGCTCCCATTGAAAAAACCTTCCAGGGAATGTGATCGGTATTGGCTCCCTCTCGAAAAGTTTCATCGCGAAGTTGGAGAAGCATTCTCGGGATTGGGATCCGAACGGGGCAGACTTCTTCGCAGGCTCCACACAGGGACGATGCTTTCGCCAGGTCACCAAACGCTTTGACACCTTCTAGTCCAGGGGCAAGAACCGCGCCCAATGGTCCACTATAGACGTGTCCGTAACCGTGGCCGCCGACTTGACGATAGACAGGACATACATTGAGACAGGCTCCACACCGGATGCACTTAAGAATGTCTCGATATTCGCCCGCGAGAATTTTGCTACGACCATTGTCCAACAGAACAATATGTACATCGGTTGGTCCGTCAATTTGACCAGGTTGTCGAGGACCGGTGATGAAATGGGTGTAAGTAGTGATCCGCTGACCGGTCGCTGAGCCAGCTAACAAAGGCAAAAACGTGGCGAGTTCTTGCTCGGATGGAAGGATTTTTTCGATTCCCATGACGGCAATATGGGTATCGACGGCGGTGGTCGAAAGTCGGCTATTGCCTTCGTTTTCAACAAGCACTATTCTGCCAGACTCGGCGATGCCGAAATTGACTCCACTGATACCGATCTTGGCGGCTTGAAACTTGGAGCGTAGGTGACCTCGGGCTTGGGCGGCAAGTTCTTCAGGAACGATGGTCTCTGGTCCCAAGTTTTCGCGAAGGAAACTCTTGGAGATTTCGCCCCGGTTTTTGTGAATGATGGGAGTTACAATGTGGGTTGGAATGTCATCGTCGATCTGCACGACGAATTCGCCGAGGTCGGTCTCGATTGGTTGGAACCCGTTGGATTCAAGGCATTTGTTGAGATGAATCTCTTCGGTAGCCATTGACTTTGCTTTTACGATAGTCGTTCCTACACCTTGCTTACACAATCCAAGAATAATATCGTTGGCTTCCTTCGCATCGTCAGCCCAATGGACGTGAATTCCATTTTTGAGGCAGTTTGCTTCAAATTGGATGAGAAGGTCGGCTAGGTTGTCGAGAACATAGCCTTTAACTCGGCTCGCCCAGATTTGCATCTGTTCGGGCTGGTCGAAGAAGGTTTGGAGGGCGGTTACTCGCTGAGCCGTTTTGGCTTGAGAGGCACTGGATACATTTCCGGCGGTTTCCGGCTTGATTTGATTCGAATACTTTTCAACGCGGGTACTCATATTGTCTCCGCGAGGATTTCGGCGTAGTGGCGGATCCGAATATTATTCCCGCCATGCTTGAGCATCCCCCCGAGGTGCATCAGGCAACCCATGTCTCCGCTCACAATCTCGTCTGGCTGATTTTCAAGAAGGGTCTCGATCTTTGCTTTTCCTATTTCTGACGAGAGGTGCGGTTCAACCACACAAAAAGCCCCACCAAAGCCACAACACTGTTCACTGTTTCTGATTGGGACGAGTTCGACGCCAGGAATTGAAACGACCAATTGTTCAGCTTCGTTCGTCAATCCGATTCCGCGCCCATGACAGGCGCGATGGAACGCAATCTTCTTGTTGTAAGTTTTGGTTGTCTCCCATTTCGTTATTCCGAGTTCGTTGGTGATGAATTCGGATAGCTCGAATGCGTGAGGATGTTCTTGGTCTGGAAAGAGCAGGTGATAGCCTTCGCGAGTCATTGCTGCACAAGATGCGCTTGGCGTGACGACTGTTTGACCTTCTTGGAACAGAATCTCCTTCGTGTAGTTTGCAATTTCCCGGGCTTGCTTCCAGTCTCCGGCATTAAATGGAGGTTGCCCACAACAGGTTTGGCGATCATCGAAATGAACATCGCAACCAAGATGCTCAAGGACCTTTACGGTGGCAATGCCTACGTTGCCGTAGAACGCATCGCACAAACACGTTAGCATCAAATTGACTCTGCGCTTTACCGTAAGAAACCTTCCTTATTGCCGCCATCAACGGTTATCACGCAGCCGGTTGTGCGGCTACTTTTTGCGTCGCTTGCTAGCCAACAAATTGCTTCGGCACAGTCATCTGGGGTTACTACTGTACCGAGAAGTGATCGCTTGGCATAGTGTTCGACAAGTTCTTCCGCTTTGATTCCGAGGGCCTTTGCCGTCTGCTCCTTCCATTCTGCCGACCAGATAGCGGAGTCAGTAACGACGCCATCGGGATTAATGGCGTTGCAGCGGATGTGGTGCTTGGCAAAGTCTGCAGCGGTAACACGCATGAGGTGCAATTCAAACGCCTTTGCGGCGCTATAGAGTGCCGCGTTATTTCCGGCAGCTACACCGTTCTTGGAGCCAACGACTACACAAGATCCACCGGTGGTTTGCTTCACCATGATTTTGATCGCTTCTCCCAGGGTATCAAAGTAGCCCTTCATAAGGAGGTCGCTAAGCAAGGCATAGTCCTCGGGTGAAGTGTCGGTTACGTTGCCACGCCGAGCGTTACCGGCGTTGGCGACGACGATATCAACACCACCAAATTCGGCAATCACACCTTGAAATGCTTGGGAAATCGATTCAATGGATGTCACGTTGCAGGTCATCGTTGCGACGACTTGTTTGGTGGCAGCCAGAGATTGGAGTTCTTCTTTTGTCGATGCAAGGCCGGCTTCGTTGATATCAAAAAGAGCGACGTGGGCGCCAAGAGAAATGAGCTTTCGGGCGGTTGCCTTGCCGATACCCGATGCTCCACCAGTGACCACGGCAACTTGCCCAGTCAGTTCCTTTTGTGGGGGTAAGCGCTTGAGCTTAGCTTCCTCTAACAGCCAGTATTCAATATCGAATGCTTCTTGCTCGGGAAGGGCGACATATTTGTCAACTTTTTCTGCGCCGCTCATGACCGCGATCGCATTTTTGTAGAATTGCCCGGTAACGATTGACTCTTGTTTGTTCTTAGCAAAGCTGAACATTCCCATTCCCGGGACAAGAATAACGCTCGGGTTCGGGTTTCGCATCGAGGGTGAAGTGTCTCGTTTGCATCGATTGTAATAGGCTTCGTATTCCTTGCGGAAATCTTCGAATGCGGTATCAATCACCGCTTCGTCGAGAGTTGCCTCGAGTACGAGCGGTCGAATTTTGGTTCGCAAAAAGTGGTCAGGGCAGGATGTTCCGAGATGAGCCAAGCGAGGCATTTCCGAGCCATCGAGATACGCCATCACTTCGGGAGATTGATCAAGCGTTGCGATGAGCCGTTGACCTTGAAACGAGACTTTTCCTCGGAGAATAGGAAGCAAGTCGCTTGCGGAAATGGTTGTTGATGCTCCTGTGGAAGACCCAAATGGTGTTGCATTGGTCTTGTTTGCTTCGATGTACTCAACCGCTTGATTGATGAACTTGAGCGTGAGTTCGTAGCATTCTTCCCACGTGTCTGCCCAACAAATGAATCCGTGGCTTTGCATCATGGCTCCCTTGATGGTTGGGTTTGCGGCGATGAGATCGCGGAGCATAAGACCTAAGTCGTAGCCTGGACGTTTCCACGGGAGATGTCCCATTTCACCCTTGAACACTTTCTGGGTTAACTCTTCACATTTCTCGGATGCGGCAATGGAAATGACGGCATCAGAATGCATATGCGAGACTGCGGCACAGGGAACAAATGCATGAAGAGGAGTATCAATCGACGGAGCCGAAGGATTGAGGTTGAAGATACAGTGAGAATAGAGGGCGACGATGTCGTCTTCCGGAAGTCCCAGATTTTCGAGTCCGATGACTCTGTCTTGATAGAGTGAAGCAAAGTTTTGGCGCTTTGCCGACCCAAGGTCTCCACCGGATCCTTTGACCAAAAGCACTTCAACATTTTCGCCAGTTAGTGGGTCTTTTTGGGTTACCTTTGTGGAAGTGTTTCCGCCACCAAAATTGGTGATACGAGGATCACTCCCCAACAGATTTGAAGCGTATACGAGAAGGTCAAGCGGATCCGATGGAGCCGCTGATGTTTGCCAGCGGCTCTCGACGATGTTTGGTGATTCGGGCATTAGAAATCGAACTTATCTATGTTGGCTTTGTCGAACGTCACAAGATCACCGGCAAACACGACTCCCTTGTCGTTGAGCTTGACCTTTGTCCCTTTTGGTCCGTCAACTTCGGTTCCAGATTTTAGTTCAATTTTTTTGCTTTTGGCGGCAGTACCAAGATAGGCGGCAAGGCTTCCCATGTCTTTTGGTGACCAAAGTTGAAAAGCGGTGATGACGCCATTTGCAACAAACTTTTTGAGTTGGTTCGGAGTGCTGAGACCAGTTAAATGAATTCCTCCATTGGCTGCCTTCTTGCCTCCAGGATACATGCCTGAGTTTTCTAGCACTTGGGCAGCAGCGGCAAGCCCGACGGACGTTGGTGAAAGCACGCCTTTGAGGTTCGGGTGCTTGGTCATAAGGGCTTCCATCTCGGTCGATGATTTTTGAGGCTCGTCGTTTCCGTAGACAGTTTCGACCAACTTCATCTTGCTGTATTTGGGATCCTTCAGCGTTGTCATCATATGGGCAATCCACGCATTTTGGTTGGGTGAATCAGTAGTTGCACTGAGGATCGCGAATTCGCCTTCGTAGTTCATTTCCCTCCCAAGAAGTTCGATTTGGGCTGGGCCGATCTTGCTTGTATCGGTTGCCATTACTCCTACGTCTCGGTGGCTTTCATTTTTCTCGAGGTCGGAGTCCACAGTAACCACAACGATTCCCTTTGCTTTGGCATCATCCAAGACTTCATTGAGGGCGTCAGGACTGTTTGCGGCAAGAATGATCACATCTACTTTTCGCTGAATTTGATCCTTGATGATCGGTAGCTGAGATGTGGCATCTCCGGTTGCTGGACCTTGCTCTTGGTAATCGAAACCAAGTTCTTTGCTTGCCTCTTCAATCCCTGCACCTAGTGGTTTGAAATATGGATTACCCGTATTTTTTGGTATGAAGACGACCTTCAGTTTTGCACCACTTTCGGTACTTGATGGCGTTGTGGATGTGGAGGTTTCATTGCTTGCGCCGGAGTTACATCCAACCAGCAAAAGGGCTCCCAGGGCGAGAATAGAAGATATTCGGATCATAGGTGATTACCTTGCTTCAATTTTAGTTGTTTTCCGTTGCCTGTTGGTTGAAAATCGGTCAGCAATTTGTTGGGAAAAAACAGAAAGAACAAGAATGATGCCGATGATGGTCAGTTGATATTCAGCTTTTAGGTTGTTTACTCCCATGCCCGTCTTGACGAAATAGATCAATAGCCAAGATAGTACTGTGCCGATCATCGTTCCTTTTCCGCCGGCAATCGCGGTACCGCCAGCGACTACGATGGTAATCGCGTCAAGCTCGATGCCTTTGGCCAAATCATGCCTGGCAACGCCGAGCCTTGAATCCATTAGTAGGGCGCTGATGCCAATAAGAAATCCAGTAATCGCAAATGCCGAGATTGTGGCCCGATTGACGGGAAACCCCGTGTAGTGAGCAGCTTCCTTGTTGGTACCGATTCCGAACAGCCAACGACCCAAGATCATTCGATGGAGAATCAAACCAACAATCAATGCGCAAATGACAAAGATGATGAAAGGGTACGGCAAACCGTGAAAGTCGGACCGATCGATCCCTTTGAGTGGTTGAGGCACCTTAGCACTTGCCGGACCCATCATTGCTTGGGCAGCCCCTCGATAGAGTGCCATAGTGGCCAAGGTGACCAAAAATGAAGGTAGCTTTCCAACGGTTATGAGTAGGCCGTTGATAGTGCCAAGTAGGGTTCCAATTATCAGCGCCATCAGGACCGACACAAAAATCGGCGTTCCATCGTTGGTGAACTTCGCAACCAAGCAGCTTGTCAGAACTAGAGATGAACCAACCGACAGGTCAATGTTCCCACTGATGATGATCAAGGTTAGACCGATCGCCAGTAGCCCGGTCTCGGCAAAGATTGTGGTGTTCGCTAAAAGGTAGTTGACGTCCCGAAAGTCGGGGGAAATCTTCCAGAAGAAAGCGACCACCAAAATAGTTAAAATAGCTGGGATAAGTTCCGGGCGCTTCATGCGGTTGCCTTCCTCCTTTGGGATACAGAGTCGATGATAAGCGCAATGAGGATCGTAGCGCCATAAACAAGAAGTTGCCAGTCGGCGTCGATGCCAAGGACAGTTAGGGCGACGTTAATGCAACTAAGAAGAGCACACCCTAGGAATACTCCGACGATTGATCCGGATCCTCCGGTTATCTTTACTCCACCGATGGCAACAGCAGCGATCACGATTAGTTCGAATCCTTGTCCAGCGCTTCCGGGGTTTGCAAAGCCAAACCGAGCAAGATACATGGTTCCGGCAACTCCAGCTAGGCTTCCTGAAGCGCAGTAACAGATCAATTCGACGGTCTTGGGTGAAATTCCGCGAAGGAATGCCGCATCAGGATTGCTACCAAAGGCAAATATGTTTCGATAGAATTGGAGACGGTTAGAAGCGAAAAATGCCAAGATGGCAAGAACAAATCCGATGAAGAGTAGCCAAGAAATAGTGACATTCCCAATATTGATCCCTTGATTTGCCAAACTGGTTAGAGATTGAGGAATGGCGGTTGAGTCAATTTGATCACCTTTGCTAACAACGAAAGTAAGGCCCCTAAAAGCGGTGAGAGTGCCGATCGTAGCAACTACGGCCGGGACTTTTCCGAAAGCAATGATCAAACCATTGAGGCAACCAAGAATTAGGCCGACCATGCCGCCGGCAATGAACAGCATCGGCACGGGTATGGTTGGGCTTGCTTTGACCAAGAGCCCGACGGAAATCGCCGATAGACCAACAATTGAACCAGTTGAAATATCAATTCCTCTGGCAACGATAACCGGGAATTGACCGACGGCGGCAACTAGTAGCAAGGGCATCCACAAGAGGATGCTATTGATATTTCGGGGATCTAGAAAAATTGGCTTTGCAAAGGAGCACGCGGCAATAAGTACGACAAGGACAACCAGAAGTCCAATTTCTCGTTTACCTTTCATTCGCTGCCACCGCCAAAGGCTAATGCCATTACGCTCTCTTCTGTGGCGTCCTTGGACTTCATCTCCCCAACAATCGTGCCACCCTTCATCACATAGATTCGATCCGTGAGAGTCAATAGTTCGGAAAGGTCGCTTGATATCACCATGAGAGCCTTTCCTGCCTCGGCTTGAGCACGAAGAGCCTGGTGGACCTCACGCCTGGCGCCAACATCTACTCCCCTTGTGGGTTCATCGAGTATCAAAAAGTCAGGATTACCCAGTAGCCAGCGGGCAATGATGGTTTTTTGTTGGTTGCCACCCGACAGATACCGAACTTGCTGCTTCAGACCGGAAAAGACAGTTTTGAAAGAATCCAAGATTTCGGTGGACCGAGAGTCCAGCCGCCTTTCGCTTATCCAACTTGCCTTACTGGATTCCTCCAAAATGTTTGCCGAAGTATTAAAGCCGATGTTTAGGCTTGGAAAAAGTCCATGCTTTTGCCTGTCTTCTGGAACAAGTGCAAATCCTGCGCGCTGCGCCTGTTTTGGAGACCGAATTTGCAGTGGTTCTCCGCGCGCTTTTATTGACCCGCTTGTTGGTTGCGTGATCCCAAACAATGCTCTCGCAACTTCGGTTCGCCCCGCACCGACCAGACCGGCGATTCCGACAATTTCGGTCTTACCAACGCTGAACGAAACGTTATGAAATCCTGGACCAGTCAGATTTTTGACTTCAAGAAATCCTTCAACTTTGTCAAGACCTGATCGTGAGAGATGGTCTTGAGAAATATCTCGGCCAACCATCAGGTTGACCAACTGATCATGATCAAGGTCAACAATTTTCCTTTCGGCGACTTTGGTTCCGTCTCTCAAAACTGTCACGGTATCCGCAATTTCAAAGACCTCATTGAGGTGATGAGTAACCATGGCGACCGCGCACCCTTGGTCCCGCAATGCTCTGATGATCGTGAAGAGCTCCCCGACCTCTTTTGAAGTTAAAGATGCCGTGGTTTCATCGAAAATCCAGACTTTTGCATCTTCAGACATTGCGGTAGCGAGCTCAACCATTTGTTGTTGAGCAATCGAAAGGTTTCCGACTTCCGATTCGGCCTCAATTCCGACTCCTAGCCGTTGAAGAATCTCCGTTGTACGGCGGATTGCTTCTCGGTGGTCCACCATATTTGCCTTCTTGGGCATTCTCCCGACAAAGACATTTTCGGCAACATTGAGGTCGGGGAAAATAAGTGGTTCCTGGTGAATTAGGGCAATCCCATGGCGAATGGCCTCACCCGGTGATCGAATGACCACCGATTTTTCATCGAGGAAAATTTCTCCAGAATAAGGCTGATAGATTCCGGCGAGTACCTTTGCCAGAGTGGATTTGCCGGCACCGTTCTCGCCAGTTATGGCATGGATTTGACCAGGACAGAGCGCGAAGTCAATATCCTTGAGAATGGAATTGCCACCTAAAACGACATTTAGTTTTTCGACTCGAACCAGTGGCTGAATGTCTAATTTTCGCAATTCAATTTTTCCAGTAGCCTGCAATCTTACCTAGCCCATATAGATTCTAACTAAGCCTATGCGGTTACAATGAACGGATGAAGCGACGTGATTTTCTAATTGGTGCGGGAGTTGCTGGTGCAACCCTAGCTGCAGGCAATGTTCTCGGTGTGGGATCGGGAGTTCAAAAATCAAGACCAAAGGGCAACAAGTCGGTTGCCGGTTTGGTTGTGCCACCCATGAACACGGTACGCGTTGCGGTGATCGGAGTTGGCGCCAGAGGATCAGGTCACGTTAGCCAGCTTTGCCAAATTGAGGGCGTCGAGATGGTTGCTATTTGCGACAATCACCTTCCTAGCCTTGAGCGTGCAATCAATAACGTTGTCAAAAATCACAAACGGCAAGCGCCCACAGCATATGGCAAGGGCAAAGACGACTACAAGCGGATGCTTGAGCGAACTGACATTGACTGTGTTTTTGTGGTTACACCTTGGGAAGAGCACGTTCGGATGTGCGTTGATGTCATGAACTCTGGGAAGCACGCATTTACTGAAGTTCCGGCGGCCTACACCGTTGAAGACTGCTGGAAGCTTGTAGACACCGCGGAAAAAAATCAAAAGAACTGCATGATGATGGAGAACGTTAACTACGGTCGAGAAGAGCTTCTCGTTCTCAACATGGTCCGCATGGGGGTTTTTGGCGATCTTATCCATGGTGAGGCTGCTTACATCCATGACCTGCGCGGACAGATGAATGAAATTGAGCATGGAACTGGTTCTTGGCGAACTTATCACTATGCCAAACGAAACGGAAATTTGTATCCGACTCATGGACTCGGCCCTGTGGCTCATTACATGGACATCAACCGCGGTGATGCTTTTGACTATATGGTTTCAGTTGGTTCACCTTGCTTATCGAGAGAGTTGTACGCCAAATCTCATTTTCCCGAGGGACACGAAAGACGATCCATCAAGTTTGTTGCTGCCGATATCAACACAAGCATCATTAAGACCAAAAAGGGTCGAACGATTATGGTTCAGTGGGATGAGCAAATGCCTCGACCTTACACTCGACACAATTTGATCTCTGGAACCAAAGGATGTTGGGCCGGGTTCCCCGATCGAATGGCGCTGGAGGCAGCTGGGATGTCGGCAGATGGATGGCAAGAAGGCGACAACCTCAAGCAGTTCTATGACAAATATGAGCACCCATTGTTCAAGCGAATGGGCGAAGAGTCAAAGAAGAATGGCGGGCACGGAGGCATGGATTTCTTGATGCTCTGGAGGATCATTTACTGCCTTCGAAATGGCTTGCCGCTGGATCAAGACGTTTATGATGGAGCCGCTTGGTCGGTAGTTGGACCATTGAGCGAAGCCTCAGTTGCGAATCGTGGTCGAAGCATGGACTTCCCAGACTTCACTCGAGGAGAATGGAAAACTCGTGCTCCACTCGACAACATGTCTAACGCCTAACTGAAGTCCCAAAAATAGAAACGGGAGCTAGAAACGATGTTTCTAGCTCCCGCTTTTTTGAAATTTCTTATGCTCGTTTGAAGCTAATTACCATTTTGCCAGCAAAGCCCGCTGGTGCGCCATTTTTGGCTGCTTGCTTCTTCATTTCGTCGCTTAGATCAAAAACGATTGTCTTGCCGTCTGCACTCATAACACCGCTCATTTCTTTGGGTCCGCCGTCCTTGCCGGAGAATCCAAACATTTTCACTTTGTTTCCAGCCTGTGACCACTTGCCAGCTTCCGATTTACTTTTGCCACTCATCGATTGTGAAATTGAAAGTGAGTGATCTTTTTTCAATTCCAAGCTAATAGTTGCTTTAGCGAAGCCCTTCTCTTGCGACTCAATCATAGCAATTTGGCTTTCGACTTGCTTTCTCTTGTCTCCAGATAGCTTCGCAGCTTCCTTTCGGACCATGTCTTTTACGCTAGAAAGATCCATCGAAACCTTTCCGTTGTACTTACCGGTTGCGTCGGCGGCAAATGCAGAAACCGTGAGACCAGCAATCAATGAAGCGAAAATAATTTTTTTCATAATCAAATTTTTGACCCGTTTTTGGATACGAAATAGGATAACGGATTCTGCAAATGAAAAGTTGCAAAAATGGGGAATCAGCTAGGATTTCTTAAAGGTTAACGTCATTTTGGGCTTACTACTGGACTTTAGTCCCTGCAGGTTCATCTGCTGCTGAATGACAAAACTCATGTCGAAAATCAATGTTTTTCCTGAATCGGCGATCGAGCCTACTAAATTCATCGTTGCGTCTCCTCCGCCCGAAAATCCCGACAATTCCAAACTCTTGCCTTTAACTTTCCATTTGCACCATTCAGGTTCGGCTTTTCCATTGCGAACGAATTCAATGAATGCGACTCCCCCTTTTTTGACATCTAATCTGATTTTTGTCTTATCAACGATTTGAATGCTCTGATCGATCAACTTCAGGCGACTATCCACCACCCGCTTTTTTTCGCCAGTCAATTTGATGCTTTGCTGTTGGAGTTGCTTCTTGATCGCCGAGCCATCAAGGGTCATTTTTCCCGACCACTTTCCCACTAAATCGGCCGAAAGGCACTGGGCTGAAATTACGATGGTCAACCCTAGCCAAAACGGTTTGTAAATGATTCCTTTCATGTGATACTCGTAGTAAGGACTAGGATATCCGAAGAATGATTCAAGCTAGCGGACCAGATTGGGAAGGAATTGCTAAAAACCGCCTCATGCCGTCGGGAAAGCCCGTTTTGTACCAGACTTGGCATGATCTGATTTTTCTTCATGCCAAGGTTCCGATTGAAATCCTCCAGACGCTTGTTCCCAAAGAATTAACGGTCGAAGAGTTTAACAATACTGGATGGCTCGGGTTTGTTCCTTTTCGAATGTCCAATATTACAAGGCCCGGATTCCCAGTTCTTCCTTGGCTAGGCTCGTTTCACGAAACAAACATTAGAACTTATGTGAATCACCCGAAATTTGGACCGGGGGTTTGGTTCTTCTCCCTTGATGCGGCAAGGTTCTTAGCTTGTTGGTACGCTCGACAATTTTTCAAACTCCCCTATTTTCATGCGGAATTAAGAAGCAAAATCGATGAGGGAACTTGGCATTACGAGGGACTCAGAAATTCGAAGCAATTTATGCCAAAGGTTGACTGTAAGTTCGCTGACCTGAGTCAATACTCTGTAACTGTTCAAAGAGAAGGCGATTGGCATTCGGCAGAACCGGACACATTTGAATACTGGCTAGTTGAACGATATCGGCTCTATTCGAAAGGCTCGGAAGATCGATTATTAACGGCGAGAGTTTTTCATGAGCCATATGAGATCGCCCCTGCAAAATCAAATCACCTTCAAATCGGCGGGTTAGAAGGGCAATTCGGAGCCTTAGAATTTTCCGAAGTTTTAATGGCAAAAACGCTTAATGTCCAGTGCTTTTCGCCGGAGCCGGTTTCTTAGGAGCGAGCGGCTCGATCTTCTTGAAAACCAATTTTGCGGGCGGAAGTCCAGGCTTGCTATTGATAGTAATCAGTAGTTTTTTTCCGTCAGGGCTGAGAGTGCCGCTTAGGGTTTGGGATCGCTTGGTTCCGTTCTCTTCCGAAAAAGTAATAGTCACTTGGTTGCCAGTATTGGTCCAGAAGCCCTTTCCAGTTCGGCGCTTGATGTCTTCCCCAACAACTACGCTCTCAAAAGACTTGTCGACTTTGAAGTCAAAGCTGTAGTTAAGGGTTTTGAGGAAGGCTTTGCTAATTTGTAGCTTAAGAAGGCTATCTCCGTCCATCCCTTGGGCTACGTTACTTGGTCCAAGCGTGGCGACTCCTTGCCACTGACCGACAAGGTCAGCGGAGGCAATTCCAGCGATTGCGAAAGCAAGTAAATTTGCGAGTATGCGCACGATTCAATACTATTATGGTCGGATTCGTCAAAATGAGAAGTGTGAATCGCTGGTTCTTAGTCATTTTTGCCGCAGTATTGGTTGGCTGCGGAAGTAATTCAAATAGCGGTGGCTTTTCCGGAAGAAAAGGTACGGGCTCCAGCAACATTCTCAGATATTGCATTGGCGCTAACCCATCCACATTGGACCCAGCCAAAGTTCAAGACGTTGACACAATGGACATCATCAACAATGTCTATGAGCCATTAGTTAGCTATGATGAGCAAAATAAGATTGTAGGCGTACTTGCCGCAGAATGGAAAGTTTCGCCTAGCGGAACGGTCTATACGTTCAAATTGAAGCCAGCCAAATTCCATGATGGTTCACCGGTCACTGCCAGCGACGTTAAATCTTCTTGGGAAAGGGCTCTCAACAAAGTCGTCAGTTCTCCAATCGCCGACACTTACCTGGGCGATATTGTTGGGGCTAAGGATTTGGTTAAGGGGGTTGGTAAAGAGCTGACTGGGGTTAAGGTCATTGATGATTCCACTGTGGAAGTAACCATTGAAACGCCAATCCCCTATTTCCTTGGCAAGCTCACTTATCCTTGCTGTGACATTGTTCCGGCTAAATTGGGAATGAAAGAAATTGCTTCGGTCACCGACGCCATCGGCACAGGACCATTTTCAATTGGAGATATCAAACCAGAGCAGGTTGTCAATCTAAAGCGATTCGATGAATATCATGGTGAAAAGGCCCTCATTGAAGGCATTCAAAGAAAGATTGTCAAGGATCCCTCAACTCGACTGACGATGTTTCGAAACGGCGAGACCGATCTGTGCACGATTGAAAAGCAAGATTGGAAGGCGATTAATGATGATCCTAAGTTCAAACCTCAACTAAAAATCATTCCTCGCCCCGCAGTTTTCTACCTCTTGTTGGGAGGAAAAGCATATGCCCCGTTTAAAGATCGACACGTTCGGCGCGCTGTCATGATGGCGATTAATCGACAGAGAATAGCTACAGAAATCCTGAAGGGTGTTCCCATCGCCAATCGGTGGCTCCCGGATGGAATCATTGCGGGCAAACCCGCTACTGGCGTGTTAGATTTTAATGTCGAGGAGGCAAAGAAGGAGCTTGCGTTGTCGCCCTACAAGAATGGAGCGGGTCTTCCCGAACTTGAGCTCACGATTAGGGCCGATAACACTGATGCCAAGTTCATTGCCGAGCAGGTTACGGTTGACCTCAAGAATAATTTGGGAATGACAGTCAAGCCAAGAATGCTAGAAATGGCAGCCATGCTGAAGGCCCGTAATCAAGGTGAGTTGGGCTGCGTCTTTCTCTCTTGGTACGGAGACTACATTGACGCCCAGAACTTTCTGAGCATGTTGTTGACAACTGGAGCACCCGCAAACTACGACAAATGGAGCAATCCTGAGTTTGACAAAATTTGTGCAGCCGCCGACCTTGAAAAAGACCCTGCGAAGCGAGAAACCATGTACCTTCAAGCCGAAAGCTTGATGCTTCAAGAAGTTCCTCGGGTTCCTTTGTATCATGGAGTGGATGGGGTCTTGGTCAATCCTCGGGTTTCTGGAATTCGATATAGCTTGATCGGTTCTTTGCCTCATAATAAGGTCGCGATAAAATGAAGCTACTTGCCATCTATCCCGGCACCTTTGACCTGCCGACTTTCGGTCACGCTGACTTGATCGAACGAGCACGGGACCTCTTTGACCACGTCATTGTTGCCGTAGGCACTAACTCATCAAAGGCTCCGTTGCTTACCGTTGATGAACGAATTGAAGTTCTTACGGCGATATCGGAGCCATATAGCAATGTTACGGTCGAGTCCTTTGATGGCTTGCTGATGGATTATGCGAGGGAAAAAGGAGCAAAGTCAGTCGTTAGGGGTCTTCGGGCAGTGGCGGATTTTGACTATGAGTTTCAGATTGCGATGGTCAATCGAAAGCTTAACCCGGACGTGGATTCTGTCTTCCTGATGACTCGATGGGAATACAGTTATTTGAGTTCATCGGTGGTTCGAGAGGTCGCAAAGCTTGGTGGCGACGTAACCGACTTGGTACCCGAGGCGGTTCGACCCGTTTTGGCTCGTGCCGTCTTAAGGAGTAAAGATTGAGCGAACTCCTCCATTCTCACATACCTGGACTAGCCCCTCCTCGGACAGGGAAGGTTCGAGATGTTTATGATCTCGGAACGGAAGTTTTGATTGTGGCGACGGACAGGATTTCTGCTTTTGACGCGGTCATGGAAAATGGTATTCCCGAAAAGGGATGCATTCTCAATCAGATGAGTGCTTTTTGGTTTCAGCATCTCGCTCACGTCTGCCCAAACCATATGGTATCAATTTCTTCGCACGATATACAGAGCCGGTTGCCGAACCCAACTTATGCCCTAAACGGACGATCAATGCTGGCGAAGAAGGCTCGAACGATTCCCGTTGAATGCGTCGCCCGAGGTTATCTCGCCGGGTCTCTTTTTAAGGAATACAAAGCTCAAGGAGGAACCGTACATGGCTTTGAGATTCAAGACGGAATGCTGGATTCCTCTCGGTTACCTGAGCCAATATTTTCTCCCGCAACTAAGGCCGACGAAGGACATGATGAGAACATCAGCTTTACCGAAATGGTGAATCGATTAGGCTCAGAAGTTGCTAATTTGCTTCGAGATTGGACAATGCAGCTCTATAGTGAGGCGGCAGTTCATGCGGCGTCCAAAGGAATTATTCTTGCCGATACCAAGTTCGAATTTGGCGAGTCGGACGAAGGGATTATCCTGATCGATGAAATTTTGACTCCAGATAGTTCTCGATATTGGGATGCCGCTCAGTATTCGCCCGGCAAGAGCCAGGCAAGTTTTGACAAGCAGTTTGTTCGTGACTATCTTGAGACTTCAGGTTGGGATAAGAACCCGCCTGGGCCGAAGCTTCCGCACGATGTCGTCGTCAAAACTCGTGAAAAATATGTCGAAGCGTTCGAAAAAATCGTCGGCAAATCTCCTGACCTCGACTGATGTTCATTCTTTACAACCTTGCCTTAACGTTACTTAGCCCCATTTGGGTGCCTTGGATGATCTGGCGTACTCGGAAGCGCCAGGAGGCTCCGAATTGGAAAGAACGAAGCGGAAACTACGATGGCGTCGTTAATGTCCGAGATAAGAAGAAGAACCGAGTGTGGGTTCACGCGGTTTCGGTTGGAGAAGTCATCGCCGCAAAACCATTTTTAAGCCAGTTGCGCCAGCTGGCACCGGAATGCGAGATTGTACTGAGTGTGACCACTAGCAGTGGTCATCAGACGGCTCGGGAGATGGAAATGCCTCTGTTTGACTCGCTGGTGTATTTTCCGATTGACGTTCCTAAGTTCACTTTGCGGGCGATGCAGTGGGTTCGACCCGATGTGATGGTCATCATGGAGACTGAGCTTTGGTACAACTTTTTGTGGGCTGCCGATGTCTTTGATGTCCGAACGATGATTGTGAACGGTCGAATCAGCGACAAAGCATACAAGACCGATTTGAAGGTTGGCTTTTTCTTTCGGTCCCTTTTTAAGCTGATGAATCGGTGTTTGGTTCAAACGGAGACCGACAAAGACCGATTTGAATCGTTGGGAGCCAAAGGCGTTGAGGTGTTTGGTAACACAAAGTTTGACGAGGCTAGTTCGGTTGTATCGGTTGATGCGAATGAGTGGCGAGAGAAGTTAGGAATACCGACGAGTAAGCGGGTAATCGTAGTCGGATCGACAAGATCAGAGCTGGAAGAACAACTTGTTGTTGATGCTTTCTTCCAGTTGAAGGATGTCGTATTTGTCCATGCCCCTCGACATATTGAGTCAGCTGGGCGGATCATTGAAGTGTTCCAAAAACAGGTTGGCTCCTCAGGCAAGTCGATCGGTCGACGGTCATTGGGCGAGTCAGGTGACTATGTTGTATTGGATACCTTTGGCGAACTTGGATCGGTTTATTCAATCGCCGATGTCGTAGTGATTGGCGGTGGTTTTGACAAACTTGGCGGTCAAAACTTGATCCAGCCGTTGGCGTTGAGCAAGCCTGTCATTCATGGTCCGAATATGTTCAATTTTCGAGACGTGGCAGCTTCATCAGTTCGGGCTGGATGCTCAATTATATGCGAAAGTTCTAACGAAGTTGCGACTCAAATCCAATCTCTTTTGAACGATGATGAGAGGAGAAAGGTCATGGCAGATGCAGCCAAAAAACTTATTGCAGATAACGTTGGCGCCAGCCGTCGTTATGCCGAAGCAGTGATCGCCGAGATGAATGCAGTAAAGCGGTAACATTTCATCAATGCGTTTTCAAGATCAAGTCGTAGTTGTTACCGGTGCAAGCCGAGGAATTGGTAAAGCTCTTGCGGCGGCGTTTGCGGCAGAAGGAGCACGAGTTGCCTGCGTTGCAACCACCGAGGCTGGAGCAAGCGCTACAGCAAAGGAACTTGGAGGCGGGGCAAAAGGCTATGCGTGTGATGTCAGCTCATCGACATCGGTTGACGCGTTCTTTGAATCAGTGATTGCAGATATGGGAACTCCAAGTGTTTTGATTAACAACGCCGGAATCACGAGAGATACGCTCATGCTTCGAATGAAGGACGAAGATTGGGACAGAGTTATTGACATCAACCTGAAGGGAGCCTTTAATTGCATACGAGCCGTTGCTCGACCAATGATGAAAGCTCGATACGGTCGGATCGTGAACATCACGAGCGTTGTGGGGCTGCATGGAGCCGCGGGACAAGTCAACTATTCCGCTTCGAAGGCAGGATTGCTCGGTATTACGATGTCGGTAGCCAAGGAACTTGGTTCACGGGGAATCACTTGCAATGCAGTTGCGCCCGGGTTTATTGACAGCGACATGACTGAGGCGTTACCCCAAGAATTTAAGGATCACGTGATCAAGCAGGCTCCGGCTGGACGACTTGGAACTCCCGAAGATATTTCTCCTGCGGTCCTCTTTTTGGCTTCATCAGATGCGGCCTATATGACCGGACAGTGTTTGACGGTTGACGGCGGCTTATTCTTATAAGAAGTTAGTTAGGAATCTGAACCTATTCGCAGATTCGGCGTAAAATGCAGCCATGGTTGTCTCGTTCCTTGCATTGTCGCTTGGGACGATCACGTTCGAGAATCCTGGGATTCGGCTTGAGCCGTTTCTTAAGGAGATGTCGAAGCAGACAGGGGTTGGCTTTCATTGCCCTACTTATCTGAACAACGAGGTTTTGGCCGCATCGTTCAAAGACCAATCGATTGACATTCTCAAATCTCAATTGGCTCGGGTGATTCATGGGACTTGGGAGCAGAAAGAAGACGGTTGGTGGCTGATTCAGAGTTCGGATCAGAAGAAGGAAGAAGAGAAGTGGATGTGGGAAACCCGGAACACGGTTCTTCAAATGCAAAGCTAGTGGCACCAAAGAGCGAATGGACCACAAAGGAAGCAAACAAATATTGGATGGACTTGCAAGCGTCCAAAAAGAGAACGGGAGAGGGTGTTATGACATCGGCCGCTCGGATGGCTCTTCGGATGAGAAGTCCTGAGTCAAGACTCGGGTCGGCGATCGCTTCACAATTGACGGTCAACATGTTGACGGATGATCCACTCAAGCCCAACTTCAATCGGTACTCAGTGAATGGGCTACCTGGTCACATCAATTTGCCAATCAAGTTTGGTGATGCGTTCCCTCGGTACGTCAATGAGCGCCAGTTGTTTCAGGCTCTAGGAGGGAACGTCGACATCAAGGGGCGACCGGTTACCTT
>Ga0194055_10001286_pt1 | contig 20465 bp, 20 predicted proteins | sample SepL449m_MetaG_FD_155482 | JGI IMG/M metagenome (GOLD analysis project Ga0194055, IMG submission 155482) | Anoxic zone freshwater microbial communities from boreal shield lake in IISD Experimental Lakes Area, Ontario, Canada - Sep2016-L442-9m | ecosystem: Environmental > Aquatic > Freshwater >...
CGGGATTTCGCGGTGGAATTCATGGCCGCCGCCAGCCTGGTGATGGTGCACCTCAGCCGCCTCAGTGAGGAGGTGATCCTCTGGGCCAGCGAGGAATTCGGCTTCGTTTCCCTCACCGACCGCTGCGCCACTGGCAGCAGTCTGATGCCTCAGAAGAAGAACCCCGATGTGCCCGAACTGGTGCGGGGTAAGAGCGGCCGGGTGTTTGGCCACCTGATCGGACTGCTCACGATGATCAAGGGCCTGCCCTTGGCCTACAACAAGGATTTCCAGGAGGACAAGGAGGCCCTGTTCGACGGCGTGGCCACCTGTCTGGATTGCCTGGAGGCGATGGCCATCCTGTTCGAGGAGGGTCTTGAATTCCGTGCCGCTCGATTGGAGGAGGCGGTGGGCCGCGATTACTCCAATGCCACCGATGTCGCCGACTACCTGGTGGCCCGGGGCGTGCCTTTCCGAGAGGCTTATCAGCTGGTCGGGTCGCTGGTGAAGACCTGCCTGCGGGAGGGTCTGCTGCTGCGGGAGCTGCCGCTGGCGCGCTGGCAGGCGCTCCATCCGGCCTTCGCGGCCGACATCTACGGCGCCATCGAGCCACGCCAGGTGGTGGCCGCCCGCCGCAGTGAGGGGGGCACCGCCTTCGAGCAGGTGCGGCTCCAGCTGGAGCGGGCCCGCCAGCGGCTCGAGGCCCCGGAGGCTGGTGTGGCCTGAGGTCTACCCGCCGAGCATGACGACCCTCTACAGACGGATCGAGGCCTGGATTCCCGGGTCTAATCTGGAGAGGTCATTGGCGCATCTGCGCCCTCCGGTCCCCCCTGGACGTTACGTGAGCATCTTCGTCGGCAATCTTCCCTTCCGCGCTGAGCAGGAAGACGTGATCGAACTCTTCGCCTCCTATGGCGAAGTGGTCAACTGTTCCCTTCCCCTCGAGCGGGATACGGGTCGCAAGCGTGGTTTCGCCTTCGTGGAGATGGCCGATCCCGAATTGGAAACCAAGGCCATCGACGGCCTGCAGGGTACCGAGTTGATGGGGCGCCCCCTCCGCATCAATAAGGCTGAGCCCCGCGGCGGTGGCGGTGGCGGTGGCGGCGCTCCACGCCGCGGTGGCTACGGCGGCGGCGGCGGTGGTGGCTATGGCGGCGGCGGTGGCGGTGGTTACTCCCGCTCCGGCGGCGAAGGCGGCGGCTATGGCTCCGGGGCCCGCGGCTGGGAAGACCGCAGTGGTGGTGACCGATCCAGCGACGGTTTTGATGCTGGCCGTGCCCGTCGGCGCCGCAGTGGCGGCGACGATGCCGGTGGCTACGGCGGTGGTGGCGACTACGGCGGCTACGGCGGCGCGGAAGTCTGAGGTCTCGTGGGCGCTGAGCTGGGCAGCCCTGCGCGGCGGGATCATCAGGGTCAGAGGCCCCGCTCCTCCAGTTGCAGGGCTGCGGCTTCCAGCACCTCCGGCCCTGCCTGGCGTTGACCGGCAGCCTGGGTGAGCTCGTTGCGCCAATGTCGCGCTCCGGGAACCCCTTCCACCACATGCACCAGGTGGCGCGCAATCGCCCAGAGCCTGCCGCCACCGGCCCTCCAGCTCTCGGCGTGGGGGATCAGGCCGCGCACCACGCTGGAGGCCCGTGCCGGTTCGTGACTAACATCTAGGAAGATCTCCGCATCCACTCCCGACCACAACAGGGGATGGGCGTAGGCGGCCCGGCCCACCATCACCCCATCCACGTGGGCCAATTGGCTCTGGCAGGTGGCCGGATCCTCGAGACCGCCATTGAGCTCGATCAGCAGCTGGGGGCGTTCCGCCTTAAGACGATGCACCAGGTCCCAGCGCAGCGGCGGGATGGTGCGGTTCTGTTTCGGATCCAGGCCTTCCAGCCAGGCCTTTCGGGCATGCACCGCGAAGCGGCGAGCGCCGCCGGCGGCCACCGTGTCCACGAAGTGAAGGAGATGGTCATAGGAATCGAGCTGGTCGATGCCGATGCGGTGCTTCACCGTCACCGGCAGGGAGGTGGCCGCCGTCATGGCCTCCACGCAGCGGGCCACCCGCTCCGGTTCGGCCATCAGGCAAGCGCCGAAACGGCCCTGCTGCACCTTCTCGCTCGGACAGCCAACGTTGAGGTTGATTTCGTCGTAGCCCCAGTCGGCCCCCAGCCGGACCGCCTCCGCCAGCAGAGCGGGGTCATCCCCGCCCAGCTGCAGGGCCAGGGGATGCTCCTGGGGATCGAAGCCCAGCAGCCGCTCCAGCCTTGCCTGGGCCTCCGCTGCCCGGGTTGAGCTCAGCTCGGCGCGGATGTGGTGCAGGGCCCGGGCCACCACCATCTCGCTGGTGAGCAGGCAGCGCCGGCTCACCTGCCGCATCAGCAGCCGGAAGTGGCGGTCGGTGCAGTCCAGCATCGGCGCCACACTGAAGCGGTAGGCGTGCTCCATCCCCCCATGCTGCCCAGCCAAGCGTCCGTGGTGGTGGCCGGTGGTGGGCCGGCCGGATACATGGCGGCAATCGCGGCGGCCGAGGCTGGTGCCACCGACCTGTTGATTCTCGAAGCCACCCCCGAGCCACTCCATAAGGTGCGGATCAGTGGCGGCGGCCGCTGCAATGTGACCCATGCCTGCTGGGATCCCCGCGCCCTGGTGGGTCACTATCCCCGCGGTGGCCAGGCCCTGCGGGGCCCCTTCTCCCGCTTCGCCACCGGCGACACGGTGGCCTGGTTCGCCGAGCACGGCCTGGAGCTGGTGGAGGAGGCCGATGGACGCCTGTTCCCCCGCTCCAATCGCTCCAGCTCCGTGGTGGACACTCTGCGGCGGGCAGCCCGAATGGCCGGCGTTCTCAGCGTGGAGGGCCAGGCCCTGCAGGCTGCCGAAACCCTGGAAGGGGGCGGCTTCCGCCTTCGCCTGCGAGGCGGCGGCCAGCTGCATGCCGATCGCCTGGTGCTCGCCACCGGCAGCCACCCCAGCGGGCTGCGGATCGCGGAGGCGCTGGGCCATGGCCGGGTTCCGCCAGTGCCCTCCCTGTTCACCCTTGCTCTGGAGCCCCATCCGCTGGCTTCCCTGGCCGGGGTGGTGGCCGATCCTGTGGCATTAGAGCTGGAGCCGCCATCGGCCGCCGTCGTGGCAGTCGAGGGGCGGCGGCGGGGCGAGCGGCATCGCCAGCGGGGGCCTCTGCTGATCACCCACTGGGGCTTCAGCGGTCCTGCCACCCTGCGCCTCAGCGCCTTCGCCGCCCGCGACCTGCGCCAGTGGGGCTATCGCGCCCAGCTCCGGATCGACTGGACCGGAGGCCTCGATCCGGCGGAGCTGGAGGCGCGCTTCCGTGCCGTCCGGCTGGAGCAGGCCCGCCGGCAACTGGGAACGGCCCGTCCCTGGGCTTCGCTGGGACGGCGTCTCTGGCTCCATCTGCTCGAGGCCTGCGAGGTCGATGGAGGCCAACGCTGGGCCGATCTGGGGCGGAACCAGCAGCGCGACCTGATGACGGCCCTGCGGGACAGCCGTTATGCGATCAAGGGTCGAGGACCCTTTGGCGAGGAGTTCGTCACGGCTGGCGGGATTCCACTGGGAGAGGTGAACCTGGCCACGATGGAGAGCCGCCGGCAGGAGGGCTTGTTTCTGGCCGGCGAGATTCTCGATGTGGATGGGGTGACCGGTGGTTTCAATTTCCAACATTGCTGGAGTTCCGGCTGGTTGGCTGGCCAGGCCCTGGCGGGATCCTGATCGCACCCAGCGGTTCGGCGAAGCGATCAGCGAATGTGTTCAAACACTGAGAACATCGGCATGTACATCGCCAGCAGGATGGATCCCACGATTCCACCCACGAGCACGATCATCACCGGTTCGATCAGGGAGGTAATCGTTTTGACGGCGGTGCTCACTTCGTCTTCATAGAAATCAGCAACCTTGGAGAGCATGATGTCCATTTCGCCGGTTTCCTCGCCGATGGCCAGCATGCTCACCATCATTTCCGGAAAGACACGCTTGAGGGCCAGAGCCGTGCTCAACGGCACGCCTTCGCTGATGTCCTTGCGGGAAGTTCTGATGGCGTCGCCTACAACGGCATTGTTGGTTGTGTCATGCAGGATTTCCAGCGACATCATGATCGGAACCCCGGCCTTGGAGAGGGAACTCATGGTGCGGCAGAACTGGGCCGAAGCCGTTTTCTGAAGCAGGTCACCGAACAACGGCAACTTCAAAAGGGTGCCATCCACCTGGCGGCGTCCCACCGGTGTTGCATTATAACGAGTGAAGGCGTAGATGGCCAGGATTATTCCGCCAACCAAAAAGATGGAGAATGTGGAGCGCAGCAGCTTGCTCAGGTTGATCATCATCTGCGTGAACACTGGCAACTCGGCCCCGAGTTGATCAAAAATTTCAGCGAATGTGGGGATCAGGAAGATGGTCATCCCTAGAAACACCAGAATGGCAATCACGAGCACCGTGATCGGATACCCCATGGCGGCTTTCAACTGATTTTGCAAGCGGGCATTTTCCTCCAGGAGTTTGGCCAGGCGCTTCAGGGTTTCGTCCAGCACACCGCCAGCTTCACCGGCCTCCACCATGGCGATGCTGAGGTTGTCGAACACCTTGGGCCAGCGGCGCATGGCCGAGCCGAGGCTGCTACCTTGATTAACCTCAGCGGTCATTGCGGCTAGGGCGCGGCGGAACAGGGCGGATTTCTGCTGCCGATGCATCAGATCAAGGCTTCGCATGATCGGCACGCCGGCATCGACCAAGGCGGAAAGCTTGTTCGCGAACAGGGCTTTTTCCTTGACACTAATCTTGCTTTCAAATAGGCGGCCCCACTCAATCGCCTGCGCTGGCTTGTTGGTGAGCACGGGCTTGTTGCTTTCTTTGCGGACCAGCGTGGTGGGGAGAATGCCACGGCTGCGCAGCCCGCGTCGGGCTTCGGCGGGGCTGGAAGCTTCCAGGGTCATTTCCCGCATGCGGCCGCTGCGGGTGGCGTAGGTCACCAAGAAGGTGGTCATCGCTTCAGGGGGCGGGAACGGGGGTCAGGTTGATCAGAGCTGCCCGAGCAGTCTGGATAGCTCCTCGGGTCGGATGGTCTTCATCATCGCTTCTTCGGCGGTGATTCTGTTGTCTTGAACCAGGTTGGCCAGGGAGCGCTCCAGGGTCTGCATGCCGTATTGGGCACCGGTCTGAATCAGGGAGTAGAGCTGGGCGGTTTTGCCTTCGCGAATCAGGTTGGCGCAGGCCGGTGTGTTGACCATGATCTCGAGGGCCATCACCCGGCCCATGGATCCGGCCACAGGCCGGGTTGTTCTGCACAGGGTCTGGGTGAACACTGCCAGGAGACTGGAGCTCAGCTGAACGCGAATCTGGGTCTGCTGCCCGGCGGGGAACACATCCACCATCCGGTCCACGGTCTGAGAGGCGGAACTGGTGTGGAGAGTGCCGAAGACCAGGTGGCCTGTTTCGGCGGCTGTGATGGCGAGTTGGATGGTTTCCAGGTCGCGAAGTTCACCGACAAGGATCACATCGGGATCCTCCCGCAGGGCCGCCCGTAGGGCGTTGGCAAAGCTGCGGGTGTCTTCGTTCACCTCACGCTGATGAATCAGTGACCGATCATTCTGATAGGTGAATTCGATCGGATCTTCGATGGTGAGAATATGTTCAGCGCGGGTGTGGTTGATGTTGTCGAGCAGGGAGGCTAATGTCGTGGTTTTTCCTGAGCCGGTCGGCCCCGTAACCAGCACCAAGCCCTTGGGTTTGCGGCTCATCTCCTCCACCACGGGAGGAAGGCCCAGTTTTTCGATGGCGGGGATGTTGTTGCCGAGGGCCCGCAGGCAGGCGGCATAGCTTCCCTTCTGGCGATAAACATTCACCCTGAACCGCGACACACCTCTCAATCCATAGGAGCAGTCGAGCTCCCAGGTCTGTTCAAGCTGCTTGCGCTGGGCATTGTTCAGCAGGGAAAAGATAAGCCGGTTGCAGCTGTCTTCGGTGAGGGTTGTGCCCTGCCGGATCGGACGCAGCTGGCCATTGAAACGGCCGTATGGAGGGTGACCGGTGGCGAGATGGAGGTCACTGCCGCCATCCTTAACCAGGTCGGTCATTAGATCTTCAATGGTGAAATCCATGCTCTACATGCGCACCCGCAGACAGTAAGGGCATTCCAGCCATTCGTCCTGAAGGCCGGCTCCGCATCCCTTGCAGGTGAGGGTGCTAAGGGCGCGGGCCCGCCGCTCGGATTCCAGGCCGCTGTCGGTGAGCAGCATCCGCTCCACCTCGTCGAGGCTGGTGAGCCCCTGGCGCACCAGATCGAGGCCGTAGCCGAGCAGGGTCTTCATGCCGGAATCGAGGGCCAAGCGCCGCAGCTCTTGGGTGCTGGCCCGCTTCGCCACGGAGGAGGAGAGGGTCTCGGTCATGGTGAGAACCTCGTAAACACCAACTCTTCCCGAATAACCCCTGCCCTGGCAGGAGGGGCAGGTCCCTTCGCTGCCGGGAGGCACGATGCAGCCCCGGTAGAAGGTGATCAGGGATTCGTTGCTGGCCACCAGGCCGAAGCGCGCCAGTTCTTCCGTGCTGGGGTGATGGGCTACGCGACAATCGGCGCAAAGTCGCCTTACCAGGCGCTGGGAGACCACCCCAAGCAGGGAGGCACTGACCAGGAAGGGTTCCACCCCCATCTCATCGAGCCGGGCAAAGGCGCTCACGGCGTCGTTGCAGTGGAGGGTGGTGAGCACGAGGTGGCCGGTGAGGGCCGCCTCGATGGCCGTGCGGGCGGTTTCCAGGTCGCGCGTTTCACCCACCAGCAGCACATCGGGGTCCTGGCGCATGAAGGCCCGCAGGGCGGTGCTGAAGTCGAGGCCTTTGTCCCGGTTCACCTGGGTTTGGGTGATTCCCTTGAGGGTGTATTCGATCGGATCTTCCACCGTGGAGATGTTGATCGCCGGGTCGTTCCGCTCCGCCAGCAGGGCGTAGAGCGTGGTGGATTTGCCAGATCCGGTCGGACCGGTCACCAGAATCATGCCGAACGGTTTGCTGCCGATTTCGCGCACGCCAGCCCGGGCCAGGGGGTCGGTGATCAGGGTGTCGAGTCCAAGCTGGGTGGCGCCGCTGTCCAGCAGCCGGAGCACGACCTTTTCGCCGTGGCGGCTCGGCAGGGTGCTCACCCTGAAATCCATGGTGCGGCCCCGGAACCCTCGCCGGATCCGTCCGTCCTGGGGCAGCCGGCGTTCGGCGATATCCAGGTCAGCCATGATCTTTAGCCGGGAGGTTACCGCCGGGATCAGGGTCTTGGGCAGGGTCTCGACCGAGCGGAGCACGCCGTCCTGGCGGAAGCGGATCAGCAGGCCGTTTTCCTGGGGTTCCACGTGGATGTCGCTCACGCTGTTGGTGAGCGCCTCGATCAGGATCCGATCCACCAGGCTCAGCACCGGGGAAAGGGTTTCCTGGCGGCTGCTGGCTTCGAGATCCTCGTTGCCGATCGGATCTTCTGAGGTGTTGGCCGCCACGCTCAGATCGATGCCCGCGAAGAGGGAGTTTTCTCGATCGTTGGCGCGGGCCTGCATCTCGGTGCCGGTGACGGTGGGTGGGGCTGATCGTGCCTGGGGTTCGCCCCTGGTTGGGCCTGAGATCGGAACGGAACTTGGCCTGGAGGGTCTAGGAGCGGATCGGAGCCGGAGCCCGTCTGCCGGGGGTGATTCGTAACACTAATTTGAATGCTGGTGGCTCTCCCTGTAGTGGGTTGGGAAATCCGGGCGCCTTCGCCGGGTTGCCGAGGTGCGGGCTTCCGCCGCTTGTGGGGGGGTGGCCCGGCGCAGCAACATGAATGAATCGAAACGCATGTCCTGCAAGCATGAGCGGCGACCCCACCCAGGCCGGCGGTGCCGGTAGTGAAGTCCAGGAGTCTTCCGGGCAGGTCCCGGCGTCCAGCGTTCCGGCTGCGGCGGAGGCGGTTCCATCCCAGGAGATTGGTGGGGTGGCCGGTTCCGATCAAGGAGGCGCCTCCCCGCAGTCTCCGGCGGTGGCTGTTGATCCGGTGCCCGATCAGGTGTCGGCGGAGCTCGGGGCCGAAGCCGGCGCTCCCTCCCGACTGCAGGCGCTGGAGTCCGAGCTTGCTTCCCTGCGGGTAGAACACCAGACGCTGCGCGATCAGTACATGCGGATCGCCGCCGATTTCGACAACTTCCGCAAGCGCCAGAGCCGCGACCAGGAGGATCTGCGCGTTCAGATCGCCTGCAACACCCTCAGCGAGATCCTGCCGGTGGTCGACAACTTCGATCGGGCTCGCCAGCAGCTCAATCCCCAGACGGAGGAGGCCCAGAGCCTGCATCGCAGCTACCAGGGCCTCTACCGCCAGCTCGTGGATGTGTTCAAGCAACTGGGCGTTTCGCCGATGCGGGTGGAGGGCGAACCGTTCGATCCGACCCTGCATGAGGCCGTGCTGCGCGAACCGAGCCAGCACCATCCCGAGGATGTGGTGATTGAGGAGCTGCAGCGGGGCTACCACCTCCATGGCCGCGTCCTGCGCCACGCCTTGGTGAAGGTGTCGATGGGTCCGGGGCCTGACGGCACGGTTGCTTCCGCCGAGGAGCAGGCCGGCTGATGGCCGACTTTTACGCCCAGTTGGGGGTCGGTCGCGACGCCGACGCGGACACCATCAAGCGGGCTTACCGCCGTCTGGCCCGCCAATACCACCCGGATGTGAACAAGGATCCCGGGGCTGAGGACCGTTTCAAGGAGATCGGCCGGGCCTACGAGGTGCTCAGCGACCCCCAGACCAAGGCCCGTTTCGACCAGTTCGGTGAGGCCGGTCTCGGGGGTGGGGGCGGCGCGCCCGACATGGGCGATATGGGCGGCTTCGCCGATCTGTTCGAAACCTTCTTCAGCGGCTTCGGCGGTGCCGCCGCTGGCGGCCCCCGCCGCCGGGGCCCGCGCCAGGGCGACGATCTTCGCCTCGACCTCACGATCGACTTCAGCGAGGCCGTGTTCGGGGTGGAGAAGGAGGTTCAACTGCGCCACCTGGAAACCTGCGGCACCTGCAGCGGTTCCGGCGCCAAGGCCGGCAGTGGTCCCACCACCTGCGGCACCTGTTCCGGCGCCGGCCAGGTGCGGCGGGCCACCCGTACGCCCTTCGGCAGCTTCACCCAGGTGGCCCCCTGTCCCACCTGCGAGGGCACCGGCCAGACCATCGCCGACCCCTGCGTCGCCTGCCAAGGCCAGGGTCTGCAGGAGGTGACCAAGAAGCTACGCATTAACATTCCTGGCGGGGTTGACACCGGCACGCGCCTGCGGGTGGCCAACGAGGGCAATGCCGGTCAGCGGGGCGGATCCCCCGGCGACCTCTACGTGTTCCTCGGGGTGCGGGCCCACCCTGAATTGCGCCGGGAGGGCACCACCATCCTCTCGGAGCTGCCCATTAGCTATCTGCAGGCCATCCTGGGCGACACCATTGAGGTGGAGACTGTGGACGGCAAGGAATCCTTGGAGATTCCGCCCGGCACCCAGCCCGGTGCAGTGATAACCCTCAAGGGCAAGGGGGTGCCGCGGCTGGGTAACCCCGTGGCCCGCGGCAACCACCAGTTCACCGCGAAGGTGCACGTGCCCACCCGGCTCAGCGGCGAGGAGCGCCAGCTGTTGGAGCAGCTCGCAGGCCATCACAGTCGCAAGGATCAGAAGCCTCCCCACAAGAGCGGTCTGTTCGGCGGCCTGTTCGGCGGTTGAGCGCGATGGAGGAGGCGCACCTCGATCTGCGCGGCACCCCCTGCCCGCTCAACTATGTGCGCGCCCGCCTAGCCATTGAGAAGGTGCCTGAGGGGGGGCATCTTCTCCTGGATCTCGATGCCGGAGAGCCCGAGCACATGGTGGCGGAGGGCCTTCGCGGCGATGGTCACGACGTGGAGAGGATCGAGATCGGTGATGCAGGCTCTGCTGGGGTGCGGTTGCGGATCCGTCGTGGTTGAGTCCCCGGGGGCTTCCCAGCCATACCGGCCCGGCCCAGCCGATGCCGGCCGGGCCTCCGGACGGGTGGTGGCTCTGCAGGCCAATTACTGCCGGGTCGAGCTCGATGCTCCTGGCCCGGAAGGATGCCGCCGGCTTCTCTGCACGCGTCGCAGCCGCCTCGACCATGAGGGCCTTCAGGTGTGGGTGGGGGATCGGGTGCGGCTGGAGGGCATCGACTGGACCGCCGGCCGCGCCGCCGTGGCCCAGCTGGAGCCCCGCCGCAACCTGCTGCAACGCCCCGCCGTGGCCAATGTGGATCGGGTGGTTGTGGTTACCGCGTTGGCGGAACCCGACCTCGATCCGCTGCAACTCACCCGTTTCCTGGTGGCCGCCGAGGGCAGCGGCGCCGCGGTGGACCTGGTGCTTGGCAAGGCGGATCTGGTGGCGAAGCCGGCCCTGCGGCAGGCTTGCGCTGACTTCGAAGCCTGGGGCTATCCGGTCTTTCCCCTCTCGACCCGCACCGGTCTGGGGCTTGCCGCCCTCCGGCATCACCTGCGGACTGCGGCGGGCATCACAGTGCTGTGCGGACCATCCGGGGCCGGCAAGAGCAGTCTGCTGAATGCCTTGATTCCTGATCTTGATCTACGGGTCGCGGCCGTCTCTGGAAGGCTGCAGCGTGGCCGCCACACCACCCGCCATGTGGAGTTGTTTGCAATGCAATCGGAGCTGGCGGCCGCGGATGCCCTCGCCTTGTTCCCTGTTGCCGCCGCCTTGGTGGCCGACACTCCCGGATTCAACCGCCCAGAGCTTCCCTCCGACCCGGTGGTGCTCGCACAGGCTTTCCCTGAGATCCGGCAGCGTCTGGCCCTTGGCCTCTGTCGTTTCCGGAATTGCCGTCATCTGGGGGATCTGGGCTGCGCCATGGGCACCGACTGGCCACGCTTTTCGCTTTATCGCCAGTGTCTGGAGGAGGTGGAAGCCATCGCTTCAGTCCCTTCCCGCGTGGCCACCACCACCCGACGCCGGACCTCCCGACGCCAGACCAGCCAGGGCCTCAGCCGCCTAGGCCGGGAAGATTCAGATCCAGACCACCCGTGAGGTCATCCATCCGTTCCCGCATCGTGCTGGTGGAGGTTTCGTAGGCGTTCTTGAGGGCTTCGAACATGGCCGTTTCCACCGTGCTCACCGGCTGGCTGAGCAGGGCGGGATCTAGCGACACCTTGAGGGGTTGCTGGTTCCCCGAGAGCCACACCTTGGCTAAGCCGTCGGAGCTGGACCCCTCAATCTCCATCGCATCGAGGTCTTCCTGCAGTTTTTGAGCATCCTGCTGAATCTGCTGGGCCTTGCGGAAGGCCTCGGTGAGCTGACCAAAGTTGGGGAGTCCGAAGCCGGCCACGTCGCGTTGCAGGAGGTGTAAAGGGAGGTTAGTCCCCGTCGGGCGGGAAGCCCAGCCTCTTGACCTCCGGATGCAGGTCGATGCCGGTGGATTCCCGCACCCGTTGCCGCACCAGGTTGATCAGGGCGTCGATGTCGGCGGCCGTGGCGCCACCGGTGTTCACGATGAAGTTGGCATGGAGCGGCGACACCTCGGCCCCGCCGATGCGGGTGCCCTTCAACCCCAGGCTCTCCACCAGCCGGCCGGCCTTTTCGGGTTCGGGGTTGCGAAACACACTGCCGCAGCTGGGCTGCTGGTAGGGCTGGGTGCTGGTTCGGCTGTGCAGGTTGGCGCTGGTGCGGGCGGTGACCGCAGCGGGTTCGTGGCCGGGTTCGAGCAGGAAGCGGGCGGAGAGCACCAGCAGGGGCTCCTGCTGCAGCCGGCTGTGCCGGTAGTCGAAGTCGAGATTGGCGGCGCGGATGCGATGGGGTTCGCCCGATCCGCTGGGGTCGAGCACAAGCACCGAGTCGAGCCATTCGGCGGTGCAGCCCCCTTGGGCGCCGGCATTCATCACGGCGGCCCCGCCAACGGTTCCAGGGATGCCCACCGCCCACTCAAGCCCGTGTAGGCCTGCCCTGGCCACCTTGCGGGCCAGGGTGGGGATCGGTTCGCCGGCCTCCGCCTCCACCACCCCGCTCTCGCCATCCACCCGGCTGCCCTGCAGTCGCCGGACGCAGAGGGTGAGGCCCGGCAGGCCCCCGTCCGCGATCAGCAGGTTGGAGCCCGCGCCGATCACCCGCAGGGGCAGATCGCGCTCCCGAGCCCAACGGGCCAGGGCAACCAGCTGGTCGCCATCGGCGGGCTCGGCGAACCATTCGGCCGGTCCCCCCACCCGCCAGGTGGTGAACTCCTGAAGAGGCACTCCCGGCCGCAAGCCCGGCGGGGGATTGGGGCCCATCTCAGGCCACCAGCGGAGCCGTGGCCGCAGTGAGCCATGAGCCCTCGAGGCTCTGCAGGCGATCCCAGAGGCTGTTCACATCGCCGGCTCCCATCGCCAGCACCAGATCGCCCACCTCGGTGCAGGCGGCCACCCGCTGGGCCAGGACCGTGAGATCCGGGCTGGCCTCCACGGTGCTGGAGGGGATGCGCGCCTGCACCGCGGCGGCCAGGGCCTCGCTCGATACGCCCTCGATCGGGGCTTCCCCGGCGGCATAGAGGGGGGCCACCAGCACTAGGTCGGCGGCGGCGAGGGCGTCGGCGAACTCCTCAAGGAACTGGGCCGTGCGGCTGTAGCGATGGGGCTGGAACACCGCCACCAGGCGGCGGGGCTGGCTGGGCAGGGGGCTGCGGCCGCTCTCCACCATCAGCCGGGCCATTTGCAGGGTGGCGGCCACCTCGCTCGGATGGTGAGCGTAGTCGTCGACCACGATCCGACCAGCCCAGAGCCCGCGGCAGTCGAAGCGGCGTCCGGGGGGCTGGAGTCGCGCCACCGCTTCCTTCAGCGCCGCGAAGGGAACCCCTTCCAACCGGCAGGCGGCCATGGCGGCGGTGGCGTTGCTGAGGTTGTGGCGGCCCGGTAGGGGCAGATCGAAATGGCCCACCAGCTTGCCGTTCTCGAAGAAATCGGCCCGGGTGCCATCGCCCCGTTCCTCACTGGCAATGGCGGCGAAGGACACCCCATCGGCCCGCTCGGTCGACCACCAGCTGTCCGCCTCGAAGGATTCCCGCAGAATCGGGCAGTCCCGGTTGGCCAGTAGCCGGCGGCAGCCGGTCGCGAAGCGTTGGAGCGTGGCCACCAGGGCGGCCAGGTCGGGGTAATGGTCGGTGTGGTCGAGTTCGAGGTTGGTGATCACGCCCAGCTCGGCGGCGAACTTCACCAAGGAGCCATCGGATTCATCGGCCTCCGCCACCAGCAGGCGGCCATCGCCATGGCGGCCGTTGCTGCCGAAGGCGGGCACGATGCCGCCGATCACTGCGGTGGGGTCGTGGCCTGTGGCCTCCAACAGGGTGGCCACCAGGGTGCTGGTGGTGGTCTTGCCGTGGCTGCCGGCCACGGCGATCGAGGGCTGATCGGCGATCAGGGCGGCGAGCACATCGGAGCGGTGGCAGAGGGGAAAGCCCAGCCGGAGGGCTTCCTGCACCTCCGGATTGCTCTCAGGCACGGCCGAGCTGAGCACGACCAGGGGAAGCTGGGCTGCCGCGGTGGCACCGCCGGTCGTGCCCACTCCGATGGCGTGGATGGTGGCGGCGTTCTGTTCGTGGAAGATGCGAACGCCGGCCTTGCCCAGGGCCGAGGTCACGGCGTTGTCGCGGGGGTCGGAGCCGCTGACGCTGAAGCCTCGGCTCGCCAGGATCCCCGCCAGAGCCGACATGCCGATCCCGCCCACGCCGATGAAATGGAGCGGCTGTTGGCGGTCGAGCTGCAGGCCCAAGGGCACCTCCGGAGGTCTGCCGAAAATACGGTGCCGGAAGGCTGCTGTCGCGCCCCAATCTCTTACGAATTTCATCGCTGCCTGCGCTCTCCCCACCGTGGACCGGTTCGGGCTCCGGCAGGACGGTTGGGGTAATGCACCACCTGCAGGGGCCTGCCCTGGGTTATGTGCCTGAACTTCGGTTCCGGGATGCAGAGCAGGCTGGGCCTAAGGCCACCATCTCGGCCAGATCCCCCTGAGTCGGATCCTCCTCAGTCAGACAGATTCCAAGAAAACATCATCGGACCGGCACCGCGTGGGAGGCTAGGGATGCACCTGCGGCGATCCCGACCATCTCACGAATGGGACAGGAGCCCCGTCGAAGGAGCCGCACCGCTATCTCTGTATGATCGGCGGCCGAATCACCCTTTCTAGCGGACCTCGCCGCTTTCTGCCATGACCCTGCGCGTAGCGATCAACGGATTCGGCCGCATCGGACGTAACTTCATGCGTTGCTGGCTGAGCCGCGGGGCCAATACCGGCATCGAGGTGGTGGGGTTAAACGACACCTCCGATCCGAAGACCAACGCCCACCTGCTTCAGTACGACACGATGCTTGGCCACATCCGCAATGCGGAGGTGAGCCATACCGACGACACGATCGTGGTGAATGGCAAGCACATCAAATGTTTTTCTGATCGCAATCCCCTCAACCTGCCCTGGAAGGAGTGGGGCGTCGACCTGGTGATCGAGGCCACCGGCGTCTTTATCGATCAGAAAGGTGCCGGTAAGCACATTGAAGCCGGTGCCAAGAAGGTGCTGATCACGGCCCCCGGCAAGGGCGAGGGTGTGGGCACCTTTGTGGTGGGCGTGAACGCTGATCAATATCGCCATGAAGATTTCGACATCATCAGCAATGCCAGCTGCACCACCAACTGCATGGCGCCGCTGGTGAAGGTGCTGGATCAATCCCTCGGGATCGTGAAGGGCATGATGACCACCACCCACAGCTATACCGGCGACCAGCGCATCCTCGATGCCTCCCACCGCGACCTGCGCCGGGCCCGTGCCGCCGCCGTGAACATCGTGCCCACCAGCACCGGCGCCGCCACGGCCGTGGCCTTGGTCTATCCGCCGATGAAGGGCAAGCTCAACGGCATCGCCTTGCGTGTTCCTACTCCCAATGTGTCGGTGGTCGACATGGTGCTGGAAGTGAGCCGAGCCACCACCAAGGAGGAGGTGAACAGCATCTTCAAGGCTGCTTCTGAGAACGGCATGAAGGGCATCATCAAGTACTGCGATCTTCCCCTGGTGTCCACCGACCACGCTGGAACCGATGAATCCACGATTGTGGATGCCGATCTCACCCTGGTGATGGATGGCAACATGGTGAAGGTGATCTCCTGGTACGACAACGAGTGGGGCTATAGCCAGCGCGTGGTCGATCTGGCCGAGGTGGTGGCGAAGAACTGGAAGTAAGCCAAGGCGCTGACCCTGCAACCCTCGGCCGTCCTGCAGGGCGGCCTTTTTTGTTCTGGCCGGCCGGTTTCCCACGCCGCTGGGGCAGGCGGATAGGAGAAAACCTGATCGTGCTCCGATCAGCTGAACCAGCGCCTTGGCTCTCCGCCCGATTTCGATCACCCTTCGCCTCCAACGACATCCTGCAGCTGGCCAGCGGATCAGACGGGTCGGTTGAGGCGGTTCAGGCGCAGGGCATTCACGGAGGCGATCGCTTCAAAGTCGGCGTCGAAGGCCGAGCGGAGCGCAGCACTTCGAAGCTCACTGGTTCCGCCAGGTGCGCCTCGGGATCCAGCACGTAGGGGGCAATGAAACGCTTCAGGGGAGTCGGACTGCGGGAGCGGGTGAAGTCGATTCACTTTCGTGGTTTCACGCCCTGAGAGTCGGACTTTGAGGTCAGCATGACACCGTTTGTTCCTGTAGTGACTGGGGCTCTTCCCTTGTCGGCAGGGCTGCACGCTTGTCTGGGCAAGGCGGCTGACCTTCCCGAACCAGCGCGGTCGTATCCGGTTCAGACTGCCCCCATCGCACCGGAGTCATGCCGCCCGATATCCGCTGGCAGCAGCGCTTCGCCAATTTCTGCCAGGCCCTGGATCAGCTGGAGACCTTTTTTCAGCCTCCCGCGCTCAATGAGCGCGAGCGGCAGGGCCTGATCAAGGCTTTTGAATACTGTTTCGATCTGGGCTGGAACACCCTGCGGGACCTGCTGCTGGCGGAAGGCAACGCCGGTCTGATCGGCTCGCGCGACACCCTGAGGCTGGCCTTTCGGGTGAACCTGATCCGCGACGGTGAGAGTTGGCTGGCCATGGTGCAGGACCGCAATCTCACCAGCCACACGTACAACCGTGCCACCGCCGAGCAGGTGGGGGCCCGCTACCTGCCCTGTTTCCGGGAGCTGCGCCTGGAGCTGAACGAGCGCGTTCAGGCCACCGCTCGAGAGGAGAGGGATGGCTGAAACTCAAGGCGCTGCGGCTGCCACCCCCGCCGCGATACCGGGCCTGCCGCCGGAGGCCTCGGCACGCCTGCTGGCCCTGTTCAGCGCCGAGCCCGCCGTAGAGGAGGTGTGGCTCTATGGCTCTCGGGCTATGGGCCGCCATCGCCCCGGCTCTGACATCGACCTCACCCTGGTGGCGCCGGGCCTGAGCCACCAGGGCCGCCTGCGCCTGATGGGAGCCCTTGACGACCTGCTGCTGCCCTGGAGCATCGACCTCTCCCTGCGGCACGAGCTGCCTGAATCCCTGGCTCAGCACGTGGCCCGGGTGGGGCGGCGGCTGGTGCCCGATAGAGCGCCGCCGGCGTGAAGTCTGTGCGCGGAAGCTGACGCGATTGGGTGAATACTTGACAATCACCCCGCCTGTTGCTATTGAAGAGTAAAAAAATAAGTAATAATCATGCAATTCCACAAAGCCATTCTCTCTACTGTTATTGCTGGGGCATCGATTGCGCTGTCCTCGCTTCCCTCTCGGGCAGCGGTCATTACGTACACCGATCGCAATTCCTTCCTTGCCGCTTTATCCAGCTCATCCACTGACAATTATAATGATTTGGCGACAGGGTATGTGTCTTCACCGTTAAACCGCAGTATCCCCGGTTATGACTATAATGCCGTGGGATTGATTTTGCTGTCCTCAGATTATGGGTCCAAGATTCTGTGGAACGGTGTTAACGGAGACTTTTTAGGTGTTAACGGAGATATTCTGACACTCAATTTCACGGCTGGATCTCCTACTGCTGTAGGTGGTTATTTCTTTAACTTCGATAGCTCTAATCCGATCAATGACGTCGTCACTGTCACTGCCTATCCAGGTGCAATTGCGCAATCAACCGTAACCAACTCGGCCACCAACTTCTTCGGATGGATTGATGACAGTGGCACACCATTCACCTCGCTTGTAATCAAGCCTGGTTCTTCAGCCGCCTACCCAACTGTTGACGATCTGATTCTCGGCCAGGCTGCACCGCCTCCGTCGCCCGCAGAGGTTCCGGGTCCTCTCCCTGTGATGGGTGCCGCCGCCGCCTTCCCGATCAGTCGCCGCCTGCGTTCTCGCATCGCCGCCGCCCGCCCTCGTGCCTGAGGAAGAGCGCCGCGCTCTGGCACTGTTGCTGGGTGCCGTGTCGGGCCGATCCCTCAGCCGAAGTGCTGGAAACCGCCGATCCCGCTGGAGGGTTCCGGCCACGGTTTGCCGTCGCTCCAGCCGAGGTTTCCCGCTGGACCTTCCACCAGCTCGCCGATCCGGGTCGTGCCCGGCAGGGCCGCGATCAGGGACTCCGCCCAGACGGGTTCGAGGGCCAGCACCAGTTCGAAGTCCTCGCCGCCCCCCAGGCACCAGGCCTCAGCAGCCGGCAGGCCGGCCATGGCCGGATCCAGCGGCAGGGCGGTGCGCTCCAGCCGGGCCGAGCAGTCGCTGCTGGCGGCAATCGCCGCCGCCGCCGCCGCCAGCCCGTCGCTGCTGTCGCAGCCGCCTACCCGCCAGGGGAAGGCCGCCGGGCGGCAGCCGATCAGGGCCCGGACGGCATCAAAGCGGGGCAGCGGTCGCCGGTGGGCCGCGATTGCCCGCTCCCGCAGGTCTGGATCCAGCAGGGCTGCTGGTTCCGCCGCGATGTCGCCCTGAAGGAGTGCCAGCCCCAGCCGGCTGAGGCCGTGGGCTCCGGTGCTCACCAGACGGTCGCCGGGGCGGCCATCGCCGCGGCGGATCACGGCCCAGGCTGTGGAGCCGGGCTCTGTTGCCGCTGCGGACCTGCCGGACTCCGCATCCTGGTCCGCGGCGTGATCCCCTGCCGGACCAAGGCAGGCCCCCAGCCGCCCGATTGCCGTTACGGCCAGGATCCGCTGGGCGCCGCCGCTGCAGTCGCCCCCCAGCAGCACCCCGCCGTAGGTGTCCAGGGCCGCCCGTAGGCCGCCATACACCCCCTCCACCCAGGCCCACGGTGTGAAGGCCGGCGCCACCAGACCCACTGTGAGGCCCACCACCTCGGTGCAGCCCATCGCGGCCAGATCAGAGAGGTTGGCCGCGGCGGCCCGCCAGCCCACATCGGCCGCTGTCGTGGTGGCTTCACTGAAGTGCAGGCCCTCCACCAGCACGTCGGTGTTCACCACCAGAGCGCCCTCGCCGCCGGCGCTAAGCAGGGCGGCATCATCGGCAAACTGGCCCGCTGGTGCGAACGCTCCCAGGCGGCGAATCAGCTCCGATTCGCCCAGGTTCGCCAGGGTCTCGAGGCCCTGCGGACAACCTGAGCCAGCGACAGAGGCCGTCCGGAGGGCCACCCGGGGCCTCAGGCGTGGGGCCGCAGGTTTTCGGCGCCGTCGATCACCCGCGCCGACACGATCCGGTCGTCCACGCCCAGTTCATGCAGCACGTCCATGCCCTCCACCACGTAGCCGAAGGCGGCGTTGCGGCCATCGACCAGGTTGAGGCCCGCCGGGGTGAGTTCGGCCTCGTAGAGGAAAAAGAAAAACTGGGAGGACCCGTCATCGAGCTGGCCGTCGGAGTGGGCCAGTCCCAGGGTTCCGTAGGTGGCGAAGGGCAGCACCGGTTCGGCCTTGAAGCGGCCGATGTCCTCAAAGGTTTCGTTGTAGATCGGTTCGGCGTCGCCGCTGATCAAGATCTCGAGGGGCACATGCCGCTCTTGGCCGGTGTTGGGGTCGATGAAGCCGGCGGCATCGCCCTTGGGATCGCCGCTCTGCAGCACGTAGAAGTCTTCGGCTCGGTTGAAGGGAAGGCCGTCGTAGAAATTTCGCTGCACCAGATCCACAAAGGCGCCGCCCGTTAGGGGAGCGTTATAACCATCGATCACGGCCGTAAGGTCGCCCTTGGTGGTGTTGATCTGCACCGTGGCGCGGCCCATCAGCCGGGGCAGGGCGTCGAACGCGGCCGGGATTGTGAAGGGGAAGTCGCCCACCAGCAATGCTTCGGCGTCTCCAATCGTGGTCAGGGCCGTGCGTCGGCTGGCCAGGAAGGCATCGCGGTCGCGGGATTCGGCGGCGGCGGCCACCTCCTGCAACTGGGTTTCGAGCCCATCCAGCAGGGCCTTGGCGCGGGGCAGGGCCTCCGGCGGGAAGCTGGCGAGGATTGCGGCTCGCTGGCCCGTGAGCTGCGACTGGCTGCGGGTCACGCTGCTGGCAAGGGGTTTCCACCGTTTGGCCCGCAGGTCGTCGCTGGTGGCCTCAAGTCGGTGCTGCAGATCCTGCAGCTGGGATGCCTTGATCGGCAGGGCGTTGCGCAGGATCGCCTCGGGATCCTTCACGGCATTGCCCTGAGGCAGTTCTGCCAGAGCCGCGGGCGGAGCGGTCAGCAGGGCGGTGCCCAGAACCAAAATTAGAGCCAGCATCATGCTGGCTAAACGGCGGCGGAGGCCGTTACGGTCGCCGCTTTGACCAGCTGCGCGCATGGCTGGAATCCACTGTTCTGAGCGGACTCTGGCACAACTGCGAGGCCCTCCGGCGGTGGGTTCCCAGAGTCCCTCGGTAGCCAGCCGTACAATCGGTCGGATTCGAACCGCCGGAATGATCTCCAGCAACGACTTCCGCACCGGCACCTCGATCGAGATTGATGGACAGGTCTGGCGTGTCATCGAGTTTCTGCACGTCAAGCCCGGTAAGGGCTCGGCCTTCGTGCGCACCAAGCTCAAGGCGGTGCAGAGCGGCAACGTGGTGGAGAAGACCTTCCGGGCCGGCGAGATGCTGGCCCAGGCTGTGCTCGAGAAGGCCACCTTGCAGCACACCTACATGGAGGGCGACGAGTTCGTGTTCATGGACATGGCTTCCTACGAGGAGACTCGCCTCACCGCCAAGCAGATCGGAGACCAGCGCAAGTATCTCAAGGAGGGTATGGAGGTGAGCGTGGTGTCGTGGAATGGCAAGCCCCTCGAGGTGGAGTTGCCCAATTCCGTTGTACTGGAGATCACCCAGACCGATCCCGGCGTGAAGGGCGACACCGCCACCGGCGGCACCAAGCCCGCGATCGTTGAGACCGGGGCCCAGGTGATGGTGCCCCTCTTCCTTTCGATCGGCGAGAAGATCAAGATCGACACCCGCAACGACAGCTACCTCGGTCGGGAGTCCTGATCCATGCAGCTCGACCACGATCAGCTCCAGCAACTCCTGGCCCTGCTCGGTGAGAGCGACATTCAGGAGTTCTGCCTCGAAGGGGAGGACTTCCGGCTCGAGGTGCGCCGCAACCTCCCTTCTGCCGCACCGGTCACCCTGGTGCAGTCCCCGACCGCTCCGGCTGCTCCAGTGGCTCCCGCCGCCGCCGCTTCGGTGCCCTCCCCCTCGGCGC
>Ga0194055_10001287_pt1 | contig 20453 bp, 20 predicted proteins | sample SepL449m_MetaG_FD_155482 | JGI IMG/M metagenome (GOLD analysis project Ga0194055, IMG submission 155482) | Anoxic zone freshwater microbial communities from boreal shield lake in IISD Experimental Lakes Area, Ontario, Canada - Sep2016-L442-9m | ecosystem: Environmental > Aquatic > Freshwater >...
GCTGTTTATAGGAGTGCCATTATTGTAATCAGCAATATTTATAATTGATCCACCGTTTGCATCAAAAGCTTTAGCGTTTAAATGGTGACTTGAAGAAATCCCAGCAAATGTTGCTACGAAAAGTAAAACATATATAACTCGCAGTACTGTTTTATTCATTGTCCCTCAAACCTAACTTACTAAAAAGTATACGTTGAGAACAGATATTACGCTATTGGTTTTTTAACAAGTGCTGCACCTTATCCACAACCTGGGTGGGCGATGAGTCGGCTTTAATAATGAAGTCATATACGCCAAATTCTTTTATTTTTTCTGCTGTGTCCATATCGCCCATATTGGAAAGAATTAACAACTTAAAGTCCTTATTGAGCTGTTCATTGTCTCTAAGGTGCTCAAGGGTTTCAACCCCAGACATTACGGGCATCATAAGATCTAAAAGCACAATATCTGGGTGGAAAGAATCTATTAATTCTATTCCTTCATGCCCATTAGCGGCCCGTTTAACATCGAACTTGGAAAGCTCTAATTTCATCTTATACATCGTTGCTATCGCGTCATCATCCTCGACAATAAGCACTTTTTGTTTCGTCATAGTATGAGTATATGTTAAAACTTACGCTTTTTCACGATTTTTAAAGAATTTATGCAAAATAACTGATGTGACTACGATAGTAACTATGAAAATAATATAAATAGACCGGTCTATAAGATTAGCGAGCACGATAGCGCTGACAGGTATTTGGTGTATTTTTTCAGACAAAACTAAAAATGATTCTCTTATTCCGATACCAGCTGGCGTAAGTCCAACAAAAAGGGAAATATTAGCAATCCCTGTGTAGGCAATTACTTGATGAAAAGCAACAAGATGATCGACCGCTCTAAGCTCAATGTAATATATAAGAGTTTGTAAACTAAATTGAGCACCGGTTAGTAGCAATAGAATTGTTGCCCATTTTTTTTGAAGTATTATTTTTTCAACATCAAGTGCTTTCTTTTTTACGTACCACCTTGTCCCGTAGATAAGCACAGCAGTACCAAAAAGTATAAAAACAATTGATTGCCACCATGGTCGTGAACCAACCGAAATAAATGAAAGACATATTAGTGTATAGAAAAAATAATACAGAAGGGTAACTGAAAGAAAAGTTTTAAAAGCTATGCCGTACTTCCGTTTTACATAGCCACTTCTAAAAATAGGACCGGTCTGCCCAGGTAAAATAAAATTAAGCCCTATCGAATAGCCGTTAATGTAGAAATTCTCTCGTCTTTTTATTGATTTGTGACATAGCAAAATGGTGACATGAAAAAGCTGTAAAATAATACCAAACATAACTAAATACAATAGAAATACACTAATAAGTACCAGTAGAGATACGCTACCTAATTGGTGTACCAAAGAAGGATGGGAGTTTAGGTAGCTTCTAACTACTAGGAACGTTATGACTATAACTATGGCTGCTATAACTGCTCGGATAATTTTAGAATATTTCATTGCTAAAAATAGTATATACGATTGAGCTAACACCCCCCCTTAAAGATGATATAATTCAATAAATACATGAGTGAAACCAACCAGCAAAAATTGTTGAAAATGCGAAGAATAATCAGTCGATATGTACGGCACCATCTCGGCCTTATGGCGGTCTTATGCGTCATTGTCGCAGTTATTTCAAGTACTGTTCTAAGTTATGGGGCTATACATAAAATAACCCTCAATAATGAAATCCCATCTCACCACTACCTCGAACCTAATAATCCACTAAAATATACTGCAAACTGGGATGGCTCTGACTATATCCATATTGCAAATAATGGCTATGACACCGGTTTCTACACGGGGTTCTTTCCGGTATACCCGATACTTATTAAAGTAGTAAATTTTCTTATTCCATCAGCTATCTTCTGCGGACTGCTGATAAGCTGGGCAAGCCTCATCGGTGCTATCTATTTTTATGCGAAATTAGTAAAAGAATTCTGCAAAGGGCTGAAACAGAAGACGCAAAACAGTGATTATCTTAAAGCAGTCGTTTACTTTCTTCTTTTTCCGTCAGGAGTGTATCTGTTATCTGTTTACACAGAAAGTTTATTTGCACTCCTTTCATTTGCAGCCATCTACTTCTTAACCAAAAAGAAGTATCTTCTAAGTGCAGTTCTTATTTCAGTTGCTTGCGCTACGCACGTCACGGGAGTATTTGTACTTCTTTTGATGCTGCTGATCCTGCTCGAGCTAAAAGTTAAGCTTACCAAAATTCTACAAGTTGGGGTTATTGGTTCATTGGGGCTCCTGGGTTACATGGCCTACCTTTGGAAAAGCTACCATAACCCACTTCAATTTTTAGAAGCACAAAAACAACATCATTGGTTGGAAACAAGTTTATGGAATAACCTGTCACTTATGAGTCTGCTTGATGCAGTCCTGATAATTCTTCTTATAACTTCTGCTATCTATTGGTGGAAGAGAAGAAAAAGTTTTTCCGTATACTCATTACTTTTTTTGCTTATCCCACTGATGGGTGGTCAATTTGGTGGTTTTCCACGCTACACCATTATTGCGTTTCCCATGACCATCATGATGTATGAGTATCTACAAAATAAGGAGTCTTTACGGCTCGCTACCGGATTATTACTAAGCGCAGTTTGGGCGTATAGTGTTATCTTTTTTGCTGTCGGTTACGTTGTTACGTAAGTTATTTATTTAGATCTGGTTTTTTTCTCAACAAGCATACCGTAGCGGGTACGACGCTGTTCCTCTAATACGTCTTCAATAAGGGAGCGATTAATACGAATAAGATTTGCGATCACTCCAAGTGCATAACAAAAAAATGAAATATTGAGCAACACCGTGCCAATAATGAGTGACTGTAGGTGATGCGCACCATACGGATCACGGTTTGTGAAAAAGATATACATATAATGAACGAAGGGAATTGCTCCTACGACTAAGAAAATTGTACCCACACTGAGAAAAACAACATAAGGTTTATACATGGTGTAACCATTCAAAAGTGCAACGGCAGATTTTCTTACATGCTCCCATGAATTTTTAAATAACCGAGATTCTCGAGTTTTAGGATTTGTTTTAATTTTAATTACTTCAATCGCCATCCGCTTATTGCCAGCTTGAATAGTTGTTTCCATGGCAAAGTTAAAGCGGCCAACTAGATTAAACTTAATGGCTGCCTCCTTGGAATATGCTCTGAATCCACTGGTACTATCAGGAACAGAAGTACCGGCAGCAGTATTTAGCACACGCGTGCCAAATTTCTGTAGAAACTTTTTCATAGGAGAAAAATGTTCAATGGTTTCAACCTGACGATCAGCAATAACGATATCTGCTCGTCCTTCAACAACTGGCGCAATAAGCTCAGGTATTTTTTCCTGAGGATATTGGTTATCTCCATCTGTAAGCACCAGGACATCGGCACCAAGTTCTAGAGCTCCCGTAATCCCATCACGCAACGATAATGCAAGACCGCGGTTTTTAGCGTGGTTGATTATATGTTTGACGCCTAGCTTTTTTGCAACTTCAACTGTCTTATCGGTTGATCCGTCATTTATAACTAACACTTCAATAGAATCTATACCCTTAATTTTCTTTGGGATAGTAGATAACGTAAGTGGCAGTGTCGATTCTTCATTGAGACACGGAATCATAATAACTAGTTTCATATATACACACCTTTTCTTATCTGTTATTGTAACAAATATTGATCAAAAATAACAGTCCATAGCTCTTTAATGAAACACTACATAAACTTTAGAACTATGAATAAATCGATATTTTTATATAATGGAGCGAATGGACAGTGACATAACAAAAAAATATACAGCAAATAATAAAACCCAAAAAGAAACCCAAGCCACGCAACTGACTCACCACAAAATTATTCGCCATAAAAAGCTTAAGGCATTATTTATCTCAATCATTCTTGTATCAATTGCTGGGGGTGGGAGTCTATACCTGCTTGAATCTCAACCTTCTTTAGTGGCAAAATTTGCCGATAACGTACTACGCCCAACACTTGGCAATAAAAACACCATCATTTTAGAAAATTTGGTCTTTTCTTTTTCGGATCACTTAAAGCAAATCGTTTATGGCACGGTCGGAAAACCAAAAGGCAATATTTTTAATGCCGAGCCTGCCCAAAAGCCCCAATCTGCCCCTAAGCCGACTATCCAATCACTTAACCTCACCACAATAAATGACGCGCAACCAGGCTATCCACTACTAGAAGGTGAAGGCCAGTGGACAATCGTTAATTTACCACAGTTTAATAATCAGCAGATTATGGCCCGTACCTTTGTTCGCCCTGATCCTGATCGTTCATACGCAATCGTGGCCCTCATTCAAATGAATATGCACTATCTCACGCTCAATTGCGTTGCTGGGACATATTATCCAGGGGGAGATCTAGGACACCCAGGGCCTGGAATAATTCCAGCAGCTGATCAAGCATCGAATAATCTAGTGGCAGCTTTCAATGGCGGTTTTCAGTATATGGATGGACACTACGGGATGACGGTTGGAACCAATGTGTATGTTCCACTAACTGAAGGACTTGGTAGCCTAATAATTTACCAAGATGGCTCATCAACAATAGAAAAATATGATAGTACGAAAAAAACTCTTGTTCCTATAGCCGCTGTTCGTCAAAATGGCCCACTAATACTAGATAAAGGCCAGGTAACTGCCGACGCTACTAGCGGCGGCTATCAGGTATGGGGTCGAACGACGACTAACTCTGTATATACCTGGAGATCAGGGGTTGGCATGACGCCGTCCGGTAATCTCGTCTATGCTGTTGGCCCTTCGCTTACTGCAGCAACTCTGGCGCAATCCCTAAAGCTGGCCGGTGCCACCGTAGCGCTGCAATTAGATATAAATCAGTTCTGGGTTCGTTTCGCTACCTTCACGCCAACAACTCCGGGAGCCTACAATTCAGAAAGCATTCTAAACACTTTGCAAAATGGTGGGCCTCAGTATTTACATGGATACAACAAAGACTTCTTCTATCTTATGATGCGTCCTCCTATCACACATAAAGCCAACTGAAATCCCTTTACATGCGTACAGGTTAGAAGTAGCATGATAAGTATAAGAAGTATCTTCTATGGAAAAAAGACGCAAGGAATTTTCAGAAATACCATCAGCTACTCCTGTTCCAAGCGCTCAAATTATTAATCAATTTACTAAAAAGAATAATACATTTCATCCTGAGGGCGTCCTATCAGTTTCTCGTTACGAGCTTGATGACGAAATATCCTATGATGTTCTCTATGGTCAATCTTCATCACTTAGATGCGATACATTAATTATTGCTACGAGCTCTTGGCTCACAGGTCTTGAGGGATTTAACAAAGATTTAACACTTCAGCTCATGGATACTGGTTTTGATGTAGCTTTCATTAGTACTGCCATTGGCAAGCAGACAACGCTTCTTAAGAATGCAGAAGATATACACGTCATTCTTGATGATTTAGACAAAAAAGGCAGGCACCATGAGAAGCAGGCCATTACAGTTGGGGCTTCAAGAGGAGCTATGGTTGGCTTTGGCATCGAGTCTGTTTCTAGAAAAAATCAGAGAAAAATAATCTACTCTGACATTGTTGATCCATGCCAGGCGCACCCGCTTATCTTGCGAAACCCAAAGCAAATATTTGAATATATGTGCTCAATTCCAGATGCAACAAACGACCTATTTAGAGTAGTCGCAAAATTACCGTTAAAAAAGAAAGTCGATTATCTGAGAACTATTGAATTTCACCCTCAATCAGCCCTACAAATAATCCACAGTACCCCTTCGATTTTTAGCGGAGAAGCGGGCGAACTTGCTCAAAAAGTCTCCAAAGATGCGCATATGCATATTAGGTTTTTTGATAAGAATCCAGCAAATAACGCAGAAACGTTTACAGAATATTTTGCTGACCACGCAGGCGTGGTCATAGAAAAGGTGAGCGGTGCTCATTTCTCACTTTTGAGTCAAGATACAACTGCAAAAACGCTCGCTCGCCTAGCGACATTAGCTAGTCAGCTGAACAACGGCGCGACAGAAGAAGAGATCGATTTCAGAGTATTATCGCAAATACGCTGATTCCGCTTGTGACAGAAAAGTTGGTTTTTGCTAAAATTACCTGATGCTTGAAACCGGATACCTAAGAGAGACCCAAACCAAAATTGCTTTTGATAAAAAAGCGCTGCCTCTTATTCGTAATTCAACAGAGATAACTCAATCGGTTGCCACCTTCATTGAAAATACTGAGTACCCCGCGCGTTCCGTGGAGGGCTTTAAACATCTCGGTACTGGCAATCATTCAATCGTGTACGGGTGTGGAAATATAGCATTGAAGTTATCTACAGGATTTACCGGAAAATTAGCTTACAAGTATGGCGTGGCAATACCCCCAGAAAATCTCATACTGCAATCTCAATTTCTTACAACTCTCGGTAATCATATTGATAAAAATAACATTAGTGATATATCCATCCCAAAGCAATTTTTTGCTGCCCGAACGGCCAGCGGAAACTTTCTATCACTTCATGAAAATTTAGAAGAAAAAATGACAATGACAGAATGGATGGTAGAGAAAAAACTAACTATTCCCGAAGAAATTGAAATTCTTGAAACAACCAAGGGGAGAATACTGGCACTGCTCGGTTCATTTAGCTTAAAAAAAGGGTTAAACGATTTGGGGCTTGAGCCTGGCGCGTCTTTGTCTAGCAGAAATATTATGATTTCCAGAGACACAACAGATCCAGCTAATGCTGAACTTAGTATTATTGATCAGCCCAGTAAGGGTGCGATTCATTCTATAGGTGGCATCTTAAATAATATGTTTTACTTCAGTACGAAGAATGATTTTTATTCTTTAGATGATTTTCTTGACGTTTAGTTTTAAAAATCATTCTTTTAGACTAAAATGTAACATTTTTATCTGATACATCGTGATTAATGTTCTTTGAAAAGATGAATAATTAATGTATAACTATAAGCAGAATGAAGTTACAAACACGGTTTATTTTGTTACTACTATTTATTTTCTTATCCGTAAGCGGATTAGTGGTGCTACAGCGTTATTTTGATGTACAGCGCTCCCAAAGTTTGCTTACATCTGAGCTGAAATCCAAAAAAACCCTACTGAGTCAAGATCTAGCCTCAGAAGGTAAAACATTTGAAGCACTCCAAACCGACTATTCTTTTTGGGATAGCATGGTCTCACTCGCAAAAGATAATCCGAAAAATCTAAATGCATATAACCTCGATTTCGCTCACCAAAATATCGATACCGCACTCCCTACTTTTGGCGCAGATATTGCTTGGGTATACAACACTAATGGCGAATTAGTTTACTCTGCTAAATACACCCCTGAAAAGCAAACACCCATTGCAATTAATACCGTGCCCGTTTCAAAACCTTATTTCCTAAGCCTTGATAAAAATAAATATCTCCACTATTACGTTCAAACTACGCAGGGAACAATGGAAATTCGATCAGCAACTTTAGTGCCGGGGAATGATCCAAATCATAATGACAGTGCCAGTGGCTATTGGATTATTGGGCGACTTCTCGGTACTGATTTTATAGCCTCAATAGATGATCTAACGCAAAGTAAGAATGTCCTTATAGACGCAGCCGCAGCACATGCAGACAGTCGCACTACCGACTCAGTGACTTTCAGTGCACCCCTACAAGACTGGGATGGCAAAACAGTGCAATATCTCTCATCGACAACCAAGGTTACTTCTATAGATGATTTAAACAGTTTATACAAAAAAGAACTTATGGTTGTAGGGCTACTCGGTCTCGGTCTCGTCATTATTATCTCATTTACACTTTGGCTCATAATCCTAAAACCACTAAAAATGATAACCGACAGTGTAAGGAACCAAGATCCACGTTCTATAGATAAAATGGCAACAACTAAGACGCAATTCGGTGATCTTGCCGCAACTATTCAAGGGTTCTTTGAGCAAAAAGAGGAATTAGAAAAAATATCCAAAGATATGGAAACGGTTAACAAGGAACTACAGGAAAAAGATTCTGTTAAGGATGACTTTATCTCGATGCTCTCTCACCAATTAGGAACCCCCTTAAGTGCAATGGAAGGTTTTTTGACCCTTATTGTTCAAGGATTCTACGGTGAAGCAAATGAAAAGATAATGTCTGCGGTCCAAAAAACACTAACCCGAACTAAGAATATGAAAGCCCTCGTTTTTGATCTATTGAACGTCAGTCGAATGAACGCTGGACAATTTGTTATTGAAGCATCTGAAGTAAATATGAACTCACTCGTTAAGGATCAAGTGGACGAACTATCGGTGGCAGCAAATGAAAAGAACATAACCTTAACGTACCACGAGCCAGAAACGCAAATACCTATGATGCAACTCGATGAAGCAAAAACTCGCCAGGCAGTACTTAACCTAGTTAACAATGCTATATTCTACACACCAAAAGACGGAGTCGTAGACGTATTCCTTTCTCAAGCTAATGATGAAGTTGAGTTTAAGGTCATCGATACGGGCATCGGAGTTCCTGAAGATGCAAAAGATAAGTTATTTACAAAATTCTTCCGCGCAGATAATGCCAAAGAGCAGAGTCCAAACGGTACTGGCATCGGCCTCTACCTCGTTAAACGTGTAGTAAATGATCAAAACGGAAGAACTATTTTCTCTTCAGAAGCAGGCAAGGGCTCAATATTTGGTTTTCGTTTGCCGATCAATGCTAACAAAAAAACTGATGAACCTTCAGGCGAAGAGAAGAAACCTGAAACAACAACTAAGGTTATCGTACAAGTTAAAACTGACGAACCAGTTTAATAGGTTATTTTTTTCGCCAAATTTGAAATGAAAAAGAGATGTTATTGTCTTTTTGTTTAGGGGTCTCGCTAAGCAAAATAAAATTATTACTAAAAATTGGAAAAAACTTAGAACAAGAAAAATCTGTATCAAGTTGGGTTATGTACAGTTGATCAGCAAACGGTAGTGTCTGTTCGTACAGCTGTGCACCACCGAGCACCCATATAGTTTCGCTGGCTTGCTCTTGGATAAACGAATTGAGTTCATGAACAGCACTAAAGCCTTCTCGTAAATTATCGACCTGATGGGTGAGAACAAAGTTATTACATCCTTCGAAAGGGTGCTCAAGCTCATCATAGACATGCTTGCCCATGATTACTGTCGATCCTTTTATTTGTTCTTTAAAATAGTGCCTATCCTGCGGAAGCTTCCATGGTATGCCTTCGTTATTAGCTATGCCGCGATGGATATCTATTGCTGCAATTAAATTAATCATACGACTATAATAGCAAACAACTTATTTGAACGTGCAAGGGATCAATAGTGTATGTGGGTTTGAGTATGCTACTACTGCTCTACGGTCACTGCTGAATCGGGAATACCGAGTTTTTTTGCCAGGGTGCTTCTTTGCCATTCCTGAACTTTTTCAAGTCCACGCCTATCTGAAACTTCCATCACTGCACCTATTTCGACAATAGGATCATCTTGATCCCATAATACAATTGGAACAACCAAACCATGCTTGACGATATCCGCAGTTCCGTTTGCTACCTTGCCCATTACAATTCGTTCAGGCGCATGATTATCACCGTAGGTCACTTTATCTGTGCTGCCAGTAAATGCTACGTGTAGATACCTTCCAAGCGCATGACGCCCTAATCTTCTTGCAAGTTGGTGTGGGCTCACTTCAAGCCATTCTTTAATTTCATTTCTCATTCTATGATTATTAGTAGTAATAAGCTGGTCTATATTAATGGTAGGTGAGGCGAGATTCTGCGCTCGTTTTTCTTCTTGTGTCTTTTTAAAACTATCTGAAAGATTCATTATTGTTTTAGTGCGAGGGAAACTTAAAAAAACATTACCAAGTTTCTGCGTTACTTCAGAAGCCGCCATTCCAAAGGCTTGCACCGTCGTTACTCCACGACTAATAATAAGGCCATTGTCTTTTTCCCATTTATCGTGCTTAGTTGCACCAACCCAAGCTGCATCATATAGTGCGATATCTACCATTTGCTGGTGGGTAGTAAGGCTGAATAAATGCTTACCTTCTTTGCGTCGCTGTTCCGCGATACTCACAAATGATTTTTGCTTGTCGAGGGCCTCTTTTATAGCAGGGTAGAGGCGTGGTGAGGCGACAGAAGAAAGGATATCTATCTCTTCGAAAGTTGTAGGCGCAGGGGACAGACGAGTATGCTCTATTCTTTGTGATGGGTTTGCGGCTACATCAAATGGAACGGCAGTAAACAGTCCGTCACTGCCACTAATGTGCTTAAGGGTTGTTTCCGCTAAAGCGTCATGGATATCTTTGCGGTCTTGGTAGTTCAATGATTCATAATCAAATGAATGAAATGCTTCTCTAATCATGAATGATAGTATAGCAAAAATGAAGACCGTAGCTTAATAGATCGTGAGCTTTTTGGACGAAGTTGCTGTTCCACTTGGGCTTGTGACAACTAAATATCCTGTTTTAGAACCAGCTGGAACCGTAAAGGTTATTGCAGTAGCAGTCTTAGTAAAAGAAGAGATATTGACACCGTTTAGCGTTACTCTCGTAACTCCAAGGAGTGTTGTCCCGTGAATTGTTACGTTTTTTCCAACATGCTGTTTAGCTACAGATAATGAAGAAATGGCGGGAGCTGGGACCGTAACGAAACTACTTGAAGTCACTGTTCCACTCGGAGTTGTTACTACTAAATGACCCGTTAAAGCTGTTACGGGAATTGTTACGACTACCGCTGTAGCTTTTTTGCTCACTATAGTCAAAGAAGTGCCATTCAAAGTTACAGATGAAGTATTCAAAAGGTTTGTGCCTATAATGGTGACATTATGCCCTAACACTATGGCTGGAATAGTTAGGCCAGTAATAGCAGGAGCAGGGATAGGGTTAACTACAAAGTTAGTGGTCGAAATAACAGTTCCCTTGGCATTAGTAATAGATAACTTTCCAGTCGTTGCCCCGGAGGGGACGCGAACAGTGATAGTCGTTGCGGTATTAGCAATAATTGGTGTCGCAAGCTTTCCATTGAAGCTGACTGCAGTTGCTCCGGACAAATTAGTTCCCGTAATTGTCACTAGTCCACCAACACCTGCTGAGGCAGTAAAACTAGTAATAGCAGGCTTAATCACAGGAGGAGGTGTTGAAACTTTTCTAATATAGTATGCTGATCCTCCATGAATTCTAGACGATGATGCCATGGGAGCTTGAGCAGCATGAGCGGACAAAGCTGCTGAAGATACAGACACTGCATTACTTGTAACAATTTCTGGGGCAGTGAGGGCTGGGGCACCTACAAAAATGCTAGAGCCACTAAGCATACTTACTGAAAAACCAAAGTTATCGTCTTGTGCTGGATTTGGCTCTGTTAATTCACTATTCAGTGACCATGTGCTATCACTATTCAGGCCATAAGTATAAGCAGTTCCCGCACTCGTGAGTCCATTAACGACACGATAAGGAGCTCCAACAAGTACCGAAGAACCATCTTGCGATAACGCTACCGAAAGACCAAAGGTATCCCATGCGCTCCCATCTTGTGCGGTTAGTGTAGCGGAATTAACCCACTGTGAGCCATCGAACTTATACACGTATGCCGCGCCTTGAAAAATATTTGAATTAACTACTTGAAAGGGGGCACCAATCACAATAGTCGTTGAATCTGATGAAAGAGCTAGCGAAAGACCAAAGGCAATATCGTCCGAAATAGGTGCAACAATTTGAGAGTCTTCGGTGGTTGTATGCTGATCGGATCCCCAACCGCCGCTAGGTTCTACATATTGAAAAACAGTTTTACTTCCTGGGGCACCTACGAAAGCCTGTGAACCATCATTAGACAGTGTCGCTGACCAACCGAAACGATTACTTATTAATGATGAAGAAGGTAATAGGATCTGATCTTCGGTAATTGGGCTACTGACAGAGCTCCATCCATTAGCCGGCTGGTTATATATGTAGGCTTCACCATTGTATAATTTTCCATCAATAGTTTTGTAGCGAGCAGTGACGAGCACAGTTTTACCATCATTTGATTCTGAAACATGCCAGCCAAAATTATCCATTGGTGTCGCGTCACTCGCTACTAATTCTGTCACTTCAGAAGTCGTAGGGGTTGCGCTCCAGCCACCATCGGGCACAGAGAATACATATGCTTTGCCATGCCCAACGGGAGTTATATTGCCGTAAGGGACATAGAAAGCGCCCACAACAATTTGTGTTGCATCTGGAGTAATTGCGACGGACACTCCAAGTCGATCATACATTGCATTATCAGTTGGAAGCAGTGTGGTCGCAAGCACCCAGCCCGTTCCATCATTTGAGAAAACATACGCTGCACCCGTTAGGCCATTTGATCCAGTGGAATAGTTAGGCGCACCAACGACAGCTGTCGAGCCATCCTGGGAAACTGCAACTGATTCACCAAACTGATCCCCAGCTTGTGGATTCGGATCCTGAAACTGTGTGCTCGAGATTGTATCGGTTCCTGCTGCACTAGCAAACGCAGGCATCATAAGACTAACACTTAGTCCTAAGAAAAGTACTAGTTTTGCCGATGCTACAAAGGAGTTATTTATTTTTGTTTTTATTTGAGTCAGTGAATGAAGTGACATAGTGCCTCGCTTTTTTTACGTTAAAAATAAACTAATATCTCCAAATCTGATTGTACTCCTAAATATAGGGGTAGCACAAGCGCTATGGCCTAGTTGAGAACTATCGAATAACCAGGGAAATAATCAAATCGAGAGTGCTCGTCATCAATTCCTATTTCTTGAAGTGTTTTTTTAAACGCTTCAACCATCGGTTCCGGACCTGAAACATAAAAAATAGGTTTAACGAAACGTAACGCTGCTTTTTTAAGATCTTCTTTTGTAATGAATCTTTCCCCAAAAAAATAATCTATTAGCAGACCAGGATTCGTACTTTTTATAGATTCAAGTTCATCTTTAAAAGTTGTAAGCTCCAGGCTTCTGTTTGCATACAGCAGAGTTATATTCATCGGGATAGAACGAGCCTGGAGATCCTTAAGAATTGCTCTATACGGGGTAATGCCTATACCGCCAGCTACAAAAATAATATTATCCGGAGGCGTTTCTAAAATAAAATCTCCTTCTGGAGTATCTGCCATAATTTTTTCACCTGGCTGCATAGCCAAAAGTGCTTTTTTAAAACTACTCCCTTTTTCGGCAGTAATTCGGGTTGTTAAGTGGATTTCTTTTTCTGAAGGAGCCGATGAAATACTAAACCAACGCTTATTACCACGGTCATCCATTGGTTCATGCGGTAGCGTGTATTGCATATATTGCCCAGCCCTCCAACTAATGTTGTTTTCATTGGCAAACACAAACGTATAACACTCATCATTTTCCTTTATCTTTCTAAGCAATGAAAGTTTCATACTACTTATAAAACTCGGTACTGATCTTCACCATTTTTGAGCATATTTATAATTGAAGCTACACCCATGTCACTGGCAATCTTATTCGCCATCATAGTGTTATACGCTGAGTGATCATTAGGACTGAACCATGCGCTCAAGGGTAACTTGGTAAATGCTTCGTTCGGTGCAGGGCAATCAACCGCAGCACGAAGTGTTCCAGCCTGGAGGCGAGCTAGAAGTGGCTCAAAGTCAATCACACTTGGAGAAACACTTACCAGCAGTGCATCTTGCTTAATTTGATTAATAGTATCGGGGTTAAATAATTTTCCGGCGCTATCAGGAATAGCGACAAAGATAACATCTGACTTTGAGCATAAATTTTCAAGCGATGAATAGTGAGCATTCATGCCTTCTTTTTCACTGCGGCTATAATAGAGCACTTCTTTAGGGGAAAAAGCGTTAACCATTGTTGCGATTTTGCTACCAATATTTCCGGAACCCACTATACCAATTGTTGATCCTTGTAGTGAGCGAGTAGATTCAAATTTTTTCTCACCCGTTCGACCAAGCTCGTAAAGATTTCGTTGCATCGACAATCCTACCGCAAGTGCAAATTCAGCTACTGCATAAGCGTTTGCTCCAGGCGCATCAGCAATCATGATTCCTTTTTCTTGAGCTGTTTTCCAGCCAGGTATAAATGCTTGGTAGTCAGCGCCAGTAAAGGAAATAGCTTTAAGTGTATCAGTTGTTGCAAGCACCTCATCCGTAACCGTCTCTATACCACCAAGAATATAGCCAACCTTTCCATGAAGCGCCTCGATGAGTTGCTCGCTTGTTGCAGTTGGTGTATCAAGTCGTTCTACCTCATACCCTGCATCGGCTAATTGTTTAATGTGTTCATCAAATATAAATAGTGAATCGGTGACTAATATTTTTTCCATATATTCGTCATTTTACTGTACACAATAATAAATGTATAGCACCGATTTACCATGTTGCACTAAGGTTTGCGGTTGCTGATTGCCATGTTGATTGTTGAAGTATCTCATTGCAAGTAGCTGTATCGGCAGGTTTAGGAAAATAGTTTGGTTCATAGAAGCATTCGTGGCCGTAGCTTACACTAATCTTTGGTCTCGTTGGTATTTTAGTCTGAAGTTTTGTTAGGCATGAATCTTTAAACACTGCACATGTTGGTCCAATTTCTTCATATGTTTTTATGGCTGCCTGATCATTAATTTCTATACTGAGTGCTATTCCGAGCGAAAGTGTGTTATCGCGACCAATCGATTGTTGATCAAACATAAAATTTCCTGCCGAATATTGAATTAAGCGTCCTTTATAGTTTTCGCTATTTTGAATAACGTGCGGATGCGTGGCAAGTACTACATCAGCGCCGGCATCAATCATACGATGGTATGTTTCAACTTTAACATCTTCAGCAATTGGCCTATATTCCACCCCCATGTGTGGCATTACTACGACAGGCATTACTTCAGAATATTGCTTTATAGCTGAAAGTTCAGCATCTGTTGGAACGGTATCTACGACGAGCATGTAGCCACACATCGCGACCGGAATTTTTATATTTTTGATAAATATTCCAGCTGTCGATTTTGCATTCATAGTAATCACCTCACAGGAATTGGGAGTATCAGTAATATCGTAGGTACCAAAATATTGAATCCCTGCATTTTCAAGATTTGCTCGAGTTTCAGCCTCTCCTGTAGCTCCGCGACTATCAAATGAATGGTTATTAGCAAGAGTGAATGCGTTAAACCATTTTTTGGCTTCGGATAAATATTCTGGGCGACAATTAAACTGCCAATGGTCTACCTGCGTTTGATATGGGATATTTGTCGTTGTGACAGGACACTCTAGATCTCCAATCCAATTATCATATTTACTTCGAACATCTGTCGTAAGACCAGAGAAGGGAAAGGCGTACTTTAGCGGTGAATGATTAGCATGATCCTCTATGCCGCGTCCCCAGAAAACTTCTCCAACAAATAACATTGATGCCGTTATTTTTTGCTGTACAACTGAAGCAGTAGTCGCCTGTGGCTGAACTTTCTGCGTGACAACAACCTGCGGTTTGTTTGTTATAAAAATAAACACGCCAATCCCGATCAGGAAAATAGCTAAACCGCTAAAGAAAAATAATTTTGATCTGGTTGTCTGCAGGTAATTAGTTTTGTGTTTGGGATGCATAGATACCTGAAGGATGGTGTATTATTTTTTACGTTTATTTACTATGTCTGAAGAAGCTGAAAATAGCTTAAAAAGTGGGCCAGTTTTTTTCATCAAATCAGAAAATTGCGACGCTTTATGAGTGAATTCCTCAATATTGGATGTCGTTCTCATGATGGACCGCTGAATTTTAATAAAATTTATTAGTACCACGATTGCGAGCACTAGAAAGATAAAAAGCGCAGTGCTCAAAAATATCAGTAGAATTTTTTCCGAACCATTAAGTCCTTGCATACTAGTGACTATATACCCGAACTAGTTACTCAACAATGCCTATTGATAAAAAACACTGCTCGCTATACGCTTAATTTTAATAAGTAAAAGACATGTCGAGGAATTATGAGCGAAACATTACGAAACGAAGTTACTGAAAAACCTAAATTAGACAGTTTTGATTACGAAAAAATTCTGCTCGCAAGAGAACAAATATTTAACATGATTCCTTCAGCACTTGAAGGACATAACAGATTAATTTCATTAACAAACGGTGGTAGGTTTAATCAAAGCTGTATTAGCGAAGAAGATCTTGCCGCTGAGGTAGATAAATGGCTCACGATGGATAAGTTAGACTTTATCAAAACAACCCAGGAATTTAACCCTGATATAGGCTACCAGCTTGTTGCTTCACCCAATGTCAGCATAAACCGAATAGATTTCCACAGATTGTCTCAAACATTTTCTATTAAACACAATCTTAAGCTCATGAGCGATATGGCAGATTATTCACCATCCCAGTTAGGAGGTAATGATAGAAATAGAATCAAACCCAACAAAGTAAAACTGCTACTCATCCCCAGCTATATGACCACTAAAGTTGAAGGCGATATTTCCAATCAAAAAAAATCATTTGAAAATTACCAAAAAGAAATACCATTTTTAACGCTTCCGAGCCCACTGCAGTTTTTAGCTTATTTAGAAACCCTCTACGCACTTGAGTCCTCGACAATGCAGAAAAAAAATAACTTAATAGCGTCTCCTCACATAGATCTTCCGTATGCAAATATTGGAACAAAGAAAAATCCTCAGTATTCGTCGGCAATAAGCTTTATTGAAGGTGATCGCTTACATCAGCTCCAAGTGCCTCTCACCAACCCCATATACACGAAAAGATTACGTGTCGCCGTAGGGGATTGCCTCTCTTTATAACTTCTTTTTGTTTTCACCTATTTAAGGTACAATAATGCTAATGGTAATATGATAACTACTTTTAATATGTCTAAATGATGGGGAAGTAATGAAAAACAATTCGTGGGCAAAAAAAATAAAAAATGTTGGCTTTCAAACTAGGGTAATCGGCGCTTCACTGGCGATTTCACTTATTCCATTAGTTCTTCTTTTTGCATACCTAATATCTCAATTCAATAACACACTTCTCAGTAACTCCAAAAATAGCCTCAACTCAAATACCCAAATTGCGGTTACGGAAACAAAAACATACATGCAGGGTGTAATTAACCTAACGGCAGCAACTGCTAAAAATACATTATTCACAACAAATAGCCCACTTATTGATGCAAGTTTAAAAAATACTTCTGACAATTCTAATGTGTTTAATGCAATGAATCTTTACACTAAAAACGGCCAATCCTTAGGGAGTAGCGATCCAGCAAATGATGGAGGCAAACCATATATAACTTATTACGCTACAACAGATCCTAATGAAACTATTTTCAAACAAGCCGCCGCCGGAAAGGCTGGTTCAGTGTATCTTTCCAATGCATATCCTGGGGATACCGGACCATCTTTCCTTGCTGAAGCCCCAGTGACAGATGTGAGTGGAAATGTGGTGGCCGTTCTAATCGGTGAAGTTCAAACCTCAAGCTTTACTGATATTATCGCAGGTATCGATAGCCAGCTAGTTGGCGGTAAGCATGCTCGTATAGTTGATGAAAGCGGGCAGATCCTACTTTCAAAATTATCGAGCGAAAAAGCATTTACACCATACTCAGAAACCAAAAGTTCATCTGTTTTAGCATCAGCAATCACTAATCCAAATACTTCAGGAATCACTCAATACAAAGATAGTACAGGAGCTCAGGTTATATCGGGGTACGCAAATCTCGGCAAGTACGGTGCGAACAATGCGCTTAATTGGACACTTGTAGCTACTGAACCAACTTCAGCGGTACTAGAACCAGCTACAAAGCTGACTACAACTGCGCTCAGTATCTTAGCTGTAGTAATTATTGTAATCGCGGTGATTGCATATTTCCTAAGTCGTTCTATTTCCGGTATGATCCTCAACCCAATTCGTGGCGCAATTAATAAAATAACAGAAATTAGTCACTCATTGGCGGCGACCGCTCAGCAAGCGTCAAGTGCATCAATTCAAAATGCCTCAGTTTCCAAGCAAATTGCAAGTGGTGCCTTAGAACAATCAAGCCAAGCTCAGCAAGCTGCGAAATCAGTTAGTGAATTGTCTGGCACTATTGAGCAGATTTCTGCTGCTGCACAGGAAGCGGCATCAACTGCAATAACGACTTCTAAAATTTCTCAAAACGCAGGAATATCTTCTGAAAAAATTGGTACAGCGGTTGACGCAATTACAAATGTTTCCGAACAAACAAACCTGCTTGCACTTAATGCAGCAATTGAAGCAGCTCGAGCTGGTGACGCCGGTAGAGGATTTGCAGTAGTAGCAGATGAAGTCAGAAAACTTGCGGAAGGATCAGCTAAGAGTGCGGACAATATTCGTCAGATAGTTGAGGAAATAAGTACGTCTAGTGTTAACGCTGCGCAAGCTGCTCAGGAAACATCAATGAAAATTCAGCAGCTTTCTCAAGGGACAATGAAACAAGTTGGAACTATGACTAAAATTAATGCGAACGTAAAAGCTATTTCTGGTGTAGCAAACCAAAGCGCCGCTGGAGTACAACAATTGTCTGCCTCGATAGAACAGCAAGCTGCCTCAAACCAACAAGTAGCTGCAGCAGCCAATGAATTAGCTTCGTTATCTGCGAGCCTTCAAAAACTCGCAGGTGAGCGCGTGGAAGAAATACTTAATAACAAAAGAGGTTCAGAAACTCGACCTAGGGTTGAAGAGTCTATCGAAAGTTTCAACGAACGCCATGCCAACATACCAGAAACTAAAATAGAAGAGCCCGAAAAAGAAGAAGAATCAATTCTTGATCTTCCGTCACTTCCTGAATTAGAAAATAGATCCGAAACTCCTACGCCTGGATTGAAAGAAACTACCGATAAAAAAAACAGTGATGACAGTAAACCCCCTTTAGATACTAGGCAGCCAGGATCTCAATAATACTATGCAAGACGATGACAAACTTCAGGTAAAAATGACGCAGGTAGTAGTCTTCAAGGTTGGAGATGAAACCTTTGCTGCTAACATTCATTCAATCCGAGAAGTTGTTAAAGTTGCTACCATAACCCCGGTTCCAAATAGTAGTAGCTATATTTCAGGAATCATTAACATTCGTGGAAAAATTGTTCCCATTATTGATCTTGAAACTATCCTCAATATTGGTAACAAGGAAGATCCAAGACCATATATCATTCTTATTGATGCGCCCGGTAATGACGAAGAGATTGTAGGCATGCTTGTGACTTCAATTCAGGAAATAACTTCTTACGCAGAGAGTGAATTTAAAGTAGCTCCTAAGCTCATAAAATCAAAAGTTGATGCTGAGTACATTTCGGGAGTAATACTTCCCGAGGGCGACAAAAATAAGGATAATGTCCTGCTTTTTCTGAACCTCGAGGCCATCATCACCAAGTCAGTACAAAGAGAAATTGAGCACGTAACATCTGAACAGACAAATGATACTATAGTTAAAGAGGAGCGAGTAAAATGAAAATATTAATTGTAGACGACAGCGCCTTCATGCGGACAATTCTCAAAAATATCATCTTAAAAAGTAAATATAGTGATGCAGAACTCGATGAGGCGGTAGACGGTAATGATGCACTTAAGAAATTCGATCAAATGCAACCCGATGTCATGCTCCTTGATATTATTATGCCCGGAAAAGATGGTATAGAAGTCTTGAAAGAAATCGGTTCATCGGCAAAAGCTATAGCAATTATTTCTTCAGTCGACCAAAAAGAAATAATCGAAGAGGCTAAGTCATTAGGTGCACGTGGATATCTTGTGAAGCCCTATGATGCCACTGAAGTGATAGCAATGATAGACACATTAGCGTAGGAGCCCTATCAATGGTATCCTCCAGCAACATATCAAGACAATCCACTGACTTACGCCCTAAGAAGGCTATTGTCATTGGCTCATCAACTGGAGGGCCAAAAGCGCTTACGACTATTTTCGATGAATTAAACGATACGTCAGTTCCGACAATCTTCATCGCACAACACATGCTTGCAAATTTTTTACCCGACTTCGTAAAACTGCTTAAATCCAAGTTTGATATTAATATCCAACTTGGCTCAGACGGACTAATCGTCGAGGAGGGTGTTATTTATGTAGCGCCCGGGGATGGAAATATGGAGATAGTAAAAGACGATAACGACGTGCTGCGCGTTCACCTCCTTACGTCAGACGATTCTCTTACTCCTTCAATTGACGTACTCATGAAATCTGTTGCAAAAATATTTGGTGAAAAAACTCTCGGGATTATTTTAACAGGTATGGGGGAGGACGGCTTAGAGGGAATGCGAACACTGAAGCAATTTGGGGGTCACACCATTGTGCAAGACCAAATTACTGCAGAAATTTCGAGTATGCCGCACGCAATCATTGCTAGCCATTTAGCCGATCAATCACTTCCACTTAACGAAATTCCGGACGCAATTAAACTCTGGAGCATGGCAAATGAATAGCGATGAGGTAGCCCAGTATAAGGAC
>Ga0194055_10001288_pt1 | contig 20444 bp, 15 predicted proteins | sample SepL449m_MetaG_FD_155482 | JGI IMG/M metagenome (GOLD analysis project Ga0194055, IMG submission 155482) | Anoxic zone freshwater microbial communities from boreal shield lake in IISD Experimental Lakes Area, Ontario, Canada - Sep2016-L442-9m | ecosystem: Environmental > Aquatic > Freshwater >...
TCCCTCTGGTACCAGCGAACGATTTATCGCACATCCGTTTGACACCCAGCCGGACTCGCGTCTATTTCGCACGGGCGATCGGGGACGTTGGTTGCCCAACGGAACCCTGGAAGTACTCGGCCGAATCGACCGTCAGGTAAAAATCCGCGGTTTTCGGGTGGAACTGGGCGAAATCGAGTCCCATTTAGAGCAGCATCCGGCCGTGGCCCAATGTGTGGCGGCGGTGAAGGAAGTTCGGCCCGACGATCACCGGCTCGTCGCCTATTGGGTGTCACATGCGAATATCTCTGCGACGGTCTCCGAGTTACGGCAGTATTTGAGATACCGACTGCCTGAACAATCCGTGCCGTCGAATTTCGTAAGGCTGACGTCGCTTCCCTTAACGCCGAATGGCAAGCTGGACCGTCAATCGTTACCGGCCATCGCCCCGGAACGGCCCGATCTGGATGTTGATTTCGTGCCGCCGCGAAATCCGCTCGAGACGCAGTTGGCCGCGATCTGGGCGGAGGTCTTGGGACTGGACCGCATCGGCATCCACGACAACTTTTTTGAACTCGGCGGTCACTCGCTGATGGCCGTGCGTTTGCTGAAGGCCGTCGAACAGTCGATGCAGACCCGTTTACCCCTGATGACGATCTTCCGGCATCCGACGATTGCCCAGCTGGCCCAGCTGGGACCTGCCATGCGAGAGCCCTGCCCGGAACGCTCCGGACCGGTCCTAGAGTTGCTCCGCGCCGGCCACCCGGAACAGCCGTCCTTGATTGTTGCTCCGTCGCTGTTCGGGGAAATCTACGGATGGCGCACCGTCGCCGAGCTGTTGCCGGCTGGGCCGGCGATCTATGCCTTGCGCGTGGCCGGTTCGGAACCGTATTGGGAGGGATGTGAGACTTTGCAGGATGTAGCCCGGGGCTTCGTCGCGGTACTTAGGAATACCCTCGGGACCGACCCATGTCACTTGGCGGGATTCTCATTTGGCGGGATTCTAGCGTTCGAGGTAGCGCGGCAACTGGCGGCCGAGGGAGGTCGGGTCGCATCCGTGGTGGTGGTGGACGCGGGATTGCAAAGGGGGGCGCGTACTCTGGGCATGCGGCTCATGCGGGATCTCCCGTCGATGGCGAAAAACTTGCCGCGATGGGTTTGGACGGATATCGTCCAGAGCCCCCGCCGGTTCCTGGACCGCGTGCAGCGCGAATTGCAATTGCGTCTGGCGCAGCTGCGGCGCCTAGTCGGACTGGTCAGAAACGAGGTGTCCGGGGGCGCGACGCTCCTGCCAGACATGGGTTTCGATGTCGAACGTTTGCCGACGATGTATCGTGAACGCCTGGAAATCTCCTGCCGTTTGGCGCGACAGTATCGCCCCGAAAGATATTGCGTACGTCTGACGCTGCTGCGCTGTCGAACCCGTCCGCTCGTGCATCGAGGAGACCGAGACCTGGGCTGGGGCCGGTGGGTAGAGGGGCCAGTCGAGATTGCCGAGCTACCGGGCAATCACCATACGGTGTTTGCGGAGCCCTATATTCGCAGCTTGGTGGCGATGCTGAACCAATTCCTGCGCGACACCAGTGCCGCGCCGAGATCTTCTAGCTGGAACGCGTCCCCACAGCGAAACGGAACCGGGCCTTCCTAAGGCTCTGGGCGTTCGAGAAGGCTTTGCTAGAGCCCGCGGGCAAACCACGACTGCCGAGGCCGTAGTGGATTGAACGTTTCTTCGTCGGCATGGCCCGCGCGGTAAAAAAAGTCGCAACAACGAAACAGCGTGGGATGCGAGCTCGGTTGAGGCTAGTTCGTCGTTTGGCATCGCCGCTCCAGAGTCGGGTCAACGTTTAAGTCAAGTTCGGCGCAGCCGCGAACTCATGTTATGCCATCGTTTTTAGCATTAGTAGATCACGCTGCGGCTCGGTAAGACTTCAGGTGACCACCAAGTTCAATTTGGCAGATCATTCTTGTTCATCAGCAGGGCGACGGAAAACGCATACCGCTGCGGCAGAAAGAAGAGGGGCTCGATGTCCGATAAGCTCGACTAGGTGAGGCTCTTTTGCGGATCGATGGGATTGTACTGCACGAGTTCGAGTCCTGTTCAGGGAGACTTCCGGAGCGCCAATCCATGTGTTCCCCGGCTTTTTCGTGCTATTGCTCGTGTTCGTGTTCAAAAAAACCCATTCGATTACGAGCAACATCCGCCCCGGCGGATTGAGAACAAGCACGTGTGAAAAGCCAACACATCGCAACTTCAAAAGCCGCTACCCGATCCACGTTGCACGCCAATAGCACGGCAGAAACGGGTGGTTTTCAGCATTGAAGATGGTTCCCAGCAAGCCCTAGCTAAAGCCGTACTTTACACGACGAAAAGAAGTATTCCTTGCAATGTAAGCAATGAAAGCTGAAATCAATAACCGGGCTCTCTTCCCCGTTCAGCGCCAGAATGGCGGAGCGGATCGTCCAACACGAGGCACTTCGCAAAAGTGACCTTGGACGAGTGAAAACATTCACGAAAACAAAGAGGGTGATAGACGGGACTCGAACCCGCGACCTTCGGAGCCACAATCCAACGCTCTAACCAACTGAGCTACTACCACCATAACCAACGAAACAACCTCAAACCCTTGGATTCGCTGCCTTCAACCAGGAAGAATGACGAGCAACATCGAAGCTTGCCCGATAATTGCTGAATTCATTCCCCTTACTGACGCCGCCCCAACGATCGGATGCCGGACAAGTTTAGTGGTGCTTTTGGCAATCGTCAACGCCCGGCAAATCGAGGGCGGCTCAGCTTCTTCTGTGGATCGAGACGATTGAAAAAACCGTCTTTCCGTATACGATGAGTCGATTGCTGCCGGCAGGTTCGCGCGGCAGATTCCCACCCTTCCCATCTCTCGGTGATTTCATAATGAAATGGACGACCCTGGTCGCATTATTGACGACCGTTTTTGTACCCGCCATGGCCCAAGCCCAAGACTGGGCGGACGTGACGATCAAATTTGTTTTGGATGGCGATATCCCAAAGCTCACCCCGCTGAACGCGGCCGCTGATCCTGTTTGTGCCGCCCAACCGATCCCAAATGAACGCTTGGTGGTCGACCAGAAAAGCAAGGCGATCGCGAATGTGGTGTTCATGGTCGATGCCAAGCAGACCAAACTCCCTGCGGACAAAATCCATCCTTCTTTGAAAGATGTCCCGGACGTCAAACCGGTGCTAGACAATGTGAAATGCCAGTTCATCCCGCACATTCTCCCCATCCGCGCCGGTCAAACGGTCGAAGTCAAGAATTCGGATAGCACGGGTCACAACGCCAAGTTCGTGTTCTTCAACAATGAAGAATGGAATCAGGTCATTCCGACCAACGGCACCAAGCAAATTCAAATCAAGAAGGCGGAAAGTGGCCCATCCAAGGTCGAATGCAATATCCATCCTTGGATGACCGCCTATCACGTGGTCACCGATCATCCCTATGTCGGTGTGAGCGATGCAAACGGAGTGGTCAAGATCGAGAAGCTCCCCGCCGGCGTCGAGTTGACCTTCAAACTCTGGCACGAAGCTCAAAACAAATTTGACGAAGTGGCTGTCAATGGAAAAGCGGACAGTTGGAAGAAGGGCAATGTCAAGTTCACGCTGAAGCCAGGAGACAACGATCTTGGTACCGTGACCATCAAGCCCGACAAGTTCAAACCGTAACCAAGGGTTTGAACCCGACGATTTCTACGGCCTAGGAGAAAATCCTGGGCCGTTTTTGTTTGCTGGACGCATGTTTGATCCGGCTGAGCGGGTGTTTCGGCAGGTATAGCTGGAGTATGGCATCGGGATCGACCGTCATTTGCGTCCACTGGTCAAACGACCGATTAGAAACGAAAATCGGTCCTTTCCAAAGTGGTGTAGCACCCCCCAGCGTTACCCTTCATTCCAAGCGAACGATCTTTCATGAGTGCCAATATCCCACTTCGAATCTTGATCATTGGAGGCGTTGCTGGTGGCGCTAGTGCTGCAACGCGTGCACGTCGTGTCGATCCGTCGGCGGAGATCACGATCTTTGAGAAAGGCCCGAATGTTTCGTTTGCAAACTGCGGTTTGCCGTATCACTTGGGCGGCGAAATTGAGCAACGGAGCAAACTCCTCGTTGCGACGCCAGAACTGTTTTGGAATCGTTTTCGCATCGGAGTTCGAACAAACAGCGAGGTCCTATCCATTGATCGATCTGCGAAGGCGATTCGGGTGCGCGCGATCGGGGTAGACGGTTCGGTCACAGATTCAACACACGGGTATGATCGATTGATCCTTGCGACCGGAGCAGAACCCGTCTTACCTCCATTCGCGAATCCCATGCCGGTCAATGCATTCCATCTTTGGACGTTGGTCGACATGGATCGCGTCATCCAGTATTTGGATTCGTATCCCGTACGGCAGGTCTTGGTCGTCGGTGGCGGATTTGTCGGGATGGAAGTGGTCGAGCAATTCCATCGTCGCGGTTTGAAGGTCACGTTGGTCGAGCGCAACCCTCAGATATTGACTCGCCTGGATCCCCTTTTCGCGAGTCTCGTGGCCAATCATGCCAGGAGCCAGGGCGTGCAAGTGATCAATGGTGATTCCGTCGAGTCGTTGGTGCTCGATGATGACCGAGTCACTGCAGCGCGATTGGCGAGCGGTCCATTGATAGAGACAGATTTGATTTTGATTGGTGCTGGTGTTCGACCTCGCATACGCTTGGCTGAGGAAGCTGGATTAACCATCGGACCGAAGGGAGGCATCTCGGTCAATGCCATGATGCAGACCAGCGATCCATCGATCTACGCTGTCGGGGATATTGTGGAATACATGCACACGGTTACGGGCAACCGAGGTCTCAATCCGTTGGCGGGTCCAGCCAATCGATCGGGTCGCATTGCGGGAGAGCATGCTGCACGAGGGGTATCTCAACCCATGGGTGGGGTTCTCGGTACCTCGATCGTGAGGGTGTTTGAGCGGACTGCGGCCAGTACTGGCCTCAACGAAAAGGAATTGGTCCGGGGTCAGATTCCATTTCGCACCGCCATCGTTGAGGCCGCAAGCCATGCCAGTTACTTCCCAGGTGCGAACAACATGCACTTGAAATTGCTCTATGCCGAACCGACTGGCAAGTTGCTTGGCGCCCAAGCCGTCGGAGGCGAAGGGGTCGACAAGCGGATCGATGTCATAGCAACCGCGATCGCATTGGGTGGGACCGTTTACGACCTCGCCCAATTGGATCTTGCCTATGCGCCTCCGTTTGGTTCCGCGAAGGACCCGATCCACATGGTTGCGTTTACCGCAATCAACGATCTTTCGGATCGACCTCGTTTGTTACCGCCGGACTCCGATCTAACGGGCATGCAAGTGGTGGATGTGCGGACCGAAAAAGAACGCCTTCAATTGCCCTTGGAAGGGGGGATTGCAATCGGCATCGATGAGTTGCCGCAACGGTGGGAAGAACTGGATCCGACGCGCCCGACGGTCGTGGTTTGTCACAGCGGCAAACGCGCGCACATTGGCGCTTGCCGACTTCGAGAGAGCGGATTCTCGACCGTCTTTAATCTGACGGGAGGAATGTCGATCCGATCCTTGATCAAACAGCATTCTTGAGAAAAGAGCGAAAGACAATCGTGTCCATCGGATGGGATCAGTGGGTGCTGGTCGCGACTAATTTTTCGAATTCGCGGCGCATCGAATCTCGCAAGTACTCATCCAGTGAGGACAACTGATCTCCATCGCGGCCGAGCGACGATTTGGTGATGATCAATCGGCCGGATACCGCCACCGTCTCGCCGCGCGAGCCGGATCCCTTGATGGTAACGGAATCTCCTTCCGACTTAATGATTTCCGCCACCACCGTCAGAGTATGGCCGGGTTCCATGAAGTCGGCAAACTTGACATTGCGAACTTCGGTGAGAGTCAGCACCGAGTTCGAAAAATCTTCCGAAGAGCGAATTAGCCAGCAGGAAGCTTGGAAAAGGGCTTCGAGCATCATGACCCCTGGCATCACCGGAAACAAAGGAAAGTGATCGCGCAAGTAATCCTCATCGCTGCGGAGCTGTCGCGTTGCAACGATCTTTTCGCCAGGGATCAATTCGATGATTTTGTCTAGTTGTCGATAGCGCATGGTGCCATTCGTTGCGGGTGTTCAGCGACCTTGTTGATGATCTGGAGTGGTTCTTAGGTGTTCAATGCGGATAACAGACTGGAGACGATCTGACTGGCTGCATCGATCGCGTCCGATTCATTTTGATTCGCGCTTTCCAGTGAACGCACGATGGCGGAACCCACGATCAGGCCATCGCTGACAGGGGACAGAAGCCGCACGTGTTCGGGCTTGGAGATTCCAAATCCGATGCAGATTGGGAGAGGTGTTCGTTCGCGGAGCCAACCCACACGATCGACGAGTCCCTCGGGCAATTGCGTCCGTTCGCCGGTGATTCCAGTGACTGAGACGAAATAGAGGAACCCGGTGGATTGCTCAGCGATCTTGAGAGCTCGGTCTGGGGGAGTCGTGGGAGTGACGAGTTGGATCAAGTTGAAATCGCGTTCCTTGCAAATCGCGGCCATGGCGTTGCTCTCTTCGACCAAAAGGTCGGGCACAATGGCGCCTGAAAAGCCGGCTGCGAGAGCGGCGTCGACGAAATGGGCTGGACCTTGCCGATGGATGATGGCGTAGCTGACCATCGACACCAGTGGCATTGACCATCGATGGTGGTCGTTCGAAATCGTACGAAAGATTTGATCGAGTTTGATTTTGTTATTTAGGGCGCGGGTATAGGAAGCTTGGATGACGGGGCCGTCCGCAATAGGATCGCTGTACGGGATCCCGACCTCAGCCATGGAACAACCTAGTAGACTCAGTCGTTCGAGCACCTTCGAAGTGAAGGCCATGTTCGGATCCCCGGCCGTAATGAACGGCATCAGGGCCTTCTTACCTGAAGTCTTGAGTTGCTTAAAAAGTTCGTCGATGGCGGTCATGAAAGGAGAGGATAAGAGCGAATTGTGGGTAGGGAAGTGGGCCGCGGAGTTCATTTGCGACTGCGATTGATCGAAATCGCTGGCCGGTCCTAGCATAGTCCATGGAACGGATGGACCATCGACCGCTGGATGACGATTACCATTCTTGTCCGCGCAGCCGAGCCAATTCTGCAGCATCTTTATCCCCTCGACCTGAGAGGCAGATCACCAAGTGCTGATCGGGGGACATGGTTTTGGCAATTTCCGTGGCTTTGGCGACGGCGTGGCAAGTTTCCAGAGCCGTGAGAATCCCTTCGTTGCGTGCGAGGAAATCGAACGCGGCAAGGGCGTCGTCATCGCGGCAGGACGTATAGTCCACGCGATGGGCGTCTTTCCAGTAACTATGTTCGGGCCCGACTCCGGGATAATCCAGCCCTGCCGACATCGAATGAACATCGCTGGTTTGTCCGTCTTCGTCTTGCATGACGTAGCTGTAGGAACCATGCAGCACGCCGGGTGAACCGTAGGTGAGTGGTGAAGCGTGATCCCCAGCCGCGGATCCGCGTCCACCCGCTTCGACCCCAATCAGTCGTACAGAAGTATCCTCGATGAAAGGATAGAACATGCCCGCTGCATTGCTTCCTCCTCCGACGCATGCCACGATCGCATCGGGCAAGCGTCCGAAGCTGGACTGGCATTGCTGTCGGCACTCGGTGCCGATCACGCTTTGGAAGTCTCGTACCATCATGGGGAAGGGATGCGGTCCGATGACAGAACCGATGATATAGTGCGTGTGTTCGACGCTGGACATCCAATCTCGCATGGCTTCATTCACGGCGTCGCGAAGTGTTTTTGATCCGCTCTCAACGGGTCGGACTTCGGCACCCATCAAACGCATACTGAAGACGTTCGGCTTTTGTCGACGCACATCCTCGGAACCCATGTAGACCACGCAGGGCAATCCGAAATGAGCGCAGGCAGTAGCGGACGCGACCCCGTGCTGGCCGGCACCCGTTTCCGCGATGACTCGCGTTTTTTTCATCCGCAACGTGAGAAGCGCTTGTCCCAACGTGTTGTTGATCTTGTGCGCTCCGGTGTGATTCAGATCTTCCCGTTTCAGCCAAATCTGTGCCCCACCCAGTTGTTGACTGAGCCGCTTGGCATGATAGAGCGGAGATGGACGGCCCACAAAGCGGTGCAACAGCTCGTTGAGCTCCGCGTGAAAATCGGGATCCCTTATGGCTTTTTCGTACTCGAGCGTCAATTCGTCCAAAGCGCGTGTCAGGGTCTCCGGTACAAAGCGTCCCCCGAAATCTCCAAATCGACCATTCCGATCCGGGACTTGTTTGACAGCCTCGTAGAGGGCTGTTTCGCGGGGGGCTGCAATGCTCATTCCGTCTCGTAATTTCTCGGTAAAAACAAAGAGAACCAATTTTCAATAAGTTACGTCATGTCCCGGCACCCGAAGATCGACGCACAAAGTAACAGAAGCCGTCATTCACGTGTAGGTGGATCGATCGTCAGATTCGAACCAATTGGGCCTTGCCCGATTCGGCCTTTCGAAAACAACAGATCGTAGGCACCATTGTCGATGCCGATCTCGTGCGGTCAAGCGATTAAGGCGACTAGATCCGAATAGGCTTCTAGGATCCAGTCTGCGGATTCCTCGATTTCCGATTCAGTATTAAATCTTCCGATGCCGAATCGAAGGCTCGAACGGGCTTCGTCTTCCGTTCGGCCGATGGCCAATAGGACATGGCTGGGATGAGGAGTTGCGGAGGTGCATGCCGATCCGCTACTGACAGCCAATCTGGGCAGTCGCAGCATCATCGACTGCCCTTCGACCTTGGGAAAGAGGATATTCAAATTGCCCGGCAGTCGATTCGGCAGTTGCGAAGCCAAGGGGCGATTCCATGTCGGGCCATTCAGCTGAATTTCCGGGAGTTGCGAAGTCAGCCGAGACCACAATTGTTCGCGAAGCTTCGCGGTTCGATTGGATTCTTCTGCGAGTTCGCAAATGGCGATTTCCAGTGCGGTCGCCATGCCAACGATCCCCGCGCTGTTCAGGGTGCCTGACCGTAAATTTTGTTGCTGGCCGCCACCGATGATTTGGGGTTGAAGGAGAACAGGTTGGAACTGTTGGTTGATGATCAGCCCACCGACACCGCGTGGGCCGTAGAACTTGTGCGCGGAGAAACTGAGCAAGTCGGCTTCGATCCGTTGAATGTCGATGGGAATTTTGCCAATCGACTGAGTCGCATCGGTATGGAACAACGCCCCGTGCTCGTGACAGCACTCCGCGATGGGTTGCAAATCTTCGATCGTGCCGATTTCATTATTGCCCAACATGATGGATACGATGGCTGTGTTTTCATCGACATGTTGCTGCAACCGATGGATATCGATCTGCCCGATGCGAGCTGGATCGCGGGTTTCGACATCGAGGTAGACAACTTCAAATCCGAGTTTCTGCAGACGATTGAGCGTATCCAATGCCGCCCGATGCTCGGTCTGTGTAGAAATGATTTTGCGTCGTTTTTGCCTTGGATGCAGAGCTGCTCCGAGCAGCGCCAAGTTGATGCTTTCGGTTGCTCCGCTTGTGAAGACAACGGCATCGGGTTCGGTGTTTAATCGCCGCGCGATCGACTCGCGGCAAGCGTCGATCCGGGCTGCGGCGCGGCGGCCGGGTTCGTGGGTCGAACTTCCCGGATTCGCAAAATCGTCCAACATGACGGGCAACATGGCCTCTACGACGCGTGGATCGGTGCGGGTGGTCGCATGGTTATCGAGGTAAATTTCGCGCATTCGTGGCTCAGGTTGGAACGTTAACGCATCCAGGCGATGGTTGCGCACAGCGTCGGTAATGTTTGGGGTCTAGAATCGAACGGCGATGTCGAAAAGGAATCTTGCATGCGTGGTGTGATGGCCTGCTGATAAACCTGACACATCCGACAAGAGTGAGCCTGAGGTGCTAGCCGAGTTCGTTCGACGTGCAAAAATCGGCTAGCGCCTCAGGCTCAATCAAACGAAAATCGACTTTTACTGGCTGTGTTAAACCTTTGAGAAAGAACATCCTGGCGTGGATCGTATCGGATCTTGCTTCATGGGCGATGGATCCCATCGATTTTTACCATCGCACTGAGCCGGAAATCGCTATCAATCGCCATCGGTCCGTCCGCAGAAGACTTGGAATCGCTACAATTCGACTGGCATCGTCCGCAGAGACACCCATTTATTATCCTCGCATGAAGCCTTGGAGGCAATCATGGCCACCGCCAGCAATGTGCTCGGAACCGAACTGCATCCTTGTTCGCTGGATCCGATGACGGGGTTCTTTCGAGACGGATGTTGCCGTTCCGGGGCCGACGATCTAGGACTGCATTTGGTATGCGCCGAAGTGACCGAGGATTTCCTTGAATTCTCTCGATCGCGTGGAAATGATCTGGTGACTCCCGTACCCGAATTTCACTTTCCGGGGCTCAAGCCAGGGGATCGTTGGTGTTTGTGCGTATTGCGATGGCGCGAAGCCCTCGAAGCTGGGGTGGCTCCCAATGTCGTTCTTGAAGCGACCCATATCTCGACGTTGGAGTTTGTCGATCTCGAAGATTTGCAAGATCACTCGGTTGCGCCGTAACGATTGCGATATATTCGGCGGCTTGGAATGCCGTTCAACGAAGTCGCATTGAATCGAGGTTACGCAATTCTGACTTTTTCGTACTCGTACTCAATGAAATGGTACTCGTACTCGATGCGGTCTCTTCGAGTACGAGTACCGCAAAAGCTGAGTACGGGAACAACCGGAAAACAAACCGTCGACTCGCCGTTGATCGATCAACAATCGATGAGTTTCCTTAAGCGAGCTCGAACAACCATGCGTTGGAGGGGCCTATTGCTCCGTTTGATCCGACGAATCCAATGGATCTGTTTGATACACCTCCGCGGGATCCGTCGGCCCGCTCTCGAGGAGAATCTCGCTGAGATTTTCGCTAGGAATGGAGTGTTCGTCGTTTGCACGAAGTTCTGAATTCGCAACGCGAATACGACCTTTGGCGACCAAGCAATATTCTCGTCGGTTGTGAGCCAGTTGACGGGCTGCGACATGACGAAACCCCCAAGATCGAACCCGCTCGATGTGGTCAGGGATGGATTGGGCCAGCTCCCATTCCGGCATCTTGATCGTCAGTACCAGAGCGCGAAAACGGGACGTCGGATACGTGACAATGGCTTCGACGGTATCCAAGGTGTAATTGGGCGCCACATTGGCATCACAAGCGAGAATGCGGAATTCGCGAAACGCGCGCCGTTTGACTTGTTTGGATCGACCGCGCCAATGGTTGAAATGGGGATGGGTTAACAAACTAGGTTCCATTTCGGCGGGATCGATACCGGTCACACGAGCACCCGCATCGAGCAACCATTGGCATGCGCCCCCGGGCGAGGCACCGATTTCGACCACGCGCTCACCGGGGCGAATCTGAAGACCGCTCCAAGCAAATGCTTCCGCAATCTTGAAGTAGGCCCGGCTGATGACTTCTTGAGGTTGGTACAGATCGGGAACGCCTCCCGGCCAAAAGTCAAACGATTGCTGAGCGACCTTGGACGCTACCCACCATCGGTGAGGTTCATCGATAATAATTTCCAGGATGCGATCAACACGGGCGATTTGGGGGATCGGTTCGGAGCGTGTGGTCGTCACCTCCATCGCGCTGGGTATCCCTGATTCGTCTATCCCCGATTCAGCGGCTGGGAGGGGAGAAACGGAAGAGATAGGTGCAAGGGACTGATGCCCGCCGTTCGCGGCCAGTTCGATTTCAGGTTCTTTAAAGCTTTTGTGCGACTCAAGTCCATGAGCGAGGACGGGGCGAACATCGCCCGTTTGCTTCATTCGGTCTCGGAGGAGGGATGCGATGGTGGCAGCGAGGATGGACTGGCCAGGCTCGAAGCCGTTCCAACCGGGTTGAGCGACATCCCTTTGCCAGACGTGGATGGCTTGCCAACCGATCGAACCAAAATCGTTCAGAATGGACTCGACCATCGGTCCAGAGCTGTCACCCGTGACACGTCCGAGGACGACTCCTCGGGACCGGATAAGGGGATGTTCGGGTAAGACACGGGACCAAGCAGGTACCGAATAGGGGAGTTTAAATGTTAAAAGTCCCCTGCCAGAATAGGCCAACCGAAACGTTCCCGTCGGTTCGCAGAAAGCGTTTTTGAGTACCTTTTCGGCACCGTGCTGGCACGCGACATAATAGAACTGGTTGCGGGGGGATTCTGTCATTGTCATTACAACGATAGTCGAATATCGGGCCTTCACCAAACGGTAATCGGGAGACCCTCCCCTGAAAAAAGGGTTGGCGGATGCGATTTTCTCGTTCCCGGGCCGACGAGGGGTCGGTGAAAAAGGGGGGAAGTCGAGGGTTTGGCGTGGACGATGTAGGGGGTAGTCGCCTATAACTATCGATCGTTAGGTGGATAGCGCGGCTTTTCCCCAACAGCGAACAAGCAGTCTGCTCCGATTTTGCAATCGGGACCCTTTTCGGAGAAATGTCCTCGGGACGCTATGGGAAAGAACGAAGAAGCATTCGAAGTCGAGGGTACGGTCACCCAGGCGTTGGCAAATACGCGATTCCGTGTCCAATTGGAAACGGGTTCTGAGGTCCTAGCGCACGTTGCGGGTAGAATGCGAAAGAACTTCATTCGAATCGTCCCGGGGGACAAAGTGCGCGTGGAACTGTCTCCGTACGATTTGACCAGGGGACGGATTGTCTTCCGAGAAAGATAATACCCCTCTATCTTTTGAAGTTGCACGGACTCGTCTTCAGTAGTGCACTCAAATAAACGGCCCGCGGTCGAGTAACATCGGTTGATCACGCAGCAGGGCACGGGCATGTTTCGCCCATGTCTGCGATGCGGAAATCAGAACTCTTATCGATATTCTCTTAGGCTGACCGCAACCTGTGCAAGCGTGGGCCGCGAGGTAATGACGCGGCCTGGGTTTGTTTTCCTCTTCTCCGGATTATTTGTCGGGCGGAGCGTTGTTGGGCCCAAGGTATCCTGTTCCTTTTGAATGTCCAAGGTTATGATAGGCAACTATTCGTGCCCCTGCCTTTTTGCGAAGAATTTTGCCAAGGAACGGCAGCAGCCATCGAATCCGGGTTGCTTATTTAGAATCACAATATTTATCCTGTTTGAAGGAGTTCTCGCTCATGAGATTTCGATGTTTGGCGCTGTTGGGGCTCTCCGCAGCGAGTCTCGTATCTACCTCGGCCATGTGCCCGTCTGCCTTGGGCCAAGAGCCGTTGACGCTGGACACCCCCGGCTTGGAAGCTAGCTCCGTCGATGGCGACGAGGTGGTCACGGTAGCGTTTGCACCACTGGATCGCTTGTTGCCAAACATCAATCACGTCATGCGACTGGTGGGTGCGGGTGCACAGAGCGCCATCGTGAATCAAGCTGTCAACGGCTATACCAGTGGTATCGATCGCAGCCGACCATGGGGCGCGTTTGTGAATCTCGGTGAATCGGGTATTCCCGTTTCTGTAGTAGCACTTCCGATTTCGGACTTGGATTCATTTTTGCAAGGTCTTGAGCTCTTCGGCGAAGCGGAAGATTTGGGTGAAGGCCTATACAGCATGTCCCTTGGTGCCAATACATTTTTCGGCAAGCACAAAGGAGATTGGCTTTACGTTTCGAGTGCGGAAGAGTCTTTGGAAGATCTAACATCGGACTCCGCTGCACGGCTGAGCAAGCTCTCGGCGAAGCATGATCTGTTGGCAGAAATCAACGTTCAAAACATCCCTGATGACTTGATCGGAATGTTTTCCGACAACATGCGCAGCGGATTCGAACAATCCATGCAAGCCCAAGCTCAAGATCAAACCCCCGAAGAACGCGAAGCGGCACGAGTTTCGGGCGAACAAATGATGCAGAGTTTAGAAGAAGCCTTCGAGAGCACCGAAAAGTTCGTGTTCGGTTTCGGCATCCACCCGAAGGAAAAGAATATCGCCATTGATTTCGGGACACGCTTTGTCAAAGGATCTCGATTTGCCAAGCAGATTGAAAGCCTCTCAACGTCGAAAGCATCGTTGGCAGGTTTGATCAAGTCCGACAGCGTCATGACCCTTAAGACATTCTCCGTAGTAACCCCTGAAGACATTGCACAAGTCGAAACGAGCCTCGATACAGCGACCAAGGCTGCATTCAAAGCGATCGACACGAACGCAAAGAACTCAGAGGATGCTGCCAAAGCGAAGGAATACATCGATCGGCTGGTCAAGCTGATTCTCGAAAGCGGCAAATCGGGACATCTCGAAGGGGCTGTCAATGTCACCGCGAATCCCTCGCTCAACATTGTCGCCGCTCTGACCGTTGCGGACGGTGCTAAAGTGGAAGCATTGGCTAGTGATCTCGCCAAGGAAGCGACCAAGTCGGGTGCACCGATTAAGATCGAATTGATGAGCGGAAAATTGAATGGTGTCAACCTTCATAAGATCGCCGTCACATTGCCAGAAGACGCGGATGATGCCGCACGCAAAGTTTGGGGGGATGTAGTCAATATTGCTATCGGTACTGCTCCCAAGGCGGTTTATATCGCCGCCGGCAAGAACGCGGATGCGACGCTCAAGTCTGCGATTGAAGGTGTCACTGCAAAGCCATCGAGCCCAGCAGATGCCATCAAGATGCGATTGGATATGACGCAACTACTGAACTTCATTCAAAGTATCGAATCGAACCCTGTTGTCGATGGAATGCTCTCGGCATTAACCGGCGAGGACGATCAGATCATGGTTGACAATCAACTCATCGAGCGGGGAGCCATCAATCGCATCACCATCCAAGAAGGGGTGCTAAAAGCCATTTCTGGTGGTGTCAATGCAGGCATGGCAGGACGCAACGGCGATTTCTAATTTGGGCCGTTTCGACATGAGATCGTGATTGTTGATTCAATCGCGAAGGATGAAATTGACCAATAGGTCACGGAGTTTTGGCTTCGTGGCCTATTTTCTTAGAGTGAGCCTGTTTTTCATACGCTCGGCAAAAAGCGACGATCCCGCAATCTCGATGGTTGCCGTTTGCCAATACGAATGACTCGGCTCACAATGGGTTGACAACTCTTACCTTCGGTCGATTCTATGCACAGGAATTTTTTGTGAAGTTGATTATTGCCATCGTACAACCTCATCGCTTGGAACAGGTCAAAGAGGCTCTTACCGAAGTCGAAGTCTTTCGGCTCACCGTTTTGGATTGCTTGGGATTCGGTAGGCAGAAGGGGCAGAAGAGTTTGCTTCGGGGGCAAGAAGGATCGATCAATCTCCTACGAAAACTACAATTGCAAATCGCAGTCAATGATGAATTCGTAGAGCCAACCATCCAGGCGATCCTCAAGGGGGCCAAATCGGAGGGGGCAGGCCAGATAGGCGATGGAAAGATTTTTGTGCTGCCTATGGAAGACTGCATTCGCATTCGAACGGGCGAGCGCGGATCGGAAGCCATCTAAGAAGATGTGGTTCCTAGAACTGGTTTTGACATTTCTGAGACGATTGCAGTGTGCGGCAAAATCGTGATGCAACAAACACCGTTGATCGCACTTCGCGATATAGCCAAAGTTTATCAATTGGACGAGGTCGAAGTTAGAGCCTTGGATGGCGTCGATTTAGTTATGCAACGGGGCGAGTATTCGGCGCTGATCGGCCCCAGTGGATCTGGCAAGTCGACGTTGATGAATACGCTGGGCTGTTTGGATCGCCCAACACAGGGAAGCTACCTTCTGGACGGCGTCGAAGTTGTCGACATGTCGGCAGAGCAGCGGGCCCAAATTAGGAACAAGCAAATTGGTTTTGTTTTTCAGAACTTCAATTTGTTGGCCCGGACTTCTGCTTTGGAAAACGTCGAGTTGCCGTTGCTGTATGGTCCGTCGATGAGCCACCGGATGCGCCATGACCGAGCGAAGGAACTGCTGAGTTTGGTGGGGCTGGGAGATAGGCTCGATCATCATCCTGGCCAACTGTCGGGGGGGCAGCAACAACGGGTCGCGATCGCGCGAGCGCTCGCAACCAATCCTTCGATTCTGATGGGAGATGAACCGACAGGAAATTTGGATTCTCGAACGAGTCGGGAAGTGATCGAACTGTTCCGACAACTGAATGAACAGAAGCAATTGACTGTCATTCTCGTCACCCACGATTTGGGAGTGGCAAGAAATGCCAAGCGAAACATTGTGTTGCGGGATGGCAAGATCATCGCGGACACGACCGACCATGAAGCTGCAGCAGCCGCCCTCAAAGCTTCGGCAGAGCTCTAGTCCGTCGAGCCCTTCGGGTTCCACCGCTCCGATGGATCGGCCATTCCCCAATTTCCGGGTTGGTTCATGCCATATTCATCAATCGGGGGCTATCCCTGGTTGATTTGAGGCGTGTCCGATCGTTAAAATAGGGGCGTGTTGCGAAACGCATCGCAGCTTGCGCATCTGAACAGGTACGTGTCGATTCTAGGCAATAGGACATGATCCTGTCTGGCTCGTTTTGAAAGGAGGTGATTAGTGAAATCTTGTTCTACTAGCCAAAGGGGTGAGGCGTCTTAGGTATGCCGGCGGGCTGCAAAGGACACGCAGCCTCTACTCCGACTTGTGACATGGAATGATCGCATTTCACGGTCACAAGTGTTCCGCTGATTGTTATGAGCCCGGGTTGGCGGTTGCCGCCAACCCGGGTTTCTTTTTTTGATGCCTGAACTCCCACCCAAAACTCCCAGGAATGTCAGACTACGTAATTGCGCTGATCGCAGGAATTGTTGAAGGGCTGACCGAATTTTTGCCCGTCAGTTCTACGGCCCATATCGTGATCACCCAAAAGCTATTGGGGATCGAGCTGTCGAGCCCGTTCTGGAAAATGTTCACGGTCGTCATCCAATTGGGGGCGATTCTATCGGTCGTCGTTTTCTTCCATAAACGGATCGTGGGTTTCTTCCAATCGTTTTGGGCCGCGTTCCGAGGGTTGCATCCTGTTGACGAAAAGGATGCGAATACCGATTCAATACCGGTAGCACATCCCTCAAAGCATTGGCTGACCCATCCACTCTCGCTGGTTCTGATCAGCTTTGTCGTGACAGCCATTCCGTGTTTTCTGATGGATAAATGGATCGGAGAAAATCTCGAAAGCCCGACGGTCATCGGCATTGCGCTGATTGTCGGCGGCATCGTCATGGTCTTGATCGATCTCCTGTTTTCGAAGGGTGCGCAGACGGAGCGTATGGAAGACATGACGTTATCCCAAGCCATCGTCATAGGGTCGGCTCAGATCCTGGCGGCTACCTTTCCAGGCACAAGCCGATCGATGTCCACCATCGCTGGTGGGCAGGTCATGGGTTTGACGCGAACGACAGCCCTCGAATTCAGTTTTTTTCTGTCGATTCCTGTGATGTTTGCCGCTTCAGGGTTTAAGCTCATCCAATTCCTGGTCAAGGAACCCATCGCCCTGAGTTCCTCGCAGTGGTTGACCCTAGCCATTGGATTCACAACGAGTTTCTTTGTTGCCCTGATCGTCATTGCGTGGTTCATGGGATGGGTTCGCAAACACGGATTCATTCCCTTTGCGATCTATCGGGTGGTCGTAGGCATGGCCGTGCTGGCTTGGCTTCGGTAGGAGTCATCTGCTGCGGATTGAAGTTCTCGACGTGGTTTTCGACTTGGAGAGCCTTAGAGCAAATGATTCGATGGACATTCCTTCTCGGTTTTGGGGGGTGCGTCGCACTAGCGGTAGGTATCGAAGGGTCCACGCAGCTGGCGGCGCAGGAATCGGGGGTAGCGGAGCGGGCATCTTCTCAGGCAATCGCCGACGAGGACTTTTTGTCTCCCTACAGGACATTGGCGAAGGAATGGGAGGAGGATGTTCAGAGTATTTCTGCGACCAACCGTACTGAGGGTTCGTCGGATCATGTCTTGTTGCTAGGGAGTTCCAGTTTTCGTCTTTGGGATCATGTCGCTGAGGATATGGCCCCATACCCGATCGTCCGCCGGGCCTTTGGCGGCGCAAAGTACCGCGATCTTGCGATCTACACTCCAACCTGTGTGCAGGGACTCCGCTTCGGAAGAGCCATGGTCTTCATCGCCAATGATATCCGTGGAAAGGATGACGATAACGATCCCAAGACCGTGGTGCGATTCGCGAACATCGTGTTGGATGCATTGCGACGCGAGCAACCCCAGGCCGAAATTTATTTGATTGCGGTGACACCGACCGAAGCCCGATTCCCCTATTGGAGTGCGATTCAACAGATCAACTCAGAGTTGGAATCGATCGCGAAATCCCGTTCTCAAGTCCATTTTGTAGCTACGGCGCTGTCGTTTCTCGACTCTCAGGGCCAGCCGAAAACAGAACTCTTCCAAGAGGATCGGTTGCATTTGAACCGTGAAGGCTACCAACAGTGGGCACGTCTCTTGAAAGATGCGTTGGCCAAATCGCCTGCACCCTAATCGGAGCCGGAGCAAATCACTTTGAAAGAGGGAGCCGATGCGAATCTTATGCACGACGTTTGGTAGTTCTGGAGATGTCTTTCCCATGTTGGGATTAGGCGCGGAACTCCAGCGTCGAGGGAACGAAGTCATCTTTGCCACCAATGATCATTTCGAAGGAATGGTGCGCGAGCAAGGACTCCTCTTTGAGTCGCTCGGAACCGAAGAACAGTTCCAAGCCATCGTCCATGATCCGGGCTTGTGGCATCCTCGCCGATCGTTTGAGATTCTCTTTCGCAATCTGAAGACCGTGCTCCATCGTCAGTATGAACTCTTCGCCAAGCACGCGGAGGCGGGGCCAATCGTTGGCATCGCGAACTGCCTCAGTCATGGCGCGTTTGTTGCTCGCGACAAGCTCAAAGTCCCCGTCATTACTCTGCATGTCCAACCTGCGGTTTTGTGGAGCGACATTGAGCCTCCCAAGTTGCCTGGCATGTTCGGCCCGCGTTGGTTGCGGCGTGGGTTGTTTCGAATCGCCGAACGCTATTTTGCGGATCCTGTCGTTTGCCCTTGGCTCAATGCCTGGCGAAGTGAATTGGGATTGCCACCTATCAAGCAGATAACGCGTTGGTGGAATTCACCCTCGGGTGTGCTGTGCATGTTTCCGGAATGGTATTGTTCACTTCAAGCCGATTGTCCCAAGCCGATCTCGCAAACGGACTTCCCATTATGGAATCATCGATCGAACCAGCGGATGTCCGATGACGTGGCTACGTTTCTCTCGAACGGTTCAGCCCCGATCGTATTCACGCCGGGGTCAGCCAACATGCATGGCCGAGAGTTTTTCGAAGCGGCAGTGCAAGCCTGCGGGCTATTGAATCGACGCGCGGTGTTGCTGACCGACTTTCCGGAACAAGTACCATCGAACTTGCCGAAGTCCGTGGCACACTTCCGATACGTGCCGTTGGATTTGTTGTTGCCGCATGCTTCTGCCTTTGTCCACCATGGCGGGATCGGTTCCAGTTCACAAGCCATGTTGGCTGGTATACCGCAAGTCTTGATGCCTCTGGCACATGACCAGTTTGATAACGCGGAGAGGATTCAAAAGCTGGGGATTGGCGATACGATTCCCGTGCGTTGTTTTACTGGGCCGCAGGTAGCGAAGATTCTGAAACGATTGTTGGAATCAGCGGAAGTGTCTGAGTCCTGTAGAAATATCGCCAGCCGGATGATCGCGCGCGATGGTTTGAGACTGTCGGCGGACGCGTTCGAGAGGCTATGTGCATCTGCATTGCGATAGTGAATTCAGCAAGTTGCGAATCCGTCGTGGTTCTCTCGTCATTCGCAGCCGTCGCCTGTCGCTCCACGAAAATACATGACGTTTAAGTGGAGTTTGGTGAAACAAGCGGGAGGATGACTCGCATCGCACGGCCCTACAGAAAAGGATAATCGCGGCCGAATGCATCTAGGCGGAGCACCATTCAATCGCGATAATTAGTGCTTTAAGTGCTTCGGTCCTGCATCAATTGTATTGATCGCGAGCTGAAGCAATTTTGTTCGGTCGCTGCGTCAGGGGGAATGATGTCCAAGAAAATATTCTGTTTAGCCATTGCGATGATGTTGTCGCTTAATGTGTCGTTTGCCCAAGCGCAGCGGGGAGGCAAAGAGGGTTCCAAGCAAGGGAACAAGAATTCGGGCAATGGTAAGGCACCTGGAGGAAATTGGTCGGAGAGCAGACAACAATCTCCAGCAGGACACAATCCAGCGGGACACAATCAAGCGGGTCATGCTGGCGCGGGTAATGAGAATCAAAATCAAGCTGCAAATAAAGAGAAGGCGGCAGCGGGAGCCGCAGCGAACAATCGCAATGAGCAAAAATCTTCTGGTGCGATCGGTGCTGCTGCGAATCGCAATGAGCCGAGGGGATCGGGCGCTGCAGGCGCTGCGGCTGGAGCAGCTGCTGCCAATCGGCGTGAACCTCTGGCAGCCGGGCTGGGGGCGGGTGCAGGTTACGCGGCTGTTCGTAATTCGTTCGATCGACCCGACTTGTACCAT
>Ga0194055_10001291_pt1 | contig 20437 bp, 12 predicted proteins | sample SepL449m_MetaG_FD_155482 | JGI IMG/M metagenome (GOLD analysis project Ga0194055, IMG submission 155482) | Anoxic zone freshwater microbial communities from boreal shield lake in IISD Experimental Lakes Area, Ontario, Canada - Sep2016-L442-9m | ecosystem: Environmental > Aquatic > Freshwater >...
GTCCGCAGGTGCCGTGGTGATGGAGTTTGTTTTCGGCGGGTGCAATTCACTGGATGATTACAGCAGCTACATGACACCGGGCAAATTGGGTGATCTCTACAACAACATCGATGGTGAATTCGTCGGGATCGGCATCGAAATGAAAGCCGAAAATGGCAAGGGATTGCTGCTGGTCAATGTTCTGCCCGACAGCCCTGCCGAAGAAGGGGGAGCTCTGGCTGGTGACTTGATCGTGAAAATCAACAACGTCGATTGTCGCAAGATGTCGACGGAAGAAGCGGCCTCGCTGTTGCAAGGTCAGGCTGGAACACGACTTCAATTGACGCTGGCCAGTCCGGCCAACGCCGAAGAACGACAGGCGAACTTGACCCGACGTGCCGTCAAAGTGAAGAGTATTCCTGTCGCCAAGATCATCGATAGCGCCAACGGCATCGCCTACATCAAGATGACCGGGTTCCAGAAGAACACGACCGAAGAACTGGACGCCGCTCTGCTGAAATTGAAGCGTGAAGGAATGCGAGCCCTGATCTGGGACGTGCGAGGCAATCCCGGTGGGTTGCTCACCGCCGCCGTGGAAGTCCTGGATCGGTTCATCGACGATGGAGTCTTGGTTTCGACTCAGGGACGAACCCCGGATCAGAACTCAACCTACTCGGCTCAGTCGCCAGGGACCTGGAATGTTCCGATCGTGTTGCTGACCGATGGTGACAGTGCCAGTGCCAGCGAAATCGTGGCTGGAGCGATTCATGATCATCATCGCGGGACAATTGTCGGTCGCAAGACTTACGGGAAGTGGTCGGTCCAGAGTATCTTGCCCGGCCATGCTGAATCTGGTTTCCGACTGACGACCGCCAAGTTCTACTCACCCAGTGGACGAACCTACGGCAAGGTTGGTATCAAACCGGATATCGAAGTTGCCGCAGGGGAATCAACTCGGACGTCGTATCGAGGACGTCGGGGCGATCCACTCGACAATGATCGGGATGTGGAAGCGGGCTTGGATGTTCTCAGGAAGCAAATGGCCAAAAGATGAGTGGCGGTTCCGAGGAATGGCTTTACTCCGGACGGGGCGTCTCACCGACGCTCCGTTGGTCATTTACGGTCGATGCACCGCTGACAGATTTAAGGATGGCTCGCGAGACGGGCGAAATCCTCGCCGCAGATGCCTCGGGTGGTCTCTACTTGATTGACCGCCGTGGCCGGATGATCTCGCTGATCAGAACTCGACATGCCATTCAGCGAGTTGCCTGGGCTGACAACGGGGTTGGAGGAGTGGCCGCGATCGATGACCGAACGGTCGTCTGGTTTGATCGCAAACTGCAATTCAGTTGGAACCGCGAAGTTCCCGATGATGTCCTGGCCGTCGCCACCGACGCCCACGGGACCCACGTAGCAGTCTCCATGGCGGATGGAGTGACCGCGCTCTTTACGACTTCCAATCGCAAAATCAGCCGATTCGAAACAGTTCGGCCGTTGCGTTATCTGCAACTGCTGACGACAGAAACTCAAATCATTGCGGCTGCCGAGCATGGACTTGTCGGGCGCTATTCCCTGTCGGGCGAACAGATCTGGGCCGAAAAATTGTGGTCCAACGTCGGTGATCTGGCCGCTTCAGGCGACGGTCGAAATCTGTTTCTGGCGGGTTTCGCACACGGAATTCAGTCGTACGACGGCGACGACGGCAGATCGCGCGGTGCCTTCCTGACGGAAGGGACCGTTTCGCAGGTTTCCTGTGGCTATTCGAAAAAGACACTCGTCGCTGCAACGCTGGAACAGAATCTGTTCGGACTGAGCGACTCGGGCGATCTCGTCTGGAATCTGACGATGCCGGAAGACCTGACCCGCGTCCTGATGTCACCACTGGGCGACTGGATCGTACTCGGATTCACGTCGGGACGGATCGTGCGACTCGACTGCACACGGTGATCTGACCAAAGTCGCCAAATTCTGACCACAGCGTATGTCGCGGTTTTGGAAACTTACGATCGGGTCTTTCTGCGTCTTCAGACCTGATTCGCGCCCGTGTCTTCCGTACACCGTGTCTTCCGCGCACTCCGTGTCCACAGTCCATTCTGATTGGAAAGAAAATACAATGGACACGGAGGACAAGGACGGCGCGGAGAAAGAGGAGACCTTCGGTCGGCTCTTTCGGCGGGGTCGGGAGACCCGCGCCGAACATCGAGACCCGCGCCGAACATCGAGACCCGCGCCGAACATCGAGACCCGCGCCGAACATCGAGACTCGCGCCGAACATGATCAGCGACGGGCGTTGACTGGTACGTCTTGGTGAGTTTACGCTCAGTTTGACGATCAAAACGGTCCGTGAAACGGGGTGGCCGAAACGGTCTGTGCGTCATGTGTTGTTTAATCCGGACGCAAATCCGTGAAAATTGGACTTGTGTCAGGTCCTTTCGACGATCAGCATGAAAACATGCTCAAGATCTCCACCACACCGCTGCCCCAGTCACTGCTCAGCTATGTCGCGTTTCGCGTTGCGTTTCGCGAGACGTTTGAGCGGTTGTCCCTGCACAAACGGTCGACGCTCGACGCTGGCGAAGCGTACGGGTACCTGGGCGAAGTCCCCTTTCTGCGGGAAGTACCACCACAGGTTCAACTCGACCTGCTCGCTTCGACATGGCATCGGCATGTCAGCCGTGAATCGCATGCCGCTGATCTGGTGGACGAAAGCGTGATTTACGCCGTCTGCGAAGCGGCCGCTCGCTTGGTGGAACAGGATGCCGATGCGTTTGTGAATCAGATGCGCGGCGGTCCCGTTGATATGGCTGTACCGGTGGATTCGTACCTGGCTCGCGAATTGCGACTGCTGTATCTCGAACTCCCCAACGATGCCGATTTTCTGCTGATCAGCCAGTTTCTGGACCTTGAGCCAACCGAAGCACTTCAACACAAAATTGACATGGGGATCGACCCCGCTCGGATGGAAGTTTTGTTTGATGTCCTGGGGCGATGGCATGTCTCTCCACAGTTCCCCGCACGACTGCGAGGGCTCCTGACCGAATCGGAAGTTGCATCCGTGACGACGATCATGCATGCTCATTGTCCGACGACGACGTGAATGTGGGGCTCGCGAACTTCATCAATTCGCATTCATCGTTTTTTGTGAAATGAGTCCACGTCAGGTGGACATCGTTCCCGCGTCGGTCGCAATGTTGCAAGCCTTTGTGGCATGCTTGCTGGATTCTAAAAGGTCGGGTCATGCGAATCGTTTCCCTGCTGCCGAGCGCCACAGAAATCATTTGTCAGCTTGGGTTGGGCGATCATCTGGTAGGCGTCACGCACGAATGTGATTACCCCCCGTTTGTCGCTCAACTTCCGAAGGTGACCCGAACACTCATTCCGCACGACGCCACCAGCAGCGAGATTGATGCTCTGGTTCGAGAACGTCTGACAACGGATCGAGCTCTTTACACGCTGGACATGCCAGTTCTGCAGCGGCTTGCTCCCGATTTGATTGTGACTCAGGCACTGTGCGATGTCTGCGCCGTTGCCGAATCAGAAGTCACTGCTGCGGCCTGCTCACTTCCCGGCAATCCCAGAGTGATCAACCTTGAGCCGATGTCCGTCCAGGACGTACTGAACACGTTGATCACTGTGGGGCAAGCGGTCGGAATTCAGGATCGGGCTGAAGTCGTTGTCCGGGATTTGAAACAACGCATTGAAGCGGTCAGCGTTCGTTCATCGCAACTGCCGCAGCGGACGAGAATGATTCTGCTGGAATGGCTCGACCCACCCTTCAGCAGTGGTCATTGGTCACCTGAGTTAGCTCAACTTGCCGGGGGGGATGAAATCCTCGGGGTGGCAGGTCGTCCGTCAAGAACGCTCGATTGGGATGAAGTCGTACAAGCCGCCCCCGAAGTCTTGTTTATCGCCTGTTGCGGATTCTCGATGGAGCGAACATTGCAGGATTTGCCCGGCCTGGTCGCTCGACCCGGTTGGAAGAACTTGCCAGCAGTGAAGTCAGGACGTGTCTATGTCACAGATGGGAATGCCTATTTCAGCCGTCCGGGACCCAGACTGGTGGATGGGATGGAGATCCTGGCGCACGCATTGCACCCCGGCCTGCACCCGCTTCCGTCCGGGCTATCTGCCGCACGACAATTGACCGCACGCGAACTGAATGATGGAATCGCAGAATGAAGCCGCAAGGGATTCTCTTCTGGAGTTCCGGGAAAGATTCTGCGTGGACTCTGCACAAAGTCCGTCAGCGCGACGATGTCGAAGTCGTCGCCTTGGCAACGACATTCAATGAGACTTTCGGACGTGTCGCCATGCATGGTGTCCGCATGGAACTGGTTGAATCACAAGCCAGGCAGGTCCGATTGCCACTCTGGAAAGTCCCCATCCCCTGGCCCTGTTCGAATGCCATCTACGAAGAACAAATGCAGAGGCTGGTTCAAAGAGCCCTGGCAGCAGGGGTGACTCGCTTTATTTTCGGAGACCTCTTTCTGGAGGAGATCCGGGCCTATCGTATCCAGCAACTGCAGGGGACAGGGATCGAGCCACTCTTCCCCGTCTGGGGTACGTCCGACGATACCCCTGCCCTGGCTCGAGAAATGATCAATGCAGGATTTCGCGCGACGTTAACCTGCGTCGATCCCAGACAACTCACTTCGTCATTCGTGGGGCGGGAGTTTGACGACAGGCTGCTTGCTGACCTTCCTTCAACTGTCGATCCTTGCGGAGAGCGCGGCGAGTTTCACACGTTCTGCCATGCAGGTCCGGTGTTCGATCACGCGATCCCAGTCCAGGTGGGAGAGATTGTCGAACGGGACGGTTTCTGTTTCGCGGATCTGCTGTAAATCATCTCTGCGTTTCATTTTTGCCTCGGTCGCGTCACTCAACTCGTTTCTGGCGATTGACCCGCGTTACCGGGTGAGTGATACTCGTTTGCCGTGCCCGATCTGTTGGGACGTGATTTGACCGCTGGTATTTCAAATGAGGCAAGTGATGCCGATGGTGATCAGGATCATATTTGGGATGGCCTTATTCCCTGTGGCTCTGGCTGCAGCGGATGAGACTCCCAAAGTCGATTATTCCCGACAGATCAAGCTGTTGCTGGCCAAACATTGTCAGCAATGTCACGGCCCGCAGAAGCAGCAATCGGGATTGCGCATCGATAGTGGACGAGGATTGCTCGAAGGGGGCGATAGCGGTCCGGCGGTTGTCCCGAAAGACATCGCCAGGAGTTTGTTGATTCACGCGGTCACTGGTACCGAAGGGGCTTCCAAGATGCCCCCGGAAGGAGCCGGGTTGACCAACGTGGAAATACAACTACTCAAGGATTGGATTGCCTCCGGCGCCAGTTATCCGCAAGGCGAAGTTGCTGTTGCGGCCGTTACCAAGGGGGGGGGCCACTGGGCGTTTCAGCCCGTTCGCCATCCAATTCCACCCAGCGTGAAAATTACTGACGGATCGCGGGGACCGCTCGACAGTTTCGTCATCGCGAAACAATCACAAGTGGCACTGACCCCATCACCGGAAGCCGAACCTGCGACGTTGATTCGTCGAGTGTCGCTGGATCTGCGTGGCGTTCCACCGACGCCGGACGAGGTTCGCGAATTTCTGAGCGACTCGTCGCCGGATGCTTTCGAACGGCTTGTCGATCGGATGTACGCGTCACCTCACTTCGGGGAACGTTGGGGACGGGACTGGCTGGATGTCGCACGGTATGCCGATTCCAACGGGTTTACGCGTGACATGCCACGTACGATCTGGAAGTTTCGCGACTGGGTTGTCGCGGCCCTGAACCGTAACCAGCCGTTTGACGAATTTATCATCGATCAGATTGCGGGGGACATGCTCCCCAACGCCAGTCTCGATCAACAGGTTGCCACAGGATTTCACCGCAATACTCTCGTCAATGAAGAGGGGGGAACGGACCCCGAACAGTTTCGAGTTGAAGCGGTTGTTGATCGCGTCAATACGACAGGGACGGTTTTCCTCGGTCTGACGATCGGCTGTGCCCAGTGCCACGATCACAAGTACGATCCGATTTCGCAGCGTGAGTACTACCAGTTGTACGCCTACTTCAACAGTACGGCATTTGTCGGCAGTGATCCGACTTCGCCGCGAATAGATGTCCCCTCCCCGGATCAGATCACTCGAGGTGAGCCTGAACGGCAGCGTGCGATTCGAGCCAGGATCGCGGAACTCGAAAACGATCTGAAGTCATTAACGGATGCCATTGCCGCCGATCTGGCCGCGTGGGAAAAGACACTGACCGATGAGGATAAGAAAAAGCTGCCCTTCAATGTGAAGAACGCAGTCGATCTTCCCCCGCGCGATCGGTCTGCGACTCATAAGCGGGATCTGGACGCTTATTTTCGAGGACTCGATGTGGCTCGGAGCAAGTATTCGCAATTGGACGCGATTGCGAAACTTCGCAGCGAAGAACCGAAATTTCCCACGACCATGGTGATGCAGGAATTGCCCGCTCCCCGTGAATCACACATCCATCTTCGTGGCGATTTTCTGCGAAAGGGAGCGAAGGTTTCGGCTTCGATTCCGACAGTGCTTGGCAAGCCAAAAGCTGGGGATGCGGCCGGTCAGTCGCGACTCGATCTCGCCAGGTGGCTCGTTTCGAATCAAAACCCGTTGACTGCTCGCGTGACAGTCAATCGTGTCTGGCAGAAGTTTTTTGGTCGAGGTCTGGTAGAAACAGAAAACGATTTTGGAACCCAGGGAACGCCACCGTCACATCCCGAATTGCTCGACTGGCTCTCTTCCGAGTTTTCCGGACAGGGAAATTCGACGACGACACGCGGATGGGATTACAAGCGGCTTCAACGTCTGATCGTGACGTCGGCCACGTATCGTCAGTCATCGCGCCAGCGTGACGATGTGGCGGAAGCCGATCCTACAAACAAGTGGTTGGCGCAGCAGAACCGGTTGCGACTGGATGCCGAGGTGATCCGTGATTCGGCGCTCGCGGCTTCGAATTTGCTGACGTCGGAACTGGGGGGACCGCCGGTTTACCCTCCACAGCCTGACGGAGTTTTCGACTTTACTCAGGACAAGAAGCCTTGGAAGACCGAGACCGATCGAAGTCGATTTCGCAAGGCGATGTATACACATCTTTGGCGATCGAGTCTTTATCCATCGATGACGGTCTTCGATTTTCCTGATGCCAATGTCAGTTGCACGCGGCGGATTCGTTCGAATACTCCACTGCAAAGTTTGACCCTCGCCAATGATTTGACGTTTGTCGAATTCGCTCGAGGAATGGCTTTACGAGTCATGGCAGTGCCAGGCGATGATTCACAGCGATTGATTGCGATTCACGAAATCTGTCTGTCGCGACAGCCCGCTTCTGTTGAATTGGCTCGACTACGTGAGTATCTGGAGAAGCAGCGAACCAAATTCAACGAGGACAAACAAGCCGCGATGGCGTTTGGGCCGAACCCTCTGCCCGAGAACGTGAATCCGGTCGATGGTGCTATCTGGACGGCTGTTTCGCGCGTGTTGATGAATCTTGACGAATTCATCACACGGGAATGATCGTACCGGTTCCTTTGCCATGACGAGGTGAGTTTGTCAGAATTAACTGTCGTACAAGCCTGCCCTGATTTCCTTCCTTGTGGTTCACCCAGGCGCAATGCCTGCTGACAGGTTTTTCCCATGAACGTTCGCGCCGCACTGTTCACGGTCTTTAATATCACAGTCTTCAACGACATTCGTCTTGTTTCACTCGCATTGGCATGTACCGTGTTCAGTGCCAATGCCAACGGTCAGACGATTGACTTCAATCGGGATATTCGCCCGATCCTGTCTGAGAATTGCTTTTACTGTCACGGTCAGGATGCCAACAAGCGTCAGGCGGATCTGCGGCTTGATCAGCGCGATGCCGCGATCAAGGCCAAGGCAATCGTTCCCGGTGACATTGCCATGAGTTCTCTGGTCCAGCGGATTCTTTCCGATGATCCTGAGCAGATGATGCCGCCGCCGAAGTCGAATCGGCGTCTGACTGCCGAGCAGAAGAAGACTCTGGAGCGCTGGGTCACTGCAGGTGCCGTCTACCAGAATCACTGGGCCTTTGTGGCCCCGACGAAGTCGGCAGAACCAGCTGTTCAGCGACAGGACTGGATTCGAAATCCGATCGATCGCTTCGTACTCGCCAAGCTCGAAAGCGAGAAGCTGACTCCGTCGCCTGAGGCTGACCGCGCGACACTCATTAAGCGACTTTCCATCGATTTGACAGGCCTCCCCCCTACCCCGCAGGAAGTCGATGCCTTTATTGCCGATCGCGATGAACGAGCCTACGAAAAGCTGGTCGATCGATTACTCGCCAGCCGCCACTATGGTGAACGAATGTCGCTGCCGTGGCTCGATGCCGCTCGCTATGCCGACAGCAACGGATTCCAGCAGGATGGCGACACGTGGCAATGGATCTGGCGCGACTGGGTTGTAAAGTCGCTGAATGAAGATCTTCCTTTCGATAAATTCACCATCTGGCAACTGGCGGGTGACCTGCTACCCAATGCGACCGACGAACAGAAGATCGCCAGCGGATTCAACCGCAATCATCTGTTGAACGGCGAAGGGGGAGCGATCGCCGAAGAACAGCGGTTTGTCATCCTGTTCGATCGGATCGATACCACCGCCACAACGTGGCTCGGACTGACAATGGCCTGTGCTCAATGCCATGATCACAAATATGATCCGATTACGACGCGTGACTATTACGGATTGCTCGACGCGTTCAATCGGGTCCCCGAGAGCGGGACACCGCAGTTCTTTTCGTCACGAATCCGGGTGGCACCCCCATTTCTGGAATTGCCGAGCGAAGAGAATAAGCTGCAATTTGCGAAGTATGAAGAAGGAATCAAAGGGGCCGACGCCGAAGCCGCGCCGATTGCAAATGCGGCCTACGAGGGTTGGCGAACGGGGTTATTTGCCGATGGCAAGCCCGCCGAAGGAAAGGGGCTTCCCGAACCGCTCGCGGTCATCCTGCGAAAGCCTGACGGTGAACGCAGCGACGACGAAAAGAAGTCGCTGGAAACAGGTTTTCGCAAGCATTTCGATGAAAAGGTCCGCTCAACGCTGGTCGGAAAAATGCCTGTGCTTGGAAAGGCCGACGAGATTCGCAAGCAACTGGCCAATTACAAAGCCGATAAAATGCCGCGGCCGATGATCATGAGCGATGAACGTCCGCGCGAGACTTCGATTCTGGAACGGGGTGAATACCTGAAACCCAAAGAAAAGGTGACGTTTTCAACACCAGGCTTCCTGCCGCCGCTCGCTGCCGATGCACCTCGAAACCGCCTCGGTTTCGCACAATGGTTGATGACGCCAGAGCATCCGCTGACAGCCCGAGTACAAGTCAACCGGACGTGGCAGCACTTCTTCGGTGCCGGGATCGTCAAGACGGCCGAAGACTTTGGAGTGCAGAGTGAATACCCGATTCACGGCGCACTGCTGGATTGGCTTGCCGTCGAATTCCGCGAACGAGGCTGGAGCATGAAATCACTCAATAAGTTGATCGTGATGAGCGCCACGTATCGACAGTCGAGTCGAGTGACGCCCGAGCAACGGACTCGGGATGCCGAGAATCGACTGTACGGGCGAGCCACGCGATTCCGCATGCCGTCGCTGCTGTTGCGTGACTGGGCATTGGCGGCGTCAGGACTGCTCGATCCCAGGTCTGGTGGAGTCCCCGTATACCCCTACCAACCGGATGCCGTCTGGGAAGCACTGGCAATTACGAAGGAACGCGATTTTACCTATCCGCAGTCGACCGGAAGCGATCTCTATCGTCGCAGCCTGTACACGTTCTGGCGACGAACCGTGATTCCCGCGAACATGTTCGACGCGTCAAATCGACAAACCTGCCGAGTTCGTCTGGGTTCCACCAGTACACCACTGCATGCCTTGACGACGTTGAATGATCCGACATGGGTTGAGGCCGCTCGAGTCTTGGCTCAGGAAAGCATCAAGACTCAGCCTGACCTGGACGCGCGGCTCACGTTCGCATTCCGTCGCGTGGCCGGAAGACCCGTCACTGAAACGGACCTGAAACTCTTGAAGCGGGCATTCGACCGGCAAGCTGCCATCTATCGTGCATCTCCGGACTCTGCCAGGGCGCTGTTGAGCGTCGGCGCGTCGAAACGGGATGAATCGGTTGATCTGACGGAGCACGCGGCACTCGCCTCCGTCTGCCTGGCAATCCTGAACCTGGATGAAACGCTGACTCGCGAGTGATCGCACGCAAGCCGGCGATACGTGTTCAGTGTCTTTCCTGTGCCACTGCTCCGCTTTGGGAGCAGTGCAGTTCTGAAAACAGTGCAGTACTGGCGTGTCGTCGATCCGCTGACGACATGGAGCAGTCTCCCCATCTCGCGAGCGAAACTTCATCAGATCGGAATAGCGTTAACACGTCCTGGCGCACTACAATACCCATCAGACTTCGTTGCTCTGTAAACGTGGGAAGTACGATGCGATTGATAGCTCCGCTTCTTTGCTTAATTGGCCTGGTCGTGATGGCAGGTCAGGTGATTGCTGACGATCCGGCGGATGGAGCGTTTTTTGAATCGAAGGTTCGGCCTCTGCTGATTGCTCGATGTCTGGAATGTCATGGCAGCGAGAAGCCAAAAGCAGGACTGAAGCTGGATTCGCGCGAAGCGATATTGACGGGTGGTGAAAGCGGTCCTGCCGCGGTTTCAGGGAAGCCTGCCGAATCGTTGCTGATCGATGTCATCGGCTACCGCAATACAGTTCAGATGCCTCCCAAAGCGAAGCTGCCCGAGGCTGAAATTGCCATTCTGACGGACTGGGTTCGGCGAGGTCTTCCCTGGCCAAATTCGAAGCCAACCAGTCCTGCCGTGACGCCTGCCATTGCGACCGACTTCAGCGACGAGCAGAAATCATTCTGGGCGTTTCAGCCCGTCAACCGTCCGTTGCCCCCCGCAGTTAAGAACGATACCTGGATTCGCTCGCCCGTGGATCGATTTGTTTTGAGCGAACTCGAATCGCGCGGGCTCACTGTGGCACGTGAAGCAGACCGTCGTACATTGATGCGGCGAGTCACCATCGATCTGATCGGTTTGCCGCCAACACCGGATGAGGTCGCCGAGTTTGTTGCGGATGTGAGTCCAGATGCGCTGGAGCGTCTGGTTGATCGGTTGCTCGCATCACCACGCTATGGCGAACGCTGGGGCCGGCATTGGCTCGATCTGGCTCGCTACGCGGATTCCAATGGGCTCGACGAAAACCTCGCCTATGCCAATGCCTTTCGGTACCGGGACTATGTCATCAGGTCGATGCGGGCCGACAAACCCTATGACCGTTTTCTGATCGAACAAATCGCTGGCGACCAACTGGAGGTATCGACGGCTGAATCAGACGCCGACCGTTTCGATCCTCTCATTGCGACCGGGTTTCTATGCCTGGGTGCGAAGATGCTGGCCGAGGATGATCCGGTCAAGATGCAGATGGATATCATCGATGAACAGGTGGACACGATTGCGCGAGCGGTCATGGGGCTGACGATGGGTTGTGCCCGTTGTCATGATCACAAGTACGATCCACTCACGACTGAGGATTACTACGGGCTGGCCGGAGTCTTCAAGAGTACTCAAACGATGGATAACTTTTCCGTCGTCGCACGCTGGCATGAGCGTCCGCTCGCCACACCCGAGCAATTGAAGTACCGAGACGAATTGCAGCAATTGGCGACTGCGCAGAAGCAAACGGTGGAAAAAGTCCGGCAGGGCGCTATCGAATCAGTCATGTCCGAGGCTCGCAATCACGCAGGAGCATATTTGCTGGCCGCCACGCGTGAGTTTCAGCTTGCAGACCAGTTGAAGTCGGCAAAGCCGCGAGGTGATGATCCGAACTTTGCAAAGATCGCAGGAGCGATCCTGATCGAAGCGGAAGATTACGCCCGCGGTAACGTCCTGAAAGATCGTGAAACATACGGCAAAGGAATTGGAGTCCTCGTGAATCGGGGCGAAACTCCGAATTTCACGGAATATGACGTTGATGTGGCGAGTCCAGCGCCGCATCAACTTGAACTGAGATACGCGGCCGCTGGCTCGCGACCCGTAAAGATCTTCATCAACGGGCAACTTGTGAAGGCTGATGCCGCGGGAAATGTGACTGGCTCGTGGACTCCTGAATCACAGAAGTGGTTTGTCGAAGGTGTTGTCTCGTTGAAGGTGGGACGCAACATGATTCGTTTGGAACAGCCCGTCTTCTTTCCTCACATCGACAAGCTGTTGCTGACTCCGACCGAGATCCCTGCTGGATCTGCCGCTCAGCCGGTTGTTCCAGAGACGATTCCTGCGGTCCGGTTGATTCCGTCACTCCAGCAGCAGTGGTCCAAGGGACTTGCCGCGTCGAAAGCAGATTCTAAATCGATATTGGCTGCCTGGCATCAATATGTCGCGACTGGGAAGTTGACCGTCGACGGTCCCATTGAGAACGGGGTAGCCCGTCTGCTCGGTGATTCGCAACCGAGTTCACTGGCTGAACTCTCGGCACGTTATCAGCAGTTGTTTTCTGACGCTCACCGAGCCTGGGAGGAACTTAAGAAAACCGATGCTGGTAAGGGGGCGAAATCATTGCCCGATTCAGTGCTTGAGTCCGCCCGGCTGCTCTTGATCGACCCCAAGGGGCCGATGGCCGTTCCCGCAGATATCGAATCACATTTCCCGGCGGAAGTCGTGTCTCGCCTGAAAGAAGGACGCGATGAACTGGCTCGACGTGAAGCGGCGATTCCCAAGTTTCCTGAAGTGATGGCGGTCGCCGATTCCAAACCCGAGAATCTGAAGATTCATTTGCGCGGAAGCCATCTCACTCTGGGCCGTGAAGTCCCTCGCCAGTTGCCGAAACTGCTCAGCAGTAGGCAACATCGAGAGCTGTCTGACGGAAGTGGGAGATTACAATTGGCAAAATGGCTGGCCAGTCGTGAGCATCCCCTTACCTCGCGCGTGATGGCCAACCGGGTCTGGCAATGGCACTTCGGACACGGGCTGGTGCGCTCGCCCGACAACTTTGGAAAACTCGGCGAACGGCCATCGCACCCTGCTCTGCTGGACTGGTTGGCAAATGAATTTTCCGGAACAGCGGCCAGTCCGCGCGCCTGGAGTCTGAAAGGACTGCACCGGACTTTGATGTCATCAGCGACATATCGACAGGGAACGGATTACAACGCGACGGCGGCTCTGGCTGATCCGGAAAATCGTCTGCTGTGGCGATTCCATCGACAACGGATGGATGTCGAGGTCTTGCGAGATTCGTTGCTGGCCATCAGTGGTCAATTGGACGAATCACCTGGGGGATCGTTGCTTCCCACTGCCAATCGCGCCTACGTCACCAGTACTGCCAACGTCAATCCGGCTGTCTATAACAGTAATCGGCGTTCGGTTTATCTTCCCGTGGTCCGTTCGGCGCTGTTCGAAGTCTTCACGGCCTTCGACTTTGCCGACCCCAGCACACTAGCCGGTCAGCGCGATCAGACGACGGTTGCACCGCAGGCTTTGTTCATGATGAACAGCCAGTTCGTCTTCGATCAGTCACGCGTGTTGGCCGAGCGATTGCAGAAGCAGGAACAAGGAGATGCAGGCGGGCGAATTCGCCACCTGTACAACCTCGTGTACGGACGCGATCCTTCCGAGGCGGAAGTGAGTCGTGGTACGGGGTATCTCGAAAAGCTGCGAACGGCGATGACGGCTGCGGGGATTGCAGCCATTGATATTGAATCAAAAGTCTGGACCAGTTATTGCCGAGCGATCTTGTCGGCCAACGAATTCGTTTACGTGGAATGAACTGATGCCGTGTAATTCCTTCACACCCGTGTTCAATCGCCGCGATTTCCTCCGCACCAGTGCTGCTGGTTTCGGCAGTCTGGCGCTGGCAGGGTTGATGAACGACGAAGTCCGAGCCGATGCCGTGGCCCAGGGACGTGCCAATCCACTGGCCGTGAAGGCCCCCCATTTCGAACCGAAGGCGAAGCGAGTCATTTTTCTATTCATGCATGGCGGGCCGTCACAAGTCGACACATTCGACTACAAACCGCTGCTTGAACGTGATCACGGCAAACCGCTCCCGTTTGCCAAACCTCGCGACTTCTCCGCTCCAACAGGAAACCTGTTGAAGTCGCCGTTCAAGTTTCAGCAGTATGGAGAATCGGGGACCTGGGTCAGCGAGATCTTTCCGCATGTCGCCCGCCGCGTTGATGACCTGTGCATGATCAATGGAATGCATGGGTCAAATTCCAGGCACGGCGGCGCCTTGCTGGAACTGCATACCGGCAGCGATACGTTCGTGCGACCCAGCATGGGGTCATGGATTACGTATGGACTGGGAACCGAGAATCAGGACCTGCCCGGGTTCATCACCATGTGTCCGACGCTGACTCATGGGGGAGTCAATGCCTACAGTTCAGCGTTCCTGCCAGCAGTCTATTCGGGGACTCCACTGGGAAACGCCAGCATCCCGTCCGATCAGGCGAAGATTCCGTTCATCGAAAACGCTGAAAAGCAGTCGCGACAATTACAGCGGCTGGAACTGGATCTGCTACGCGAAATGAATTCGGACCAGCTCGCATCGACCGGCCCCGACAGTCTATTGGAGAGCCGGATCGAATCGTTCGAACTGGCGTTTCGAATGCAATCTGCTGCGCCGCAGCTTCAGGATATCAACGATGAGACCGAAGCGACTCAGAAACTCTATGGACTCGATCAACCCGCAACCAGAAACTTTGGACGCCAGTGCCTGATGGCACGGCGGTTTATCGAACGCGGTGTTCGTTTCGTGCAGTGTACTCACAGCTATAAATGGGATCAGCATGGAAACCTGAAGGCAGATCATTCCAGGAATGCCTTGGAAGTCGATCAGCCGATCGCGGCGTTGTTAATCGATCTGAAATCTCGCGGGCTGCTGGAAGACACGCTGATCCTGTGGGGTGGCGAATTTGGTCGAACTCCCGTCGCTCAAGGGGATGATGGTCGGGATCATAATTCACAAGGCTACACGATGTGGCTGGCGGGTGCCGGCGTGAAACATGGGATCCAATACGGCAAGACCGACGACTATGGCTATTACGCGGTCGAGGACAAGGTTCACCTTCACGACCTGCACGCCACGATGTTGCACCTGCTGGGAATGGATCATCTGAAGCTGACGTACAAGTATGCGGGCCGTGACTTTCGCCTGACAGATGTCCATGGCGAGATCATTCATGGCCTGTTGTCGTAGCGCAGATTGAAGAAACGTGTTAGACTGCTCGCTCGTCGGAATTTGCTTCGCACAGGCCACGACATAGGACGGGTTTTCAATCCGTCGGTTCCCTGAAAACTATTCTGGACAATCTGAACACGTGTCCAACGGCAGAAATATGAACAGCCACCGACTACACCAATTGATTTGCCTCGGAAATCTGATCGTTCTGGGACTGGGCCGTGATCTCTTTGCGGCAGATGCTCCAAACGCATTTCGTGACAAGGTCGCGCCGATTTTTGAACGGCATTGCGTTCGTTGTCATAACGACGAGGAGCATAAAGGGGGGCTGTCGCTGACCAGTAGCACTGCGGCAAAAAAGGGAGGTGATGCGGGTGCGGCTTGGGTTGCGAAAAAGCCGCAGGAGAGTTTGCTGCTTCAGTATGTCGAAGGCGACAAGCCCGAGATGCCGAAGAATTCGCCAGCGCTGTCACCTCAACAAATTGCAGCCTTGCGGGAGTGGATTCAGGCCGGTGCCGAATGGCCGGAAACAGCCTTGCTGAAGGATCGGCAGTTTGAAGGACAAACATGGTGGAGCCTGCAACCACTCACACGTCCAGGTTTGACTGCGGTGCCGCAGGGATCAAGATCTCCTGTCGATGTGTTTATTCGAGCGAAGCTGATTGAGAAGCAGTTGACGCCATCGGCCGAGGCGGATCGGCGCACGCTGATCCGTCGATTGAGTTTCGATTTGCACGGCCTTCCCCCGGAACCCGAAGAAATTGATGAGTTTGTCGCAGACGCTGATCCGACGGCGTACGAACGGCTGGTTGATCGTTTGCTGGCGTCACCTCGGTATGGAGAACGCTGGGCTCGACACTGGCTGGACGTGGTCCACTACGGTGACACCCACGGTTATGACAAGGACAAGTTACGCCTCAATGCCTGGCCCTATCGAGACTACGTGATTCGTTCTCTCAACGAGGATAAGCCGTACGATCGCTTTATCATGGAACAGATCGCGGGGGATGTCCTCTGGCCAGACACAGTTGATGGGATTACGGGAACGGGTTTTATTGCCGCTGGACCATGGGACTTTATTGGACATGCTGAGGTTCCCGAATCGAAAACCGATGGGAAGATCGCCAGAAACCTGGATCGTGACGACATGGTCACGACAACACTGAATACGTTTTGCAGCCTGACTGTGCAGTGTGCTCGTTGTCATAACCACAAGTTTGATCCGGTTACGCAAACGGACTATTACCGATTGCAGGCGGTGTTCGCCGCACTCGATCGAGCCGACCGAATGTTCGACGCTGATCCGACGGTCGCGCAGCGCCGTAACGAACTTCTCGCGGAACAAAAGCGATTGAAAGCGGAAGAACAACGGCTCGCCGCCGAAGTGGCGCGTCTCTGCGGGACAGAATTAAAAGATCTCGATCAGCGGATTGCATCGGCAACTCAGGCTGCCTCTGGCCAGCGGCGACCTGAGTACGGGTATCACAGTGGAATTGAACCGGTCGCAGACAAAGTCAAATGGGTTCAGGTGGATCTGGGACGTGAGGTACCGATTCGCAAAATCGGGATTGTCGGATGCTGGGATGATTTCAACGGGATCGGTGCTGGCTTCGGATTTCCGGTGCGATTCAAAATCGAAGCCTCGAACGATGCCAGCTTTGCGACAGGTGTCCTTCCGCTGGTTGATCGGACAGGGGCTGATATACCGAATCCCGGAACAGCGTTACAGCAGATCGATGTTCGTGACATCAACGCACGATACGTTCGATTTACTGCTAAAAAACTGGCACCTCGCCAGAACGACTTCATCTTTGCTCTGGCGGAGTTGATTGTATCTGATGCCGAGGGAAAGAATGTCGCGCTGGGGGCCGCAGTGTCGGCTGCTGATTCGATAGAAGCCCCGATCCGCTGGGCAAAAAGGAATCTGGTAGATGGTATCTTCATGGGACAGACAGCTGATGATGCTGCCAAACTGCGAGAACAGCGGGCGGCGTTGATTGAAAAGCTTGTTCCCCTTTCCGTCCGCGACGAAGCACGCAAGACCGAGGCTGCGTTGGGCGAAATCACGAAGCGACTATCGTCTCTCCCCGCTCCTCAGACCATCTATGCGGGAATGGTCTATTCAGGGGGAGGAGCCTTCACGGGGACAGGCGGAACTGGCGGTAAGCCGCGGCCGATCCATATTCTCAAGCGAGGTGATGTTAATTCGCTCGCTGAGGAAGTCGGACCGGGATTTGTTGCCTTGCGATCCGGCGAGACGGGGCTGTTTACTCTCCCTGCAGATCACTCGGAAGGGAGTCGACGGATTGCCTTGGCGAAGTGGATTGTCGATGACGCTCATCCACTCACCTGGCGATCGATTGCCAACCGTATCTGGCAGCATCATCTGGGGCGAGGGATCGTTGATTCGCCGAATGATTTCGGACGGATGGGCCAATTTCCAACGCACCCCGAGCTGCTCGACTGGCTGGCCTGTGAGATTCGTCAGGTCAACCCGACAGGTCCTTCACGATCCTTAAAAAAATTGCATCGCCTGATTGTGACGAGTGCCACGTATCGGCAATCGTCAGCGAGTGATCCAGACGCGGTTGGCAACGCTCAATCCGTCGATTCCAGCAACACACTCTATTGGCGTGCCAACCGCCGCAAGCTGGATGCGGAAGCGTTGCGAGACAGCATGCTGTTCGTTGCGGGAAAACTCGACGACCGGATGGGCGGCCCTGCATTCCAGGATTTTGTGATCGAGAAGCCCGAGCATTCACCTCACTACGAGTACCAGTTACATAATGCGGAAGATCCTCGGTGCCATCGGCGATCTGTTTATCGCTTCCTGGTGCGATCGCAAACTCAGCCTTTCATGACGACGCTCGACTGTGCGGATCCATCCATGATCGTCGATAAGCGCAATGAGACGGTTACGGCATTGCAAGCTTTGGCGCTCCTGAACAATAAATTGGTACTGTCGATGTCGAATCATATGGCCAGCCGCGTGAGCAAGTCTTCGTCCAATGAACAGTCCCGAATTCAAGAAGCCTTTCGCCGGGCCCTGGGACGTGTTCCGACGACGGAAGAATCTCAGGTTCTTGTTGAGTATGTGAGAATTCACGGCATGAGTCAGGCCTGTCGAGTCCTCATCAACCTCAACGAGTTCGCATTTGTGGACTGAATGGATTCGTGTGTGAAGTCGCGATCAACACGTCCGATCCTCGACCGGCGATGCATTAGATTCCTTTGGTCAATTCATGGCCATGAACTGTCGGTTGATCGTGATGGCAATTAAATTGCCTTTGCGGAATCTCGTTTGCGTCTGTTATGATTGAGTGGATGAATACGTAGTTGGTGGTTACGTGATTGTCATCATGCTCGATCACAACTGATTGAATCGCGGAAGCGAAGTGGGTTTGCGCTTGATAAAGATTGGTTGTTTTGATTCACAGCACGTGCTCTTGAATCGTTTTTTGAGGACTTCAGCCGAACCAGTGACGCCACACTCAATCTCACAGTACAAAATGCCGATTGCATTTTGAGACTCAATGGGGAGGGTGAGGTAATTGTTGTTCGATAAAGCCTTGGATTGACCACGTTCAAGAACATTGGGTTGGGATGGGGGACGCCTGTGATGGAAGCTGAACAACAACTGGCTGGAGTCGAGGCTTCGTCGACATCTGTGACCGGTCTTACTTCTGCCGCGAGTTCGGATCGGATTGTCGGACAGTCTGCCGGGATGCGTGATGTCATGACTGCAATTGACCGCATCGCCTCGCAGGATTCCGACGTCCTGATCGTCGGTGAGTCTGGCACCGGAAAATCGCTGGTTGCTAGGGCAATTCATAGCCAGAGTCCTCGAAATCAAATGCCATTTCTGGCGGTTGATTGTGCACGGGCCGGTTCGGTTGAGGAACTCGATGGTCAGACGCAGGATCAGGGACGTTCCGACCAGCCTTCCAACACGTTTTACCAGGTCAGTGGTGGCACGGTGTTCCTGGATGGTATCAGTTCCATCGGATCAGCCGGGCACGTGAAGGTGCTGCGTCTGATTCAAGACAAAGGGCACGATCGAAGTGACCAGGGTCGGAATATCAATGTCCGGATCATCGCTTCGGCGGATCGTGACCTGAAGCAGGCCGGCTATTTCCCACAGGAACTGCTGGAGCGGTTTGAAGGGACAACGATCCAACTTTTGCCATTGCGCGAACGTCCAGAAGACATCCCGGCATTGGCAGAGCATTTTGTGGGATTGTTCAACCGAGAACTCGGGAAGAATGTCCAGAAGATCTCTCCGGAAGCAATGCAGTTTTTGCAGCAGTACCGCTGGCCTGGGAATGTTCGTGAGTTCCAGACGACTGTTCGAAGCGCCATGACTCAGGCCTCTGGTACCGAATTGACGACCAGTTGCCTTCCACAATCGTTACGCGACTCCGTACCACCCTATTCGAATGGACCACAGACTTCGAATATATCACCCTCTTCGAATGCTGCCGGACCAGTTTCCGGCATACCGACAGTGGGAGGAGATGGCTTCAGGTTCGACAAACTTCAGGATTTTGTCAGGTCGATGCTGGCCGATGGCAAAAGCGATGTTTATCGCAGCGTCATTCACGAGATTGACCGTCATGTGTTGTTTGAAACGATGAAGCATTTCCGCGGAAATCAATTACAGGCCGCAGAACGCCTGGGAATTTCCCGAATGACTCTGCGAGCCAAATTGCGATCACTCGGAATGCTTCCGGCTCGATCAAAAGATTAACTGGCGACGACAATTGGGTTCTCACGGAGCCACGGAGAAAGACTATCGCTTGCCACGGTCGATTCTCGTGATGATCCCTCATCAGTGTCAACGATCACAGTGCCTGTTTCGTTCTCATGCATCTCCGTGACTCTGTGGCTCCGTGAGATAAACTGTCTGGAAAAAGTAGATCCTGCTTGCATCGGTTTCGCGGGTAGTGAATCGCCTCTGGATTGCGGACTCGATCAAAAGATGACTGGCGACGACAATTGGGTTCTCACACAACGCTTGTTTGGGCTTCGCTTGAATGTTCGATGCTCTCCACACACAGCGGCGTAGACATCTGTCACTCGTTGCGGCCGAAAATGGCCAACGCTTTTTTAGTCCTTAAACAAGCGAGTTCCGTTGCGGATTTGTAGCGATTATTGGCGCGCACGGCGAGCGTTGCCGCGGATGTCGGCTGGTGGTTTGAACGAAGATGGTTGTTTCAGAGATTGTCCTTCGGTTCTCGG
>Ga0194055_10001292_pt1 | contig 20436 bp, 17 predicted proteins | sample SepL449m_MetaG_FD_155482 | JGI IMG/M metagenome (GOLD analysis project Ga0194055, IMG submission 155482) | Anoxic zone freshwater microbial communities from boreal shield lake in IISD Experimental Lakes Area, Ontario, Canada - Sep2016-L442-9m | ecosystem: Environmental > Aquatic > Freshwater >...
TGTGCGGAAATCCCGCAATGATTGGTGCCCCATTCAAACATCTTGAAACAGGGGTGAGAACTTATCCCAAACCTGAAGGTATCATTGAGCTTTTAGAATCCCGGGGTTTCAATGCAGATTTAGGCCATGGTCATGCCCCAGGCAATATTCATTTCGAAGAGTATTGGTCTTAATGATGGATTAGAGATTCGTTCGCATTCTTTGTCGAATATCGCAGCATTGTATTTCCTATAAATAATGAAATGGTTGACCAAGTCACACCTGCAACCCACAACAGCAGGGTGTAAATATTTGCGCCGCTAAGATCTTTGTTTAACAAAATCCCCATCATTAATGGTATTGCGAGAAAGAACAGAGCGAGGATTTTTTTCTGTGACTCAAGCATTCTTGCCAGGCAAAATGCTGGCAGGATCAAAATTCCGAAATGCGCTTTACTCGACATCGGGGAAAGCAAAAGCATTGCGCAAAGGATCATCGAAGCTTCGAGTGCAAATTGTGGCGATCCTATGGCGTTTAAGTTGATAGGATTTCCTGGCCATCCCCAGCAAAATAAAGTCATTGCCGTGCCAAAGATTACCAGACCCATGAGGATAGGTTTTACTTTCGTGGATTGCGAGTTATCGTTTTCAATGATGACGGAGTATTTACCATCTTTTGTTTCGATATGGGTTTGAGTGAATCTTTTCCCGGAACCTGCCAGCGATTGGTTGTAAATAATTTCGCTGCCCCATGTTCCTGGAACAAAGTCGGGTTTTGTCATTGGGGCTAGAAATCGTTCTACAAAAATAATTGCTCTAGGTTTCCCCTCCTTCGGAAGCCCAAGAATAATGTCTGGAATGAAGTTGCAAAATAAGAATCCGAGTACAAATGCCAATACTGCCTTCCACCGAAACCTGTAGATCAAGTAGGGAAGAAATAAAAGCGGTGTAAGCTTGCAGGCTGCCGCTACTCCTAATAATATGCCACCATTAATCTCTTTGGCTTTTGATAGTTGCAGGCATCCGAAGAGGATGGTGCCAGCAATGAGTACATCGAATTGCTGATGCGAAAGGCAGTTGAGGAAATAGGTTGAAGCGCAAATTAAGCCGATGATGAAAGCTATCCACCCGAATTTGTCGTTTGATGGAAAAACAGCCCGACTGATTTTCCAAGCACTATCGATTGCAAGATAAAGAAAAAAAATATTGATGATTCCCCAGCTTAGTCTGGAGAGCCATTGGGGTAGAGTGTTGAATGGGATGCAGATAAAAGCCATCCAGGGTGGGTACATGAAGACGGAACCTTCATGATAAATATCTTCGCCTTGGATTAAAAGGTTGGCGTAAGTCTTGAAAACTAGGTCAAACTCGGAATTGGTACGAAGAAATATGGGGGAAGCCGCTGCGAGGAGCAGTACTAGACTAATACTGAAAAACACGATTCTATTTTTTAAAGCGCCTGTGTTGTGATTGGGTTGCATCGGTATAGTAGACATCGGAACCATCCGGTTTAGTGAGTGCTTCCTTAGGAAGTCAAAATTGGGCTTGTATTCAAATACAATAATTTGAAAAATCTAGCAATAGAATGAGTTTCATAAGTTGTTTGATGTTTTTGAGTTGATAAGATATAAACAGGTATTCGTGTGGCTGGGATTAGCCATAGTAAATGTTTGAGGGGTCAATGGGTTCGCAAGCAAGATTACCGTTTGAAAAAGAAATATACGCACTTGAGGATCTTCTTTCATCGTTGGAGGTGAAGGAGGGTTCAGATATTTCAAATAGCGAAGAGATTCGTCGTATTCGCAAAGAAGTCGCTAGTCTTAAAAAAGTAAAATTTGGGAATCTTACTTCTTGGGAGACCGTTTTGGTTTCCCGCCATCCTGATCGTCCACAAATGATGGACTATGTGGAAATGATTTTTGATGATTTTGTAGAACTGCATGGTGACCGTGCATTTGGTGATGACCGGGCCCTTCGAACCGGATTCGCAAGAATTGGAGAGCATCGCGTTTTATTGGTAGGCCATCAAAAAGGCCATACCTTGCAAGAGCGAAGAGAATGCATGTATGGTTGTGCCCATCCCGAGGGTTATAGAAAAGCTTTGAAGAATATGAAGTTGGCAGAAAAGTTTGGTCTGCCGATCATTTGTCTTATTGATACTCCGGGGGCTTTCCCCGGCATTGGCGCAGAAGAGCGAGGCCAGTCTTCACTCATCGCCGCCAATATTCTTGAAATGTCCTGCCTTAAGACTCCGGTAATTTGTGTGGTTATTGGGGAAGGTGGTTCGGGTGGTGCTTTGGGTATAGGCGTGGGCGACAAAGTTAGTATGCTTGAGTTTTCTTATTATTCCGTGATCAGCCCGGAAGGGTGTGCAGGTATTCTTTGGAAAGCTGCCACCGAGATCACTAAGCCAATCGCCGCTGATGCTCTGAAACTCACTTCTAAAGAATTGTCAAAGATGGGGATCGTGGATGCGGTTATTCCAGAACCATTGGGTGGAGCGCATCGTAATCCAAAAGAAATGTCGAACACCTTGAAGTCGTATTTGCTTCGCTATCTGGGTGAGTTGCTGCAGCTTCCCGTTGATGAGTTACTCGAAAAGCGTTACCAGAAATTCCGCAACATGGGTGTATTGTTGGAAGGTAATTCGCAAGAGCAATCTGCCGGCTCTGCTTGAGTTCGTCCTTTCATATCTGATTGATAAAAGAATTTGAAGCTATACCACGAATGAAACATAAGATCCGTTATCGGACGCTGTTTGAAGGCGGGAATTGGCTGGAACTTATAATAGCAACGTCCGATAACGGCTGTTATGTTTCCTTAAAGGTATAATGCGCTTTTATCGGTTTCGCCCTTTGTTTTCAGCCCTTTTAAGCAGTATCGCTAATAACATATTCTTGTTGGCCCCGGTTCTTTCTCTGGGTATATTGTAAATTGAATTCCAATTGCTTTTCCTGCCTTCCAAAGGATCTCTTCGACATGAATCAAAACAAAACTCCTAACGAAGATCACAAAGTTTTACGCGTTGGCATGATCGGCCTCGGGATGATTTTTGATGAAACCTACAAGCCTGTTTTCCTAGGGTTGGCGAACTCGCCTCTTTACTCCCCTGCCACCGGCCCTGTCGATGTTCGCTGGACAGCGGCTGCAACCCGAACAGGTACCAGAGGCCAAAATTACCTCCAGCAGTTGAAGAACATTATTCCCCTGTTTGAAAATTTCCACGGGAATGAAGCCATTCAAAAAATGCTCGCATCCAATGTTGATGTGGTTTGTGTTGCAACACCTGATGACCGGCATTTTGAAGCAGCAAAAATGGCCCTCCTTGCGGGCAAGCATGTCTTGATCGAAAAACCCTCCGTTCTTACCCTCAAAGAATTGGATCAACTTCAGGAAATAGCTGATCAAAAGAAAGTCCTCGCCAAAGTTGTTTATCACAAGCTTGCAGACCCTGATCATAAGAAATTGCGCACTCACTATGCCGATTCTGTTTTTCGTCATATTAATAATGGCTATTGCTCTTTGCTCGAACCCAAATCAATCAGCGGGAAACAATTTGCAGAATGGATCGTGGGAAGAAACCCTGGCACTTATGTTGCGGTCCACTATATCAAGTTGATTGATTTTACATTTGGGCCTGCAAGCGTACAGCCGGGTTGGGAGTTGATTCGTATCAATGCGACAGGCCAGAGGGGTTTGGTCGGAAATGCAGATGGGCCGACTTGGGATTCTTGCCAGCTTCAGATAACTTATAGGCACCCAGATAATCGTGAGGCGACTTTTGATATTCATACCAGTTGGGTGATGCCTGATAATTTTCCCGGTTATGTAGAGCAAGAGGTTCAATTTCGATTTGATAACGCAATTTGGAATGCCCATCAACGAAAACGCGGGGTCGAAATGGCAATTGAAGATCGCACACCCAACGAACTTAAGAACACTCCCAATTATCATTACAATGGTTCTTTTTTAGAGCCTTGGGGTAAACGCAGTCAGCGTGGTTATGGATTAGAGGTGATTCATCGGTTTTTTGAGGAGGTTGCTTTTGTTGAGTTTGCAGGCCCTGCTTTAAGTCGGGATGAAAGATTGCAATCCATGAAAGAACTTTCTTACAATGATCTTAGTGCGGATAGAAATACGGTTGCGATAGTTCAGGCGATGGAAGCGATTTTGTCTGAGCATGTTGCTGGAAATTCTGGAGCCCAAGTTTTGGTTAATGGGCCAGATGGCGGATTGGTGTTATATCGGCCTGGTAAATCCGGGCATTTGGTTCTGCATGCTGCAAAAGTTTAAGCCTAATAAGCATATTGTTTCCGTCTGTACTTCCCAAGTATTTACCGCTATTCTTATAAGGTTGTATTTATTTGCTTCCAAAGGAAATTGTCATGATCAAACCCATTCATCATCCTGGTGAAAACAACTCGAATGTTATTCGTGATCATTTGGTGGCTATTGAGCCAAGATCCTTGCGCACTTATACCCCTAGTCAGGCGATTTTGGCAAAAAGCGCAGGTGCATTTCATTGGACACCCGAAGGAAGAAAACTATACGACTTCACTTCCGGTGTATTGGTTGCAAATCTTGGGCATAACCCTGTTCGATGGACCAAAAGGTTTTTTGAATTGATGGGTTGGAATAATCTTGGTGCTGCAAACGATGGAGATGCTTATTTCTCTGCAGTCACCATGACCGCTTACAATGCTGCAACCCCAATTGAAATTCAAGCCAGCGAAAAATTGCTTGCCTTGATGCGGGTGCATCCTGTTGGCGTTCGAATGCAGCAGGTTCTTTGGGCGGCTTCGGGTTCCGAGGGAATTCAAAAGGCGCTTTGGGCTGCGATGGCAAAAGATAAAAACCGCGATATGATCATCGCAACCCGATATGGGTTTCATGGAAAAAAGGGTTTATCCAACGCAATCACCGGCACCGAAAATGATAAGGAGCGCGACCCCAGGGTTAAATTCATTTCATTCCCCATGTGTGAATGCAATGACCTCTCCATGCGGGATAAACCGTTTGATTTTACGCATTACCAAAAAGAATTGGATGCGCTTTGGCATCAATATGGAAGAAAACTTGGGACATTGATCACCGAGCCTTATCTAGGTGGTGGTGGTTCTTATCATCCCCCAAAAGAATATCTTCAGATGCTCGTTCGTTTTTGCAGAGAGAAAGACATCGTCTTTATTCTTGATGAAGTGCAGGCGAATTTTGGCCGCACTGGCCAAAACTTTGCCTACGAATCCTATGGCATTGAACCCGATATTGTTGTGCTGGGAAAAGGCTTGGGCAATGGCGTTCCCGTGGCCGCTGTCGTTGGCAGAAAAGATTTGTTTGATTGTTTGGAATATGGTGAAGCATCAGATACATGGAGTGCTAACCCGCTTTGTTGTGCGGCGGTGATTGCTACCCTCGAAGAATTTGAAAACGGTAAAGTGCTTGAGCATTCTCGCAAAGTATCTGCAATTATTGAGGAGGGCTTGATTGCCCTAAAAAAAGATATGCCTTTTGTTGCCAATGTTCGTGGCGAAAAAGGTGGCATGGTTTGGGGCGTTGAAATGGCCGATTGGGCAGGGAAAAATTCGCATGAATGGGCCTGCGCCATGGTTGAAGCCTGTTATCGAGGTGAACCCAACGGCGATGGTATTCATATTCTTGGGCCATTAGCCCGGAAGGTGGTTAGGATATCTCCACCGCTTACTCTTTCGCTGGCAGAGGCTACTGCTTCAATGAAATTATTGCATAAGCTCCTTGCCCCATTGGCTAAAAATAATGTCGATCACGGTGCCGCCATTGCGGGTGGGCGCTAATTAGTTAACACGATCCTTATGGAATTTTTTTATGCCTGTTGATCTGTTTCATCCTCTGATTGGTAGTGCAGGTATTCATTGGCTTGACCAGATTCTTAATTCTTTTGCCTCGAATTTTTCTGAGGGGTCTTTCTTTAACCAGGTCTTTAACCTTCGGGCGATGCTTGCCCTTGCCCTCGTCAGCTTAACTTGTGGTGCAGTGGGTTCCATGGTCGTTGGCAGTAGGATGGCTTTTTTTAGCGATGCCCTAGCTCATTGTGCTTTTGCTGGGGTGAGCTTGGGCTATGTTATTTTCGAGCTATTTATTCTTGGCGCCCGCCCCAAGGAAGAATTCTGGGAATGGGTTACACCCATTATGGTTGTTTTTGGTATCGCTGTAGGCGCCGGTATCGCCTATGTTAGGGGCCAGACTGGGTTGGCTAGCGACACCGTGATTGGTGTTTTCTTTGCCTTTTCACTTGGCTTTGCTGCCATGCTTAAAAATATTATCAATGATCGCAGTGTTTTCAGTTTGGAAGATTTTCTATTTGGCGACCCGCTCTTTGTAAGTGCATCCGAGATTTTATACATGGCGGGATTGGCTGTTTTTACCTGGGTCTTCTTGTTCTTTTTTTATAACCGCATGGTCTTTAGCAGTTTCAACAGCAGCCTTGCACTTTCGAGGCGTTACCCTGTTACGGTTCTTTACTATTTGTTTGTCATCTTGTTGGCATTAATTGTGAATCTTTGCTTAAGGTATGTGGGAGTGCTTTTGATCAACGCCTTATTGATTGTACCTGCAGCTACGGCATTCAATCTTGGAAGAAATTTGCGTGAAGTTTTCTGGCTTACCGTTCTGCTGAGTGTCTTTGTGTGTTTAGCTGGGTTGGGCGCAAGCTGGGAACTCCAAGTTCGTTCGGGGATTAAGTTTGGGGTTTCAGGCACGATCGTGATGCTGGGTGTGGGGTTGTTTTTTTGCTCGATGATCATTGGGAAATTAAAGGCTACTTCTTAATATAATTGATATTAATTCAACCAGCTCCTTGATTCCAGCACCGATCTAATTGACAATAGATAAAGCATAAATGGTTGGGGCAGGTTCCCAACTAAACTTTTTTACAGATGGGATAAATGAAGCTGTGGATAGTTCTCAAGCTCTCGATAAAATTAAAGACTTCCTTCTGATTTTCACCAGCATCTTTTATGAAGCTTTGCCCTTTATTGTTATTGGGTCTTTGCTTGCAGGGCTTCTTGAAGAGTTGCTCCCTCAAAAACTGATCGCAAGGCTTCTTCCGCGGAATCGGTTTTTTGCAATTTTAATAGGCGCACTTCTAGGTTTGATTTTTCCCATGTGCGAATGTGGCATCATACCAGTTATGCGCAGGTTGCTGCGCAAAGGTTTACCTTTGAGTTGTTGCGTGGCTTATCTTTTAGCCGGCCCCATTATTAATCCCCTCGTTTTACTTAGCACTTATGTTGCTTTTGATGGTATGGAGAATGCCACCGAAAACGGAACTCTTGCTTTTCAAATGGGCGGACTTGCAATGGTCTTGACCCGTACAGGTATGGCTTATCTCGTTGCAGTTGGAACCAGCCTTATTGTTGACCGCCTTCATCAAAAACATGGCGATGAACTTCTCATGCCTTTGGCTAAGCCCCCTGTTAAAAGCAAACTTTCACTTGATGTTGTTGATGATGATGATGTAACTGTAAATAAAGGCAGCATGAATTGGTTTGCCCGTGCTTCCAGAATTTCGGAAACCGCACTTCACGACTTTATCGATATCACCGTTTTTCTTACCATTGGCGCGCTCCTTGCTGCTTTTACTCGCATTTGGCTTACCCATGATGCTATTTCTGAACTTTCCCGTTCCCATATCATTCTTGCTGTTCTTTTGATGATGGCTTTGTCGGTTGTCCTTTGCCTTTGCAGCGAAGCCGATGCCTTTGTCGCTGCCAGTTTTGTTACTTTAAGACCCGCAGCTAAAGCTGGGTTCCTTGTACTTGGTCCCATGTTCGATCTTAAACTTTACATGATGTACACCAGAGTGTTTAAACCCAAATTGATTTGGACTATAATCATCTCTGTGGTAATTCAGGTTTTTCTTTACACCATGATCTTGCATGGCCTTTGGGAAAACCTTGGACCTAAGTTCTTCTTTCCAAAAATTGATCCTATAACTTTAACCTCTAGGTGAATTTGTGGCTAATGAACATGACCACCACGATAATGCTACCGAATATTACATCGAACAATTAATTGGCGTTGGTATCTCTCTTTCCATCGCCTATGTTTGCATCATGCTGTGGTGGCCCTTTCCTATTTATGGTGCCGATGGGCAGATTATTTCCTATGGCAACAAATTATCGATTATCTTGCATCCCAAGTTTCATTTCTGGGTTTTAACTGGCAGCATTATTCTTTTGGGCATTGTATCTATCCGGGTAATCGCTCTATGGCTTGAATCGGGCAAATTAAAATCAGCACCTAAACATGAACATGTGCATGGTCCCGATTGCGATCATGATCATGATAAAACCCACGATCACGACCATGGCCATAATCATGTGCATGGCCCCGATTGTAACCACGATCACGATCATAGTCACGAGCATGGGCATAACCATGAATCACCAGGTCATGCAGATTGTGGGCATGATCATAGTCATGGTTCTGCCCCTGTTCGATTTATTGTCTTACTTCTTCCAATTGTTTTATTCTTCCTTAATGTTCCCAACGAGGTTTTCAGTAATGTCAAGGGTGTAGATCTTTCGCAATTTAGTGAAGTAGCTTCTGTAGCTGAAAAGGGAATTGACTTTAATGTTGGTTTTTTACAGTTGGAAATGGCTTCCATGACTCAGGAAAGCAGAAATCATTACGAAGGTAAAACAGTCAGATTGATAGGGAAATATGTGGGTGAAGAAGAAAAGCGCTTTTCACTCATCCGTTTTAAAATTAATTGCTGTGCTGCTGATGCAGTGCCACTCAACGCGGTCATGATGGTTGATCCTAATTCCACAGAAAAACTATCATGGAAAAAGTATGCTAACAAATGGGTTCAAGTGACGGGCCGTGTACATTTTCTCAAACGAAAAGATAATGAACAGTACATGACTGCCTTGGTTTTATACCCCGATGCCGAACACAAACTTAATGATGATTTGGTTAAAGTTGTACCGCAAGATTCCAACCCCTATGCTAACTAGCATTCCATTATGCGGTAATTTAATCCGTAGAAGTCTTGGAGTTATTATGAACCTTAAGAAGATGTTTTTCATTTTGCTTTTTTGTTTTGTCGCAGTTACAGGCAGGCTATTCTCCTGCCCTTTTTGCACCATGCAGGGCCAAACCCTTGTAGGGGAAGTCAATCAAGCCAGCATGGTTCTTTTTGGTACTTTGAAAAATGCCAAGATTGGTAATGCTGATGGCGCCGATGGTAGCACTGATTTTGAAGTCGAAAAAGTCATTAAAGATCATGCCATCCGTGGTGGTAAAAAAACACTGACTCTTCCCCGCTATGTACCACCAGACAAAGATGGGAAATATAAGTTCCTACTTTTTTGTGAGGTTTATAAAGATAAACTCGACCCTTATCGGGGCGTTGCAGTTCCCCCAGAAAGTGAAATAGTCGCTTACCTACAAGGCGCGTTGGCTTTAAAAGATAGCACCCTTCCAAAAAAGCTTGGGTTTTATTTTAACTATCTGGAAAACACAGATACTGAAATTTCAAACGATGCTTACAAAGAGTTTGGTAATGCAGGCTACAAAGAATTTGAACTCGCAGCAAAACTCTTTTCCCGGGAGAAAGTGATTTCTTGGCTTAAAAATGCGACCACTCCGTCTTTTAAAATGGGTTTGTACGCTTCAATTCTTGGGCATTGTGGCAAGCCAGAAGATGCGCAAATTCTTAAACAGTTGCTGGAAGATCCAGAAAAACAATCTGCAAGCGGCATCGATGGCGTGTTTGCCGCTTATGCCATGCTCAATCCCAAAGAAGGCTGGGAATATCTTATTGCGGTGATGAAGAATCCCAAGAAAGAGTTTTTGTTTAGATATGCAGGTTTACGGGCAGTGAGGTTTTTTCTAGAGTTTGCTCCAGATTTGATTCCTAAGAAAAACCTGATTGAAGCTATTGTTTTATTGCTGGATCAAGAAGATATTTCCGATTTGGCAATTGAAGACATGAGGAAATGGAAGGTTTGGGATCAGGCAGACAAGGTTCTGGGCTTGCAAGAAAAAGATGCGTATAAGAAAATCCCAATCGTTCGAAGAGCTGTGTTGCGCTACGCATTGTCTTGCAAAGGAAGTGCCGCTGCAGACGATTTTGTTAAAAAGCAAAGGCTTGCAGATGCTCAAGGTGTTATGGACGCAGAGGAATTATTGAAATTAGAGCAACCAGCTCCCGGTGCGAAATAAACATACTTGTCCTCGGGAATACTTAGTCCAGGGAAGGACGGTTTTATTGCGAACTGCTCACCTCATTTTTGCTGTTGTATTAATTGCTGCAATTTCCGCAGAAAAAATTATTGCATGCAGTATTTGTGCTGGGTATGGGCAATCTCTTTCTCTTCGGGAGCAGGCATTAAAATCAAACTCCAAGGTAATTCTGTTTGGCGTCATCACTAAATCAAGCCTTGAAGTTGATGGGACGGGGAAGACTGAAATTTCCGTGCAAAAAAACTTTGTACTACCCGCCGATTTTAAGCCTCAGACTTCTATTTCCATCAAGCAATATCTGCCCTTTGATGCCAATGCCTACAATGGGATTTTGTTGTTTGCAGACTATTCGAAAGGGCAGCTAGATGTGTTTCGTGGCGTTTCTATTCCCTCGAAAGAAGTATCTAATTATGCTGCTGGGGCATTAGGGGCGGTAACCTTCAAGGGCCCTGCTCTGCTAGATTATTACCTTCCTTTTCTGCAATCACCTTCGAGAGAAATAGCCGCAGATGCTTTCTTGGAATTCGCCAAGGCTTCAGATTCTATGCTTCTTGAGTTTTCAAAAAAAATGAACCCCACTCTTTTGAAAAGTTGGATTTTAGATCCGAAGGTGCCTGAAGAGCGTTTGGGGTTGTATTCATTTCTTCTTGGTGGATGTGGAATTGAAGCTGATATTACTTTTTTACTCGAGATGCTTAAGTCGCAGGATTCCAGGGCGCAGGCTGCTTTTGATGGAGCGATGGTTGCATTGATCCGGTTGCACCCCGCCCAAGGTTGGAATGCACTTGATGGGTTTTTAAAAGCAGATGATACGCCATTGCAGACAAGGCTTTCATGCATTCGTTCAATCAAAGTTGCCAATGAAATCATGCAGGGCAAATCAGATAAGGCTGAAATTTTCAAAGCTTTGGGCATTGCATTGAAACAAGGTGAACTAGCAGATCTTGCAATTGAAGAGCTGCGAAAAATGAAGCACTGGGGTTTTACCCAAGAGGTACTAAATATATATGGGACCAAAGGGTACACCGCACCCGTCATGAAGCGTGCGTTTCTTCGTTATGCCCTGACCGCGCCCAAAGATCCGCAGATTGAAAAGTTTTTGGCTCAACTAGAAACCAAGGACTCGCAGATGCTTCTTGAAGTGAAAGAATCACTGAGTTTGGTTCCATTAAACCCTTGATCATCGGATTTATTTCAGCTTAAGATCTAAAACTGTGGCACTGTAAATATCAAGCCCGCCCTGCCCTCCTGCCCTATCTGAAGCAAAGTATAACTTCAAACCATCCCTGCTTAGCGAGGGCGATTTTGTCCCGATTTTACCAGTCGAATCTTTAAGATTGGCAACAGCAATCGGTTTCGACCAACCGCCATTTAAGGTCTTCGTACAAGAGTAGATTTCTAGGCGCCCATCATCAGCAATTCCTTCAAGGAACATCAGATTTCCTAATGGGGTGATGGAGGCGTGGTGAAATCCAATCGGGAGATCCTTGAGTGGTTCTGGGGCATCAAAGTTACCTTCGGTTCCCGTGCCTTTGACACGCTTTGCAACCATCTGTTGCCAGCCTTCTTTGGTTTTTCTGCTGAAGTATAATGACATTTGATCCTTGGAAAGCCAGGGGTGCATTTCATCTGTTTCAGTAGCGAGGGCAAGAAGAGGTTTTCCCGGGTTGAAGGCACGGTCTTCCATATCCTTGCCTGGTTGATCCCTAAAGGAACGGAACAAATCGAAGTTGTTGTTTAGTTTGTCTTTTTTTGTTGCGTAGATGATGGTTTGAGGGAATTTGCCCTCTTCGGTAAGAAAGCAACTACGATCATCTGCCTCGGTGTCAACATATGCACCAATGGTTTCAGGATTGCTCCATTTACTTGTTTTTTTCAAGAACTTGGAGAAGAAAATAGAGTACTTCCCTTTTTCATTCTTGCGGGAAAAATAAAATCTTGCAGGATAAACCGTGCTTAGAGAAGGAACAAAAAGTGGATCATCTTCATCCATTTCCGTGTTGATTGGCATGGGCGTCAACTTAAGAGGTGCGTCCGCACCACTGGAATTTAAAGGTGTGAAGATTGCAGCAAAAAATAAAACCACGCCCATCAAACCACTTAAACGCTTCATGCAAAAGTCTCCAGAAATCAGAACCATAAATAATGTTTAATCGGGCCAACACAGGTGGTATCCCTTGGTATTAACTTGAATACGGTAGAGCGAAACCCCAGCGGTAATATAGAGAATATTTCGGTCTTTGCCTGCAAAAATGCAATTTGATGAAGTTTCTGGGGTGTTTACAAAATCAATGATTTTACCCATGGGATTAAATACATAAACGCCTGTTTCTTTTCCTGTACCTGCGGTTGCAAAAATATTCCCTTTTTCATCCACACACATACCATCGATGCCCCTGGATTTCCCAAAATCATGAAGAACTTTTTTAGTGTCAAGTGTGCCATCTTCCGCAATGTTGAAGCACACCAGATGTTTATTTCCCTGCGGGTCGTTCTCTGCGATGTAGATGGTTTTTCCATCGGGTGAAATCACGATGCCGTTGGGTTTCTTGCATTCTCTGGTTGCGATCGAGACTTTTCCTGTGCTAGAGATCAAGAAGACACTTTCGTGGTCAAGTTCACGGGGTTCTTTGCCCACATAGCGGGGGTCGGTAAAGTAGATGCGGTTTTTGGAATCAATCACGAGGTCGTTGGGGCTGTTGAATTTTTTACCTTCAAAGTTGTCTGCAATGATTGTGATTTTGCCGTCTTTTTCAGTTCTGGAGATTCTGCGATTGCCCCCGGTGTTGGCACCCTCTGCAGCAACAAGTCTGCCCGTGGAATCAAAATCCAATCCGTTTGATCTTCCGCCTGGATTACGAAATTCGGTGGTGATCTTGGTTGCAGGATCGAACTTCATGATGCGATTCCCGATATCAGAAAAGTAAACGCAGTGATCTTTTCCATAAGCAGGGCCCTCAGTGAATTCCCCGCCAGTCCAGACTTTCTCGACTTTATTACCTGCCGAAAACATCAAACCGGATGAGTTAGTTTTATCTTGGGCGAAAACTACGGTGGTAAGAAGCAGTATTACCATGGTTGCAAGTTGGCGCATGAGTGACCTCGGGTTGGTGTGAATTTCTACTAATCAATTAGGTCTCATTTAAACAGAAAATACAGATGGGATCATTAAAAAACAATGAACGGCAGAGGATATCTCATAAAGAGAGCAATTGCTTTGATGTTTCGATTATTTTGTCAATGGAAGCCATGGCTCCAACCCCGAGGTCGCCACATGCCAGAAGTTTTTCTTCGGGTTGTAGAACTTTAAGATTTTTTAGGGAGATGTTGATGATTTCGCAGGCATGATCCGGGTTACTGGGGGCAATGTTTAGCAAGCCATTTTCTTCAGCGATGAGTGCCAAGTGCCTTGCGGTGGCAGGTTTTTGCCACATTTGTGTGTTCATTGCGGGCGCTAAAAGTACGGGAGTTGCAATGTCACGGGCACGCCAGATTGAAGTCAGACAATTATCAGCCAAACCCAGTGCCATTTTTGCCAGGGTATTGGCATCCAAAGGCGCAATGATGAAAAGTTCCGCCCATTTTCTAAGCTCGATGTGCAAGACCTTGTCTTCGCGGGAATAGAGTTGATTTGGCCATTCATTGACATCGGTGAAAATAGAATTTTTACCGCAAATTGCTTCAAGCTTTGCAGGTGAAACAAAATAGGCTGCATGGTTGGTCATGACGATTCTGAGTTCATGATTTTCATTAACCAAGTGGATTGCAAGTTCTTCCACTTTGATTGCAGCAACAGAACCGGTTACGCCCAGAAGAATTTTTGCCATTATTGTGGTTTCCAGATTTGTTCGATTGCATCGAGAAGGCTTGCGGGTAGATTTTCTCGAGAAACGCATTGGTAATTGGAATTGATGGGGCCGATCCATGCTTTGATCGAGGCATCTTCTATGCGGTTTGCAACCATCAGGTCTGCATTGGAATGCATTCTTGATTGTTCAGCAATTTGAAGTAGTTTTTGCTCATCAATGTTGGCTTCGAGTTTAAATTTAACGAGGGTCCCTTTGAAGTTCCAAGTGGTTCTGAATTGGTCGATCAATTTGGGGAGAGGCTTTAGCTTCAGCCATAATTCTTGATGACTGCCTGATAATTTTTCATTGCCCGAGGTTGAGACCGGGGTGTTGAAATCGGGCGTTTGGAATATCCCCTCACAACCATAATCGCTTACTGCCGCAGTCATGATGATCGCATCGTAAATGTTTTTGCAAGTTTCTTTTTCAAGGAGAGAAAGTAAATCATCGAAGGAATCAAACAGAATGGATTCAATGTTTTGCTGGTTGGTTGTGAGGTGGGAGTTGCTGGTTAGCAGGCAAACCTGATGGCCTCGTTTTGCGGCTTCAATGGCAAGGGTTTGGCCTGTAAAGCCTTTTGCCAGGTTGGTGATTTTGCGTGCGGAATCAATCGCAACAGAGGTGGCACCAGCGGTGATAAGAAAGCGGGGCATAAAGCAAAGGTACCCTTCTTGGATCCTGTGATAGGAATTATTTTACGGAAAGGAGTCGATTTGGCCTAGGAAATTAGGATCCCGCGGGGATGCGTACTTTTTCTGCAGAGGGCAGATTAAGTTTCATGATGTGGTTTTGTAATTCAGATTCAGGAAGTTGAATGACTTCAATCAGTTTTTCGCGCAGGCTACCGGGGCTTGGGTTTTCTCTAAGGGTTTGCATGAAAGCAAGCAGTACCTTTTTATTTTCTGGAGTTGAATGCAAGAAGTAATGCACCCATGCCCACGATTCGCGGTATTCCGCTCGATTCATTTTGCCCACTTCGTCCATGAGTTCAAGCCTGATTAGATCGGGCTTAAAATCATTGTTGAGATCTTTTCTTAAATGTTCAACATGCTGGCGGTTGATCCCTTTTTTATCAGGGGGCAATTCGTAATATTCAGCAAGGCCTTCATCAAGCCATAATGGAACATCTTTTAACACGCTATGAAGTAAGGCGTGCGTGAGTTCATGCCTTAAATCCTGGGCAACGCGTTCGCCCCAATAGGTGTAAATAAGTAAGTCTTCGGATCTGCCAACGCCTCGGGTCTGGGCGACAAAGAAGGCCCTTCGCGATGGTAGTTTGGGATATTTTGAAACCATGAATTTGTCGTACTTTTCCCGATCTTCGAACAGGTAAACTTGAATCATGGTCGAGGATTCAGGCAGTTTTAAATCGCCATATACTTGATCACGAAGCTTGGCGAGTTCATCGAAAAGGGGAAGGTCTTTTTTGATTTCAAAGTCGCTGAGAAACACATAGGGTGCAACTCGGATCAGGAATTTTCCCGGCAAAACTGGAACAGCCAAAAGGTTGGCCTCAGCGGTATCTTTTCCCGGTTGATTGGGATTGAAATTAAAGGTGGAGCACCCACTTGAAATGATGATGGCGAACAGGAGTATGCTAAACAACCTTGCAAAAATCAACTTTTCGAACCCTTTTCGCAAAAGGAAATCTCTCTTCAGTGGGTAGGAAGCATAGGCAGGAATTGACTTTAAATCAAGGCTAGTCGGTGTGGAAAAGTCAAGCGAGTGGTCTACCTGACTTCTGGTTTTTAGCTATTTTAAAGCCTGTGAGTTTGCCTATTTTGCGCCACCAAGCTTTCCATGTAAAAGGCCCTTCCATCCCCCATTTTAAGTACTGCCTTAGAAAGCGCAGTTTCTCTGTATTGCTGATCTGTTTAGAATTAACAAAGCTCGAGTTTAATCGGGCTAGGTTCTGCGCCTTTCTATCATCAGGAAGATGGGTGTGAGTGCGTACCCCAACAAGATCCACTAACCAAATCTTGACATCCCCCCCGCTTTCAGAAACCATGAGATTGGGGGATTTTAAGTCGCGGTGTGAAACTGCAAGATCGTGCATTTTTCTTATCAAATGGGCGACTTTTTCAACAAGAACCCTTAGCACTTGAGTTTTTAACGGCTCATCAAGCAGGTCAATTTTTAAAAGATACTTGGGCAGATCCAACGCATCTGGTATTTCTTCGGTGATTATCACCCCGTCCACTTTTAATCCCAAAGTATGCGTGTGCCACATCGCAAGAGGCCTTGGCGTTGGCAGTTGTCTGATGATCAGAGCGTGGCCCATGGTCCAAGATCTAGAGGCGCCATCCGGCCTGAATAAGGTAAGCAACGGGTCAAGCATTTTGGTTGCAAATATTTTCTTGTAAATGAGCTTTCTTTCGATTGAGCCATCGTTCATCGTTAAGGAAATTACCTCAGAGCTTTTGGATTTTTTGAGGATCTTTAAGTGTGGGGTATTCCCAGATTCGGTTTGAAGATTGACAAGATCGTTGAGGCAGTCTTTTCCAAGATCTGTAACATGATGACCTTGAATGGTGTTGCGATGAAATTTTTTGAATCTGCGGTTGTTTCCCATGCAACGAAGATCAAAGCTGGACCAAAGCTTCATGTTGGCATTTGATTCCAAAGCCTTCATGATGACGATCTGTTTTTTTAGCCAGTATTTGTCATGAAAAGCGAATGCGTTAGCTCCTTCAAATTCGATTACCTCTTTCGTGTAGTAGTCCCAAAGTCGCATCCGATCAGCGAGGCTGGCATGCAAAGCTGCCCACCTATCAAGCATTGCAAGATTTTCCAACCTGATTTCCCAAGGCACGCTGGTGCCATGGATTCTCACAGGGTGCAAATCCAGCATGATGATTCTTGAGGGCTTTTGTTGTTGAGTTTCAACCATGAGGTTGCCAGGGTGTAAATCCGTATGGACGACTCCCTTTCGGTGCAGCGCTGCAAGAAAAATTGCAAGTGCTTTGATCAACTTATGCCGCTGATCCCATGACTCTTCCCAACTCTGGTTTTGTAAGGCTTCCCAATAATCGTTTAGAGGTATGGCATTTTCAATCGTATGGGAGATGATGAAACTATCAGGGATAAAGCCCGAAGATGAGCCAAAAGCCAAAGGCACAATAGTAGGGATTCCCAGTGCCAATAAATCTAAAGCCATCTTAAATTCGTTCTTTGCCTTAGTCGTACGGAAGCACTCCCTAAGAAAAGCCCTTGGGCCCGAGATGCGATTGTGTTTTAGATGAATATCAAATTCTGAGAGTGGAATTTGGTAGACCGATCTGTGCACTCCACTTTTGATGGTCTTGACTAAATTTGCATCAAGCCATTGGGGGAAGCGGAGCACACCTTCACAAAACAAAGCTTCTCTGATGATTTTGCAATCTGCAACTTCAGGGGCAAGAATCCATTTCACATGGGCCACCGTGTCGGCGGTTGAGTTTGTCATCACCCTACCCTGCCTGAAGTTTTTGATGAGTAAGAGTATTCAACAAGGTGACCCAATGGGTTGCATTTGCATTGACACTATAAAGCGAGTCAACGATTTCCCGCCCCCTACTTCCCATTGCTTTTTGCTGCTCTTTGTTTTTGTAAAGAAGCGCTATGGCATTGGCCCAATCTTCGTAAGTGGTTGCAAGAAAACCATTGTGCCCATGCCTTATGATTTCACTATGAACCCCAACAGGGTTGGCGATCACGGGCAAGCCTGCAGCCATGTATTGCAAAAGTTTTAAACCACACTTACCTCTGCTCCAGCGGTCATCGGGCATGAAGCAGATGCCTAGATCTGCAGCGCTGATTTCTGCAACTTCGTTGCTTTCTTGCCATTGCACGGGAGAAACCTTGAGATGATCAAAGGTTGGAAAAGAATCGCAAATAATTTTAAGGGAGAGGTTGGGAAAGGTTTTTCCGAGTTCTTCTAGAATGGGGCGAATGATTTCAAGCGATTGAAGGGTGCTTTTAGATCCTATCCAGACCATTTTGAGGGAATCGCTCAAGGTACCAGCATGCGCATTTTGATATTTTGAAGTTTCAATCACCGTCGGAATGACAAATACTTTTGCAGCGCCTGCATAGTGGGTTGCGGAGTCGGCAAGAAACCGATTGCCTGCAACCATGGCGTCTGCGGCTTTGGATATTGCGATGAATCTTGCAAGTTTGGAGCGATCATCCAAGCCTTTTTTGGAGTAGGAGTCGCGTAAAAAGATAGCATCATCGAAGTCGAATATCAAATGTTTGCAGCTTCGCCTGATAAGCCAGGTCATCCAAGCAGGGGGTAATTTGCGTTGTAATATAACGGTTTTGTTTTGAAGTTTTGCTGCGAGGCTTAGTAATCCTAACAGGGATTTGGGCCATGTGAGATATCGCAATGTATAGCCCGATTTTCCGAAGTGCTCTTTGTAGGCACTTAATCGGTAGCGGGTGCAGACATGCTCTTCAGATTCCACCAGTGCAACGATTTCCAAAAAGCCCTCCATGGCGATTGGGTTTTAAAGCTTCCGTCTTTTAGACATTTCCCTGCCTATTTCTCGCTTGGCTTCGTTTTTCTTTTGAGCCTGCCTCTTATCCTGAAGCTTCTTTCCTTTGCCTATCGCAATTTCAACCTTGGCTTTACCTTCTTTGAAGTACATCTTGGTGGGGATCAGGGTAAGGCCGCGCTGCTCGGATTTTTCTGCAAACTTGGCGATCTCGTTCTTGTGCAAAAGAAGTTTACGCGCCCGCTTGGGTTCGTGATTTAACTGGTTGGCCATCGTATATTCTGGAATATCGCAACCGTAAAGCCAGATTTCCCCTTTTAAAATACGCGCATAGGCACCGTCCAAATTCGCCTGACCGGTTCTTAAACTTTTAACTTCACTTCCTCTCAACATGATGCCACATTCCAAACGCTCTTCTAATTCGTATTCGAACGAAGCCTTGCGGTTTTGGCAGATGTTGATGTACTCAGGGCCTTCTGATTTCTTTCTGTCCGCCATTGAATTAACAAAGCCCCTAATAGAAAACCCTAGAAAAAAGTATTCTAACAAGCGGGCCCCTTTTTGGGAACGCTAGAATCTGGGAATATCAAGACTTTGAAGGTAGCTCGTAGGTTCTACCCCCAGCGGTTGTGGATTTCAAATTCACGGAGAGTTGATATAGTTGTTCCCCGGTTTTTGTAGGGTATTTCCCGTTGATGCAGGCCTGGCATAGCTGCGATTCATCAAGCCCTATACTTCTAGATATATCCTCATAGGGGAGATATCTTAAACTGTCTGCGCCCAGTTCTTTTGCCATGTCGTCTTGTATCTGGGTGCTGATAGGGTTGCCTTTTAAGAACCTAGGCGCAAACAACTCTTTTACGGTGGACATATCGATGCCATAAAAGCACGGGGCAATAATGGGCGGGCACGCCACTCGAACATGAATCTCTTTCGCTTGGCCGCGGGTTTTCATGTCTGCAAGCAGCACCTTCATCGTGGTGCTTCTTACAATGGTATCTTCAATTAGCAGCACTCTCTTTCCTGCGATGACTTCTTTTAAGGGGGTGTATTTAAGTTGCACTCTTTCAGCGCGGTTTTGCCCTTCGATGAAAGTACGACCCACATAGCGATTGCGCATCAACCCTTCCACCGAAGGAAGGCCAAGTTCATGAGCCATTGCATCTGCAGCAGCCTTGCCTGTATCGGGCACGGGAACTATCACCGTATCCTTATCTAGGGGCACGATGTTTAAAAGTCGCTCCTGTGCTGCAAGCCTTTGCCCCAGCGATGCCCGTGCAAGATAAACGCTGCGGTCATCAAGATTGCTTGCAACATTGGCGAAGTATATCCATTCGAAGAAACAATGGGTGGTTTCGCGCTTCGGGGCAAACCTTGCCTGTCGCATTTTCCCATCCTGAATTACGATCATTTCGCCAGGCGGAAGCGAGCGCACATCTTTAAACCCAAGGTTTAATAATGCTACGCTTTCACTTGCCGCTGCAAACATCGGGCCATCTTGTGCCACGCATAACGGCCTAAACCCGTTGGGATCGCGCAGTACCACCATATCGCCCATCGCATTTAAAAACACAATATTATAGGCACCATCAAACTTGCTGCAAAGCTTCGAAAAAACCTCAACAAGATCGGGGGCCTTATCCACATGATTGCTTAATTCATGGCTGAGGTAATGCATGATTACCTCGGTGTCTGTATCGCGGGTGAGGTGGTAATCGGTCTGGCTTAAAAGTTCTTCGCGAAGTTGAGTGTAGTTGGCAAGTTGGCCGTTGAAGGCAAAACTAAACCATTTCCATCTGCAACCGTGATGTCTTTCGAAAGGCTGGGCGTAACTTTTATCGTTTGCGCCGCAGGTTGCATAACGGGTGTGGCCAATCGCAGCCATGCCCGCATATTCTTTCATCAAGG
>Ga0194055_10001293_pt1 | contig 20426 bp, 13 predicted proteins | sample SepL449m_MetaG_FD_155482 | JGI IMG/M metagenome (GOLD analysis project Ga0194055, IMG submission 155482) | Anoxic zone freshwater microbial communities from boreal shield lake in IISD Experimental Lakes Area, Ontario, Canada - Sep2016-L442-9m | ecosystem: Environmental > Aquatic > Freshwater >...
GATATATATATATATACAATGTTCGAAACATTTTACAATCTATGTCTGCCTTCGAAATTATATATGATAATCGGTATTATATTACTCGCCGTATCTTATTATTATGATATGAAAACAAATGATGAAGAAAAAATATGTTTAGGGAATGTCAAATGTGCCATAAAAAATAAACCAGCATATTATGCATTAAATGTATTTTTTATTTTATTCTGGGCCTGGTTATTAAATATGTTATGTAGATATGGGTGGAATAAATCAGCGTGGTTTATTTTTCTTTTTCCATATGTAATAATGCTTATAGCGTTTATAATAATAGCAAGAATGGTTGTTGGTATTGCTAAGACGCAAGTTAAGCGTTAATCATAATTAAAATATGAAAATGACACAATGTATTTGATATTTTAAAAAATACATTGTATTAGTATATAAAATATTAGTATATAAAATATAAATATATAAAATATATAAAATATATAATATAACTTAATAAATAATTACAGAATCGCAACAATGACAATGAATTCGGAAATAGCGTGGAGTGTTATCGATAGTTTTTTTGACGACAATCCAAACATATTAGTAAAACATCATTTAGCATCATATAATGATTTTATAACAAATGGTATTAAACGTATTTTCAAAGAGAAAAATCCTATCGTTCTACAAAAAGAACAAAACCACGAAGACAGCACATTTAATCTTCGCTGCGAGCTGTATATGGGTGGTAAATCAGGCAATAAATTATATTTTGGAAAACCGGTTATTTATGACAACGAAAATAACGGCGCAGAAAAACGTGTACATTTTATGTATCCAAATGAAGCGCGTCTTCGGAATATGACGTATGGTACTACTATACATTATGATGTCGATGTTGAATACATTATGCGCGATTCTCAAGGAAATATTGTTCAAAGTAGTGAGACCTTAAATAAAATATTTTTAGGTCGTTTCCCTATTATGCTTCAATCCAATTTATGTATTTTAAATGGTATGAATCCGTCTGTTAGATTTAATATGGGTGAATGTCGCAATGATTATGGCGGTTATTTCATTATCGATGGCAAAGAGAAGTTTATAATTTCACAGGAGAAATTCGCTGATAATATGTTATATATACGTGAATACGGCGATAAAGATGAATTATATAGCCATTCTGCAGATATAAGAACAGTATCAGAGGATGCATCCAAACCTGAGCGCACAATGTCGGTAAGAATTGTTGCTCCCAGTGCCAGGTATTCTAACGGACAAATTGTTGTTGTAATTCCTAATGTTCGTAAACCAATACCTCTGTTTATTGTTATGCGCGCATTAGGTGTAATATCCGATAAAGATATTATTGAATATTGTTTACTTGACCTTGAAAAAAATGAGAATATGATTGACCTTTTTATACCTTCTATACACGACGCAAATAAAATTTTTACACAGGAAATCGCTTTAAAATTTATCGCCACATTTACAAAGTCAAAGACGCCATCGCATGTCCACGATATTTTGATAAATTATTTTTTACCACAAATAGGCGAATTAAATTATATTAATAAAGCATATTATTTGGGATACATTGTATATAAATTATTACTTGTGTATACAAAAATAGATAAAGAGACTGATAGAGATAATTTCAAGTTTAAGCGTGTTGATTCGCCTGGGCGTCTGCTCTATGATTTATTCAAAGAGTATTTTTCATTACAGCAGGCAAATATTCGCCTTGCAGCTGATCGCGAATACTATATGAATACATCGCGTTATAATACAAGTGAAAGTTTTCCGACACTTATAACATTAAACCAAGGCGAAATTTTTAAAGACCGTGTAGTCGAGTCGGGATTAAAACGTGCATTTAAGGGGAACTGGGGTTCAGTAGAACATACTAAAAAAATCGGTGTTGTACAAGATGTAAATAGATTATCCTACAATTCATTTATATCGGGTCTTAGGAAAATTAATTTGCCAATTGATTCGTCTTCAAAATCAATTAAACCGCGTTTATTGCACGGGTCACAATGGGGAATCATTGATCCGGTGGATACACCAGATGGAGCAAACTGTGGTCTACACAAAAGTATGACATTAATGTGTCACATAACTACAGGATTTTCGGGGCAACCAATGATAAAATGGATGCGAAATACAATTGGTATGAAATTATTAGAAGAATGTCCTCGCAAATACTTATACAGCGCAACAAAAATATTAGTAAACGGTGCTTGGATAGGCGTCGTTTCAGCACCAGATATAGTAACTAAGCAAATAAAGGCATATAGGAGATATGGTCTAATATCGCCATTTATAAGCGTGAACTGGGATATACAGTCAAATGAAATATATATATTCACAGATGGTGGAAGATTATGTAGACCACTATTTTTTTATGACAGTGATAGTGGGGAATACTCATTCCAAAAAAAAGAAGCCGCCGCTCTATTACAATCTGGTAAAATCAAATGGCAGAATTTAATAGGATGTAAAGAATCAAAAACAATAAAAGAATATGAAACAGATACCGCGACAATATATACTCCGATGGGATTATACGGCGTACAGGATATTGTAGCACTTAAAAATACACGAACTCCTGATATACTCGAGTATATTGATACATCAGAGGCGGAGTCGACGCTGATTACGCTATCCTATGGACCGAGAGATAAGTTATATACTCATATGGAAATTCATCCGTCATTGATGTATGGATTTATGGGGAATCAAATTGTATATCCGGAAAATAATCCTTTACCACGTAATGCTTTTGCATGTGGTCAGGCGAAACAAGCGGTCTCGACATATAGCACGAATTTCATTTCAAGGATTGATAAAATGGGCGTGATGTTGAACTATGGACAGATACCAATAGTGAAAAGCAGATATTTAAAACACATAAATAATGAAGAGCATCCGTGTGGCGAAAATGTAATCGTCGCTATTATGTGTTATTCTGGTTACAATGTAGAGGATTCTATTCTTTTCAACGAAGGTTCGGTAAAACGCGGAATGTTTCGAACAACATATTTTAATAGTTATGAAACGCGCGAAGAGTCCGCCAAAGATAAAGGGGTAGTATCCGAATCACGTATTCTTAATATAGAAAAAGAAGCAAATGTTGTTGGGCTGAAACCGGGTTATGAATATGATCACCTCGATATGTATGGAATGATTAAAGAGAATACAGAATTAAACGATAAAATGGTTTTAATTGGCAAAGTAAAGTCAAATTCGATTAATGCAGATAAGCAGTCAGATGATTCCGTGTATCCGAAAAAAGGGCAGCTTGGATTTGTAGATAAAACATTTATTACCGAGAATGAAGAAGGTACGCGATTGGCAAAAGTCAGAATCCGCGAAGAAAGAATGCCGAATATTGGTGATAAATTTGCATCCAGAGCAGGACAAAAGGGAACTGTTGGTCTATTAATAAGAGAACAAGATATGCCATTTACCGCGGATGGAATACGCCCGGATATTATAATAAACCCACACGCTATTCCGTCACGTATGACAATCGGTCAGTTGGTAGAAACATTGACAGGGAAAGCGTGCTCTTTGTATGGTGCATTTGGTGATTGTACTGCATTTATGAATACGGGACCCAAGGAAAAACAGTTTGGTAAGTTATTAGTAAATCAGGGTTATCATTCATCGGGAACAGAAATATTATATAACGGTATGACCGGAGAGCAAATTCAGTCTAATATATATATTGGACCGACTTATTATATGCGCTTAAAGCATATGGTAAAGGATAAAATAAATTATCGTGCACGTGGCCCGAGAACACTACTTACGCGTCAGACGGTTCAGGGGCGCGCAAATGATGGTGGTCTGCGCATAGGTGAAATGGAACGTGACGGAATTATCGCACACGGTATTAGTCATTTTCTGGAGGAGTCGATGATGATTCGCGGGGATGAGTATTATATGGCGGTATGTAATAAGACGGGGACAATTGCGATATATAATAGTATGCGCGATTTGTTTATAAGTCCTATGGCGGATGGCCCTGTAAAATTTACAGGGAACTTATTGAGTGAGATGAATATAGATAAAATAACGCGATTTGGTAGGTCGTTTAGTATTGTGCGTGTTCCGTATTCGTTTAAATTATTATTACAGGAGTTGATGACGATGAATGTGACGATGAGAATAATAACAGAAGACAATATCGATCAGTTGGAAAGTATGTCATATTCGAAAACGATACATAAATTGATGTACAATGGTGGCGATGACGTATCTAATTCAGATGTAATCGAAAGAATTATTGAAAAGAACAAGGAGAATAGTTCAGTGGGTAACATTGTGAGTAAAACAGCGCGTAAGGTTGAATTGTCGACGAGACAAGAAAATACAAATGCCGTTTTATTGGATAATCAGAAAGCACAGGAACAGATGTTGAAAGATATTGAGAACCTTGGTTGGAGATTGGATGAGCGCGTATTGGTATCCGAACTTGCTAGAGAAGGTGAGGGTGCTGCTGCTGCATCCGCTGCCACCGGTTCAAAAGAAGGAGAATCTACACCGGGTAAATATAGATACACGTTTAGTTCTTTAATTCTTGATGGTAATGGTTCACCAACTGAAATGTGGGATGGTGATGCCGAGGGTTATGGCACATTCCCGACGACACATCCTGTTGGGTGGTCGGATAAGGATTTAGTATATCACGATGGAACAAGAATACCGGACGAGGTTATGGCAAATGAATTGGCAAGGAATCAAACTCCAAATAACTGGATGAGTTCATATGTAAATATATTCCAAGAGTACCAAAAAATTATGTATAAGAAAAAGATGATGGAGCAGGCAAAAGAGCAAGTGGATGCTGGAATACTCGCTGGGGAAGCAGGTTCACTATCAATGTCGCCGTTAGCAGTATCATCGCCTGAATATGCAGCATCATCGCCTGAATATGCAGCGTCATCACCGGTATATACAGCATCATCGCCGGTTTATGGACAAGCTGCAGTTTCTCCTATACCCGGACAGCTAAGCTATGGTGCGATGGCTATGGGAGCAGAAGGACAAACACCGTCGCCTGCATCATCACCTATGGTAAGATTAGGAAATGTATTAATGCCTGTCTCTAGTTTTCAACCATCAAGTCCTATGTATACCTCGATAATTACACCTTCATCATCTGCACAAGCCTCCCCACAACTTTCTCCGCAATCAAGTATTTTAGAAGTAAAAGCGCCGGAAAAGAAAGATTCTTCGGATGGTAATGCGGACGGACAATCTGGAGGAGGTTCTAAAATAGTAATGGTATCATCATCGTCATTATCATAATAATTTATATTAGAGAAATTTATATATTATAATAATGTATTTTCTAATAATGTATTGAGGGTGGCGATAATAAAACAATAATAAAATTGAATTAAAATTATTGTTTTGTAATATAAATATAAGAAAGAGTAGCAAGGAAATCAACCAAACAGAAAAGAATCAAAATGGCAAGTCAACAACAGAAATCATCAAGTGGAATAATTACAATGATTCACAAATCTCGTGAGACATTGCTTAAATTATTAGGCGAACAAAAATATGATACAACAGAGTATCAAGATTTTGGTGTAAATGAAGTTCATGCGATGTACACGAATAAAGACGCGCCGAAACAAATGGATATGTTGATGTCGGCAAATAAAGGAACCGTGCTTGAAAAAAAAGTATATGTAAAATATCATTTAGGCAAAACTTTGCGTGTTGAAAATATTCAAGATTATGTGGATGATTTATTTACATTTGAAAATGTTCTTAATAAAAAAACCGATACATTAGTTATTGTAATTAAACAAGAAATGAATCAAACATTGATGAATATATTAAATGAATTTTGGGATAGGAATCGCATATATATTATCATATTTAGTTTAGAGAGACTACAATTTAATATTTTAGAACACCAATATGTTCCGAAACACGTAATCCTAACCCAAGAAGAGAAAGATGTCGTATTTAAAAAATATAATATTATTGATGTCAAGAAACTACCAGATATTTCACGTTTTGACCCAGTAGCTCAGGCGATTGGAATGAGACCAGGCGAAATATGTAAAATCGAACGCCCAAGTAAAACAGCTATTATTTCAAATTATTATAGACACTGTACGCAAGTTATTTTGTAAAATAAATTTTGGGTATTTATAATTATACATTTATACATTTATACATTTATACATTTATACATTTATACATTTATACATTTATACATTTATACATTTATACATTTATACATTAAAATATAGGTATATTTTTGTTATTTTAATTATAATGTGTTATAATATTTTATTGTGATATTATAGATATTATAGATATTATATATACCAAAAATAATTACAACCACAATGATAGATATACAAACATATTACTTAAACCAATTAAATAATTTAAATAATGAGTATACGATTAACACTAATAATTATGTACAAAATTTTGTTAATTTTAAAACAGAACAACTTACATATAACATCAATGTTAGAAATCTAAATACACAAAATTTTGAAAATGAGAACCCCAATGCGCCATACCTCGTTTCTAAGAAAAATCTGAGTATTTTAAATAATAGTTACAATTCATTGGCATATGATATTAAAAATATTTTTTCAATAAAAGCAAGTAGTATTGAAAATATTCAAAAAAAAATAGACCTATTAACAAGTGAAAATGAAGTTCTATCAGTAGAGGCATCCAATATTACAGATATAAATAGTGCTTCACATCCCTTTTTTAATAATGAAAGAGAAATGTATTATCGTTCTATTATTTATTTAATCACTATAGTATCGGGTGTTATTTATATTCTATACCTATTGCAATCAACACCATTTATAGAAATAACCAAAAATGTTGTTAACAATACAAAAAATATGGCAAGTAATGCTATTGATAAGGCAAAGGGAGGGACTGGAAATGATGCAGGTGACGATTCAACAGTATCTGAAAATTCTTCAACTAAAAATATGATAATATTATTATTAGTAAGTATAGTAATTATAGCCGTATTTTATTTAATAGTCTATTTAGTAAGACGTGCTAAACCGACCGCTGATGAGTCAAAAACTCAAAAGGAAATAAAAAGTATTGCTGATAGCTGTAAGAAGGATAAGAGTGAATCCTGGGTTATGGGTGAAATAGACAAGATAAAAGCATATCTAACAACTCCAGATGTTACAAGTAATTAATAACAGAGATATATAACTTAATATCAAAAATACATTTTCTATTTATATTTTATAAATAATATATAAATAAATAATAATTACAATGGATAATTCAAACATGTTTAGTGACTTTGCACCAATTTCCGAAAGTGGATATAGAGCACAATTAAACACAGACCCAGCAATTATGCAAGGTGTTCAATTTTTAAAGAATGAACGCTCTATTGTAAATGAACTTATACCGAGTTTAAATCTTATATCCCAAACCAATAGTTCAGGTATGGATTCAGGTAAGATTATTAAAGGCAAGATTTTAGAGGGTTTAACTGCAAACACACCAGGAGCACCAGTACCTGCACTTGCATCAACGATTTCAATTACCCCTACGCAATCATCACCGACAACAACATCGAGTGCATCTACATCACAGCCTCCCCAAATTAAAGCTGTATCTCAGGAACGTATCGAGAATCTTAAAAGACAATTTATATCAACTCGAGAAGCTTTTTATAATAATATAAGATTATTGTCGGCAAAAGGAGATGGTGGTATTGCTGACACAAATGATGAGGTAATAATAAACCCCGAGATGTCTTTAACGGCGGGACAAACAAGAGGTATTATAATAGAAGGAACGAATTATATTCGTAATAATTTAGATTCAATATATTATCAAATCACACAAGCTACAAATAACAATATCATATTGACAAATCAAGAATATGATAATATAATGAATGAACTTAATAATATAAATGCAGAAATAATAAATAACTATATAGAACTAAACAAATATGAGAAGTCTGTAGATTATATTTCACCTGTTGCTGGTGCAGAAGAGACATCAACATTGTCAACGCAAAGATACTATGTATACATTTTATGGTTTATTATAACTATTATTGTTCTATATATAACTATTTCAAATTTAATAAATCCTAGCTCATCTACTTGGTCATTAGCAGTGAGCCTTATAATACTTTTGGGGTTATTTGCCTTCTTGGTATACAATAATATTGGTTCCTGGTATACCAGAGTTGACGATGACGTAAGGTCATTACAATTACCTAACTTTAATAACCTATTTAACTTCAACCCACTGGTGTCTATAAAATATACATCTTAATCAAATATATATATGTATACTAACATTAAATAAATAAATGTATTTATGTCACAATTATTTATTAAACATTTATTAAACATTTATTAAACATTTATTAAACATTTATTAAACATTTATTAAACATTTATTAAATATTTATCTGACTATAATTATATTTAAGAATATATTAGTTAATATAAAAAATGCCTAGTAGTTTAGAACAAGGAGGAAATTTTAATAATCAAATGAATAATATAAAATCTGGTAACACTAGACAAAATCGATACAAAAAACAGGCTAATCGAAATAATGTAATAGAATCATTTTCTAGCAACAGTAATGGAGCAATCAATCCATCGACTACGTCGACTGCATCATCATCAAAAGCGCCATCAATACCTGCCAATTATCAATACAAAAATATCAAAAGAGTAAATACTGCAGAAAATAATGTTATGGATAGAGTTGTAAAAGATGTAGATACCAGTGTCAATAAAGCTATTATGAGAGGTAAAGATACAACAACAGTAGCCAATATTTTTTTGAATTCCAATGATAAAAATTCATATAAAAATAGCAATGTATCTACCGTTAATGGTGTATTAGGTAATGTAAATGCAATGGGTATTTTTTCTAGTTATGGAAGTAATGTAAATAGTAATGATGCAAATTTCACCCAAACAGATTTAAATATACCTGCGTCTAAGGCTCTTGCAATAAATCAGAATGCTCAGTATCCAATTATAACATCAGGAACACTTAATAGTTCTACATCGGCATTATTAGGACAACCCGCTCAGGTGTCTTCAGTTTCTGCGCAGAATAACATTGCGCAATATGCTGGACAAAACGTATATACATACGATAGAAACCCACTTTTAGGTAGTAATATTTCTTATAAACAAAATTATACATCCAATCTTTCATTAGCTTTAAATAGCGATATGGGAAGTAATGTTACAGCAAAACAGTGTTTTGAAAGAGCTGCCGATACTGCCGGAGGCTATAGTTATACATATGCCGCTATTAATAATTCAGGAGAATGTTATACTGGAGTATCACTTTCAGGGAACCAGCAATTATCATATAGCGAAACTATAACACTATGTGAGGTTTTTCAAGGTGTTACAATTACAAATAATGTTATTGTTTTCGGTGCAAATGGTGGTCTTTATAACGGCATGCCAACTAGCAGTAACCCACAAGCAAACCTATTAAATACAAATTTAGCCAGTGATATATTAACAAATGTAGATCCTATGTATGGTGCTTATATTAATAATGTAAATGCTTCATATGGTCTATCCGACGGTATGGCCAATAGTAATAATATGTTATTTCAAGACAGTGTTGTAAATGCTACTAATCCAACCGGGGAATCAGTTACAACATTTGGAACAGTACGCACTACAATATCGCAGCAACAAACTTGTCCCGAATGGATGAACTGGCCCTGGTATCAATGGCTATTTAATACGGAGTATGGGCGTAATGCATATTGTCAAACAGAAGAAACAGTAACTTATTCGGACATTCACAATGCTGGAGAAGGTCAAGATGTAACATTAACGTATAATTGTGGGAGAATGCCTATGTCGTTGCCAGCTCAAAATGTATCCGAGGGTACACAAGTTTCTATTAATTGTTTAGGACCAATATCACAATACGGTATATTTTCTCTTCAGATAGCAGACAATGGGTTAGTTACAATAACAAACTCAGCAGGAACCCCAGGGAATGAGATTGTTTGGTCTTTTACTCCTACAAGTGCAGAACAAACCGCATTAAATCAATCATTACCTTTACAAAATATGACTACGGTTCCATTAAATGCTCCACGCCCTGACTGGGTGCAACAAAGCGGGATTACACAATTAAATCCTAATCCTAATAATTATACCACTATTTTATACACATATCCTAATGGATATCTTGCATCATTTACACCAGGAGAATTCTTATCATCGCCGTCCGGAATATGTAGATTAATATTAAATGAAAACCTGCAATTTGTTATTGAGTATTCTTTATATAATATAGCATTAGATAGTAGTAATTATGCGGTTGGTAATATTGCAAATGCAGCATCACCAAACGATGAATCGTATGCTTTATATCTTCTCGATAATATACAAGCAAATAATGTAGGTAATTTATCATATGTTGATATGAATAATAACGTATACACTTATAATCAACCACAAAATGGTTATCCTTTAGGCGATTCATATATAAAAAGTAACAATTATAAACCTGTTTCTTCTCCATTGTCAGTTACTCCAAATACGTCATCCGATAAGTGTAGCATTATATGTTCAAATGATACTAATTGTGGAGGATACTATATAGATAATAACAGTAACTGTTTAACATATACTCAGAGTTCATTATATCCATATGCTAATAGAATTTACGATGATAGCAATAACCTTAGTACATACGTTCGAGATGTGAAAGTAACACAGGATATGACGGACCCTTCATGCAGTAAACTAGTTGCTAATATAACAAACGACATATACAACGATTTTGGTGGTTACATTAATGGGGACCGGGACCCTATGTCAACAGATAAAAAATGCGGAATGGCTGTAATTTTAGATGATGAAATTCAAAGTTTAAATAAAGCTAATGCCAATGCTATTGCAAAAGGACAAACAATAAAAAATCAAATGACTAATATATATAAAAAACAAAACCAAGCTATTGATGACTTACAATTAAATAATATGTTTTCAAATATGTTTGAAGATGTAATCCAAGATGTAGACAATGCAATAAAAACAAAAGAAGACAATGCTTTAACGAAAGTAGCAGCGAGAAATAATACTGATATTATTTTAATAAGTGATAATTATAAATATATTATTTGGGGGATAGTAACTCTTTTATTATCCATTGGAGCAATTAAGGCATTACGTATGGGAAGTAGTTGATATGTAAAGTTAAAGTTATAAATTATATAATGTATATTATTTTTATTTTATTTTAATATTGTATATTAAAATAAATGAATACGCAAACCGGTATTTCGACTATTCAAACTTCATATGAAAATAATTCTAAAAATTTACTCGATAGTATACAGAAGTTAACAAGTCTTGAAACCGATCTTCTTACACAAGTAACAAATTTGTCGGGTGCCGACGTGAACGCGACGGGGGTGAATACTTCAGATTTAAATAATCCTAAAACGAATAAACAAATAAAGAAACTTTTAGCAGAAATTGAAAATATAGAAGAAGTTAAGATGTCTATCTATAATACTCTTACAACATCTTATGAACTAACTCAGCAACAGATTGACGCTATACGCCCAGTTGTTGCGAATAGCAATGTAGCAAATCAATTAATGGCAGATGCGCTTAATATAAAACTTGAACAACTTGGAGAACAGATTGATTTACATAATAATTCAGAACGAATGATTGGTGTAAATAGCTATTATGCAAAACGATATGAAGCCCATTCATCGGTTATGAAAAAAATCGTTCTTTTTTGCGGTATTATTATACTTGTAATTTTTTTAATGAAAATAGGATTCATTAGCGACAGCATATCAAGTATTCTTATTATTGCAACTCTTGTTGTAGGAATTATTATTGTCGGAAAAGAAGTATGGGATATATCTAGGCGAAGTAATATTGATTTTGATAAATACAATTATCCATTTGACGACAAATATCTGCCACCAACGAAGGTTAATACAATAGATAGTAAAACAAATGAAACGTATGGTAGAGAATGGGTTAGTAACTTGTGTAGCGATATTACAAAAACGGCAAGTAATATAGAAAGTAGCCTAGAAGGGGTCGCGGGATATATCCCATCATCATCTACTGCAGACGCAGGTTCAGGAGCCGGTAATGGTTCAACAAATGGAACAGGTTCTCTTATTCCTCAACCATCATCGACAGTAACTACAGGCAGTCCGATGCTTTCTACCACAGGTCAAGAATCTTTTACACCACATATGTTAAAAACCAAATCACAATCGCTGAACCCTTCGAATAACCCTTTATCAGATACATATTATATGGCAAAACCGACACCATATAGTGGTTAATGGTTCTTAATGTAAAGTTCTACAATAAAAATATATAAAAATAATATATAAAAATAATTATTTTCACTATTTTATGCCTAATATAATATAAAATAAAATACTATGTTATTATAGATATAGCATAATATTTTACAGAATTACAAATCATAATGACTCCTTCTTTAGATGATATAAAGAATCAAATAATAAAACACGCAACGAGTTCAAATTCTAAATTAAGTGATGAGACAGGTCCCAATTGCAGTACCATGGCAACTTCAGCAATGGAAACATTGATAAAAGTACAGAAAACTTCTGACTCAATTAATAATGCGCTTTTTTCTCCTGAAATGAATAATGCTGCTACAGATTTAAATAAACAACTTGCTTATCAATCTGCTAAAAAAGCATTAAGTAATGCTGAATTAAATTATGATATATCACAACAAGATTATATTACAAATAAACCAAATGGTAGTGCAGAGTATCAAACATTATTAAATAATCGATACCAACAAACAGGAATTAATGAATTAAATGATCTGAATAGTAAATTTACAGATAGTACTAATTTAATTAGTAGTTTAATTTTAGTAGTAGGGGAGCAGGATATAGCAGAAAAAAATATGAAAATTTTACTAAAAAAACTAGAAACAGAAAATGAAAAGTTAAATGATATAATAAATTATGGAAATACGGAAGCTTATACATATAATCGTAAATCTGTTTATGAATCAAAATTAAATGAATCTGTGAAAAATTGGACAGTTTTTCCAAGTATTATTTATTGGACATTGCTTATTCTATGGGTAGGAATTGTATTAATATATTTAAGGAATATATCTTTTAAAACAATCGGATTATTAATTGGATTAATTTTGTATCCTTATCTTTCTACAGATATAATTTTATGGGTTCTAAGCAAAATACAAATACTATGGAATTTTATATTTACTGCTGTCAATAACCGCATAACTGCATAACCGCATAACTGCATTATTTAGGATTTTATTTGTATGGAGTGTATATATACAAATAAAAAAGTTTATAATATTATCATAGTATCATAGTATCATAGTATCATATTATTTCATTGCGTGAGATAATATATTATCAATTCTCTTCTTCTACTTCATCGTGATTATAAATGATAGATAGATTTTTCCATCCTTTTGTTGTATATTTTCCATATTTTTTGTCGAAGACTTCATAAATTTCATTACCACGAGGAATATTCCTATCATAGTGCTCGATATACCAAATCTTAAATGATTCATACATTTCAGTCTTCTTGAGATAGTGTCCATCAACTTTGCGAATCTTGTCGCGAACAAATTCATTGATATAGTCCTGGCTATTTCTGTAACTCTCACTACTCGCCACAACTGCTGGTGTATCATTGACCATACCACCGGTCTCAAATGCCTTCTCCACTAGCATCGCCAAGAATACAGGCGCCCAAGTTTTAAATTTTTCATCAAGTCGTTTATCAATCAAGAATTGATAGGGTGAATCCGGGTCATCGCTTTGTGGATTATTGCAAAACACTGCTTTATGGTCTACTTTGCGAATACGTCTCCACGTGCCTTCATCATTTGCCTTCACATCCAGAAGTGTATTGGTGCAAACTACTAATTTAAACTGCGGGCGAAACGTAATCATATTTTTGAATAGAGCACGACCTTGAATCGGATCACCGCCGGTAATTTCTTTCATAGGACCTTCTTCAAGTCGCATACCCTTTGATGGCTCTTGCATAACAGCGTAACGAATACCAACCAATTGCGCGATTTCCGACGAAGTTCCGCCGATAGATGCTCGCTTGCTCGTGATAAGTGAAATTGGAACAACGGCTTTATATTCTCCCAGAACCATCGACATAAGTTCAACCAACTTCGACTTACCATTGCTTCCGCAACCAGTATAAATATTAAATGTCTGTGGATAATTAATACCAATCAAACACGACGCCAAGTGTTCCCACATATATGTGCGAATATCTTCTTCGGGATAAAGTTTATTCATAAAGTCGTGAATCTCATCCATCGTTTTTTTGTGTTTCTTAGGGTCAAGAGGATAGTAGTCAATATTTGTACACTTCGTAACATAGTCGTCTGGTTGTCCTTTTCTTGCACGTTTTTCTTTAAAATCAATAACGCAATTATTACAACACAACAAGTGAGTTTTGTTATCGACACTTTGCAAGAATGACTTGTCATAGAACAGCTCTTGTGCCTCCTTCATAAGATGTCCTTTCGTAATCGCATTTTTTAGTTTTAAACATATATCCGAAATCCTGTGTTGAAATTGATTCGGCTTATTTTCGTCACCTCCGCTATTTGTAGCTGCTGCTGCTCCACCTCCCGCCGATGCGACTTGTTGTTTACTTGCTTTTCCCGATGTAGCACCACCACTACCGCCACTACCGCCACTACCAATCGTACCGATACGCGAAACATAGACATTATACATTTCAGTCGAGATCATTTGCCGCAACGAGATGCCACAGTCACATTCAACCCACCGATTATTTTCAAACTCGTACCATACATTGTCTCCGAAATCAGCACAGACAAATCTATTTTTATACATATTATAAAGAACGACCGCCAAATCAACCACAGTCGTTTCCGGTTTTCCGTTTATATTTACCAAATCATTTGACAATGTAATATCAACATAATAATCGATTGTCTTTTTATATACCTCGAGATACCTTTCTTTGGCATCACTTTGTGCCCAGTATATAATAGACCTGCGCGTCAATCCGTCCTCATTTTCCATTGAAAACGTCTGCCATTTGTCGTAGAATTCCGAAATCTTATCATAACTAAATTTATCGGACTGTGAACTAAATAGAATCCAAGAGAGGAATAATTTATCGCTCGTATTGCGCATAGCCCATCCTACGCGTATCCATAAGTTATATTGATTATAATATTTTTCAGGAAGACACATTGTATAGTCGCTTGTTTCTTTGATATAGTGTTCGCGCGTTTCAAGACCATTGAATATTCTATCGATTTCATCCGTCAACAGTTCACGATTAGTAATTTCGTGAATATTACTAGCACTAGAAGCGATGCGACGGCGCATAATTGTTCCGGATTTTGCTTGAGGAGCTCTACGGATTTTATTTCGCTTAATATCTTCATATTCGCGACGCACTGCTTCGAGTATTTCGAATGTAGGATTACCGTCGTACTGAGCCGACAGTAGATGAAAATTCTTACTATAGTCGAAAAACGACACATTTTTCTCTTCATATTCCCACCCCCATACACAATTCGACTTTGTATTGGAATTCGTGTTTGGTTCCGAATCATCGCCGTCGTCATCGTCATCGCCGTCATCGTGACGACCTTCATCCCCTTGAACATCCTCGTCTACAAATTCATCTTGTGGTTCGGTTTTTACATATACGAAATTATATTGATATTTAAGCGCATATGCTTCATTACCCGGCTTTCGCGACCCATATAGTTGCCATCCAACAGGATTAACCATCCTTGAAATATTATCATCTAAAATGTCGTCCCACGTATTTTTCAACGGCAAATGTTTCAAAATATCGGGAATCTTTTTCAATACATTGTTGCGCAGCATATGATGAACTGCACGGTCTGCGTGAACACCGATGAGAAGATGAATTCCATCTTTTGTATATTTGTCATCATCGGTATTCACATTTGGTTTCTCGAAGACGAATACACTGATTTCTCTTTTCTGTCCTTCGCCTATATTTAAAATCTTAGAAAGTTCTTCCATATAAAGTTCGACAATGTTTTCTATATCTTCTTTCTTATGTTGTCTCACATCGATGCTAGCATCATATCGAAAATCCAAGTCGACAAGAAGCGGACCAGCGCCCGGAAGCTGTTTCTCTGTTAAATATTCGTGTCGGCGATTCATTACAACGTGTTTCGAATATTTTGCCCAGAACTCATTTAATTTTTCTGACGGTATATAAAATGTACCCCCTGTTACACCATGTGGTTGACTAGGTATCCTAGTATGAGTAAACGATAGCCCTGCAGTCGCTTGATCATTTTTTTTCATATAAAATTGCTTCATATATTGTTCATAATCATTTGAAGAGGAAGTAGATGACGTAGATGACATTATAGTGTTCTGATTTGGTTTTGATTTGGTAGTGTTGTAATTTTTGGGGGGTTCCATTTGTATATTATAAAGAAAGATATTTTTATGTCAATTTTATATGTTTAAAAAAGATTCCCTAAAATAGATAATCAAGATTATTTAAAAACTAATATATATACAAAAATGACATAAACGATAAATATATATAACATACATTGGCGAGTTAGTAACTTGTGTTTTAAAATGGCAGATAATAAGACGACTAATGGGGTGGTTGTTGGAGGCGGAGGTGTCGCCCCTCCTCCGGTAAGTATTCCGAAAGAAACGATTGAGCGGTTATTGAAAGATATAAAAGATATGGTCATGTCGTCGCTTGAAGATGAGGGTATATATTATAAACATTCTGAAAATGATATTTTAAAGGCGTATGTGATGATTATGGGGCCACCTGACTCGCTCTATTTTGGTGGGTATTATTTTTTTCAGTTTAATTTTCCGGTAGATTATCCACACGCGCCTCCAGTGGTTACGTATTTAACCAATGATGGCATTACAAGATTTCACCCAAATTTTTATAAAAATGGCAAGATTTGTTTATCTATTTTTAATACGTGGCGCGGCGAACAGTGGACATCGTGTCAGACTATCAAATCATGTTTATTGACAATGTTATCTATTATGGATAATAAGCCACTTTTACACGAACCTGGTGTGAAAGAGACGCATACTGATTATAATAATTATCATACGATGATATTGTATAAAAATATAGATTTTTCGTGCATTCAGGTAATAAGCGATTTTATGAGTACGAATATTATCCCCATTGAATCAGATTATAAAGAACATTTTTATGGTATTATGGAAGATTGTTTAAAGAGGAATTCGAAAGATATGCTTGAAATTATTCGAAAAAATGTAAGTAAAAATATTAATAATTTATATTCGGTTCGCGCATTATATGGAATGACATTTAATGTAAATTTTGATAAGACTCTTGAAAGATTTATGGAGTTAATGAAGAAGCATAAAATCGACCTTGAGTAAAACATATATAGAATATAATAATTACATAAAATTGAAATAAACAAATAAAACTATATTACAATATATTATACACCAACCTGTGTCAAACTATATCGCTTTCAAAAAATGCATTTCTGTGTAAACTGTAACAATATGTACTATATTCGTCTATCGGAAGAAGACCCGAATTCAATCGTCTATTACTGTAGAAACTGTGGTCACGAAAATAAAAACATTTCATTAAATAGCGTGACAATTTCGAAGACATCTTTTAAAAACACAAGGCAAAAATATAACTCGATTTTGAATAAGTATACAAAACTTGACCCTACATTGCCTCGTATCAATACGATAAAATGTCCTAATCAATCGTGTAAAAGCAATCACGGTGGTGGTAGTGAAGAGGGTGACGTTGTGGGTGCTATGGCTGTAGCGAATGTTTCATCTAAAAAGAAGGGAGCTGCTCAAGCTGTAGAAGTACCGGCGCCGGCCCCAGCCTCAGTTAGCGTCATTTCTGAGAATAAACGTGAAATTATATATCTTAGGTATGATGATATTAATATGAATTTTGTATATTTGTGCGCCACTTGCGATACTGTTTGGAATACCGAACAGACTTTATCGTAAATATAGTAATATTATATTTATAATTTAATTAGTTATTTACATTATTAATTATGTTATTATTTACATTATTAATTACGTTATTAATTACGTTATTATTTACGTTATTAATTACGTTATTATTTAGAGATTTGATACAAATGTATTTTTCATATATTGGGATAGGAATTTTAATATATTGATAAAATTGAAATAAAATCAAGCCAATATATTATATATAAAGACGTAAACGAAAATGTCATTGAGTGATGAAGAAAAATCAGATATGACTAAAAAGGAAGAAGGTTCTGATAGTGAAGAAGATTCTGTTGCTGGTTCTGAAACCGGTTCTGAAAAAAATGATGCTGGTGGTGACGATGATGCGGTTGATGTAGAAGCCGTAGCAGGTGCGGTTGAGGATGATGATGAGGCAGAGGCAAGCGATATTGATGAAAGTGAAGGCGAAGGTGAAGAAGGCGAAGGCGAAGAGCCATCATTTGCTAGCGGTGTCAAAAAATTAGCAAGTGCTTCTAATAAATTATTGAGCAATATACAAGATGTAGTCAGCAATGCTGGAAAAAATGTTGGTGCAATTACTGGTTCTGGCGATGACCTTTTATCAAAACTTACAAAATCATCTGTTAAAATGCCTTCAGGACGCGGTAGAAAAAAAAGGAATTTTACAGCAAATGTCGCCTCATCACTAGAAGAAGAACAACCGGATATAGGCGAAGACGATGGCAATGAAAATGAAAATGATGAAGATGATATAAATACAAAATTAAAAAAATTTGATAAGGAATTAAGGGATAATTATTTGCTAAATTTTCATCCTGAAAGTCTTGTACAGAATTATGATGAAATATATAATCTGGCGCGAGTAGTTCGTGATGATAATTGCATAATTGTCGATGCATTACATCGTACACTACCAATGTTAACAAAATACGAAAAGTCTCGCATATTGGGACAACGTGCAAAACAAATCAATGACGGGGCAACACCCTTTGTAAAAGTTCCAGAAGGGGTAATAGATGGATACCTTATTGCAATTAAAGAGTTAGAAGAGAAAAAAATACCATTTATTATTAGAAGACCTTTACCAAATGGAGGTTCTGAATATTGGCATCTCGAGGATTTAGAAATTATTAACTAGCACTTCCAACGTTTGCCGCAATCAAGGCAGGTTACAAATGTCGTCATAGGTTCATCAGCAGAACGTGTTTGTAACTGGTAATATGTACATTTTTTTGAATAGCATTTGCGACAAGTAAATTTATCAGTAGATGCCTCCAACTTCGGTTCGTATTTATTTTCATCCCTGATTTTTTTATCTTCAATCAATTTATTCCATTTTTCAGGACTCATCTCTTGGTGCGTCATAAACGCCAACTTGTGTGCCTGAATTTCGTGATTCTTCATCTTATTGAGTATTATTTCATCTTTTAAATTTATATACACGGTTCGGAGAAGGTCGAGATAAATAACAACGAAATATTTATTGTCCCATTTTTTAACAACACATCTTTCTTTTGCTTTTCCTAAAGAACTATTAAATATACCCTTTTCAAGATTGATGGCAATTTCACAATCACCAAATATAGTTTCTAGTTTTTTGCGAATATTTTCTCGAAATAATGCTGGATTATCAATTTGACGCATTGTGGTTATAATGAAATAACTAAACGTACTTGCTTAATTACTTGGCTTTATTATTATTATTATACTAAATATCTTTATTCAATTTTATAAAAGTATAATATAATCCTTAATTATTATTCATTTATTTATAAATAATAATTAAAATAAGAGACAATAATAATGTCAAAATTAATCGCATATACCTTATTTTTAAGGAAGATTCAAAGCACTAGACATTGAACCGGTAGTATTGAAAAATAAAGTTTTCACAGTTTCAATCACGTACACGAAAAAAGCAAGAAACATTAACACCCAGGGAAGCAAAACCAAAAACCAAGAAAGTTCGCCATATCCCTTGTTGCACAAGTATGACAACAACCAAGTCCATAAAACAATAAAAACTGCCTGGACAACATATGATGTTTTTGAATCTTTCTGATAAGTAAAGTTAAGTGAATGTAACGCAGGGTGACTTGATTGATTTATAGTCAACTGTTGCGATATCGCAGTCATTCCAAAATAAGAAAGAACCAACATTATCAAAGAAACAATAAGATATATTTGGGCAGGAGTACACAGTTTACCGCTCATTTTAATCGCCTTTATATACTATTTATAAAAAATATTTATAATAATACAAAATTAACTAAATATATAAAAATAAAATTATTATTGTAATTTTGCATTATTATAGTTTTACTTATTCCTAAATTATTTATTATTTATTAATTATTAT
>Ga0194055_10001294_pt1 | contig 20417 bp, 18 predicted proteins | sample SepL449m_MetaG_FD_155482 | JGI IMG/M metagenome (GOLD analysis project Ga0194055, IMG submission 155482) | Anoxic zone freshwater microbial communities from boreal shield lake in IISD Experimental Lakes Area, Ontario, Canada - Sep2016-L442-9m | ecosystem: Environmental > Aquatic > Freshwater >...
ACCGTGGCGAGATCCCGGTCGCTTTTTCCGGCGACGGAGTCGCAGGCGTTGTGGCCCGCACCGCTTCGTACCGCGAGGGCAGCGTCTTCGGCGTGCTGCCCGGAGGCACAGGGAACGATTTCTGCGGCCATGTCGGCATCCCCGACGACGCCGTCGAAGCCTGCGACATACTCGCCACAGGCGCCCCGACCGCAATCGACCTGGGCGAAGCTAACGGCGTTCGGTTTCTCGGCATTGCCAGCTTCGGCTACGACTCGCTGGCGAACGAATCCGCCAACGCGGCGCCTCGCTTTCTTGGTAGCGGCGTCTACATCTGGGGCGCGATCTCGGCGCTGATTCGCTGGAAGATGGCGACCTTCACGGTGATGGCCGATGGCAACGACAAGAGCTTCGAAGGATGGTCGCTGGTCTGTGCCAACACGAGCCGCTACGGCGGCGGCATGCTGATCGCACCAAACGCTTCGATCGAGGACCACCAGTTCGACTTGATCTGCACTCTTAAGAGCAGCCGCCGGCGCTTCATCTGGATGTTTCCGAAGGTCTTCAAGGGTGCGCACATCAACGATGACAACCTCGACGTAAGCCACGCCCGCGAGCTGATCGTCAGCGCCGACCGTCCGTTCACAATCTACGCCGACGGGGACCCGCTAACGCAGCTGCCAGCAGAAATTCGCATCATTGCCGACGCAGTCAAGGTGCTGCTGCCGGCGTGAGCGGCCTGCGATTGGCAGTCGCCAGCGCGCTCGCGAGACTGGCCGGCTTGATCTTGAGGATCGGCGGCAGCGGCGGCACCAGCGCACCGGGGAAGATCCTGCTGGCAATTGCCCCAGCGGCGATCAGCGAGCGCAGCGCCAAACTCGAACGCGGCTGCGTCGTTATCTCGGCAACGAACGGCAAGACGACGACGAGCGCGATCGTCGCCGAGATCATGCGCGCCGATGGCGCGAAGTTGGTTCACAACCGCGCTGGCGCGAATATGGCCGGCGGGATAGCGGCGACGCTCAATGACCAACGCGGCGACTTCGGACTCTTCGAGGTCGATGAGTTCTGGCTTCCCTCGCTCGTCGAGCAGCTCGCTCCACGATCGGTGCTGTTGTCCAACCTATTCCGCGATCAACTCGACCGCTACGGCGAGCTCGACCAGATCGTCGATCGCTGGCGCGAGGTCGTCGGCACCGACCCAGCGCGGCGAATCGTGCTCAACGCCGACGACCCATTGGTCGCGAGCCTTGGCGGCGAGGCCAGCGAGCCGATTTACTTTGGAATCGAAGACCGCGGCGTGGGCAACGCCACAGCCCAGCATGCCTCCGAGCAAGCCTGCTGCCCAATCTGCGGTGCGCAATTCAGCTACAGCCTCTACTTCGTAGGTCACCTCGGGCATTACTCGTGCCCGCAAGGTCACTTTCAGCGGCCAACACCCGAAGTCAGCGCAAGCGAGATCGTATTGTCAGGCCTGAACGGTTCGAGCTTCACGCTAGCGATCGGCAGTGACAGCTTTGCGATACAGCTCGCGATGCCCGGCCTCTACAACGTTTACAACGCGGTCGCCGCGGCAGCGCTCGCTTTTAGCATCGGTGTCGACAACGACACGATCCTCGCTGGCATCGGCGCCGCTAGCCCCGCCTTTGGCCGCGCCGAATCGCTCCAGATCGAGGGTCGTGAATGCTCGATTCTGCTGATTAAGAACCCCGCAGGAACCAACGAGGTGCTGCGCACACTGGCAAGCGATCAAGAAAGCCATGATCTGCTGCTCGTCCTTAATGACCAAATAGCCGATGGACGTGACATCAGCTGGATTTGGGATGCTGACTTCGAGCAGATAGTTGGCGCCGACGGGCTGATTGTCTGCTCAGGGAATCGCTCGGTCGAACTGGCGTTGCGGCTGAAGTACGCAGGCGTGGCCGAGGATCGGATCAGCATCCTCCCAGAGCTCGCAGGCGCGCTCTCCGCCGCGCTCGGCGGATCGGCCAACCGTGTCGTGATTCTGCCGACCTATACCGCGATGCTTGAGGTCCGCGACCTGCTCGTTGCACGGGGCGCCGCTGCGGGGTCGTTCGCATGATCTCCGAGGCCGCGATCTGGCACGACCTCGAGTGCGGCTCCTACGAAGCAGACCTCGACTGTTGGCGGACGCTTGCGGCCGATTACGGCGGGCCGATCCTCGACGTCGGCGCCGGCACCGGCCGAATCGCGCTGATGCTCGCCGAGCTGGGCCACCAAGTAACTGCGCTTGACCTCGACGAGTCGCTACTGGCGGCGCTCAGCGAGCGAGCGCCCGGTGGCGGGATCGAGACGATCTGTGCCGACGCACGCGACTTTGAGGCCGAGCGTCAATTCGCGCTGATCATCGTGCCGATGTTGACCGTTCAGCTTTTCGGCGGTGCAGCCGGGCGAGCGCGATTCTTCGCCGCGGCCAGTGCGCATCTTGAGGCCGGCGGCTGCGTCGCGTTGGCGATCGCAGACCTGCTCGACGACGAGGACGGTGCCGCCAGCGGCGAATCGACCGCGGCCGATAGCTGCACAGCCGCCGGGATCAGCTATTCAACGCGAGCCGTCGCGCTGAACCGCCGAGAAGGCCAGGTCGGCATCGAGCGCCGCCGAGAGCTGGAATCGCTAGACGGTAGAAAAGAGGTCAAGGCGGCGACCGACTGGATTGACACGCTCACGGCCGAGCAGCTCGAGGCGGAGGCGATCGCAGCAGGGCTGACCGTGGCACCGCAACGACTAATTCCTGCAACCGACGAATACATCGGCTCGGCGGTGATCTGCCTCAATGGCTGAACGTGTCCTGCGGATTGCCGCGCTCTACCCGCAGCAGATGAACATCTACGCCGACCGCGGCAACATCGCAGTGCTCGAGCGGCGCTGCCAGTGGCGCTCGCTCGCAGTCACCGTCACTGCAGTCGGGCTAGGCGACTTGCTTGACGCCGACCAGTTCGACTTGATCTACCTCGGAGGTGGCCAGGACGATGATCAGCGCCGCTGCGCCGCCGACCTGATCGAGAACAAACGCGACGGGCTGGTTGCCGCCGCTGAACGCGGTGCAGTGCTACTCGGCGTCTGCGGTGGCTATCAGCTCTTCGGGCACTGGTACGAGCTAGGCGACGAGCAAATTTCTGGCGTTGGCCTGCTCGACGTTGAGACCGTCCGCAGTGACGGCCCGCGCCTTATTGGCAACGTTGCGATCGAAGCCCAGCTTGCCGGCGGAGCCGGCGGCGTGCTGGCGGGGTTCGAAAACCACGCTGGGCGCACGCGACTCTTGGGTGACGCGGAGCCGCTCGGTCGCGTGCTCAAAGGCCACGGCAACGACGGCACCTCCGGGAACGAGGGCTGCCGCGCAGGCAACGTAATCGGCACATACCTGCACGGGCCACTGCTCCCAGCCAACTCGTGGTTCGCTGACTGGCTGATCAGCACGGCTCTGGGCGATCAAGCTGAGCTCAGCTCTCTTGACGACGAGCTCGAACTCGAAGCCCACCGCGCCGCCTGCCGCGCCGCAGGCATCAGCGCCGCCTGACTGGTTCAGCGGCCGCTTGAGCCGAAACCCTGCTCGCCGCGTGAGCTTTCGCTAAAAGACTCAACCTCCAAAGGCGTGAGCAGTGCCACCGGGATCACGACCAGCTGTGCGATCCTCTCCCCCGCCTCGAGCGTGACGGCTCGTGAAAGATCGGTGTTGAGCAGCAGTACCTGAAGCTCGCCGCGATACCCCTCGTCGATCAGCCCAGGAGCGTTGACAATCGAGATTCCCTGCTTCGCAGCGAGTCCTGAACGCGGAACAATCAACCCTGCGTGCCCAGCTGGCAGCTCTATCGCGATCCCCGTAGGAACGCGGGCCCGCTCACCAGGCCCAATCTCAACCGGGTCGAGGCTGCAGAGGTCGAGGCCTGCATCGCCGGGATGAGCGCTCGACGGCAGTACTGCTCGCGGATCGAGCTTCTGACAGTGAAGTTCGCTCATCCGCCACCGGCTGCCGGAAGGACGGCGAACCGCTCGTATCGCTCGGCGACGTCGGCCGAGAGCATCGCGTGGACGCGAACCCCTTCGGCCGTGTCGTCGCGCTCAATCTGAGCGGCGAGCGTGTGAAGCTCTGCTAATTCAGCGCCAGCCGAGAACGGCAGCAGCAGATCAACTGAGCGCATCTCGGACAAGAAGACCGCTTCGATCCGCTGGCAAAGCTCGTCAATCCCTACTCGCTCCAGCGCCGATATCAAGATTGCTCCCGGATGCAGCAGCCGCAGCTGCGTAATTCGGTCTTCATCGGCCTGGTCGATCTTGTTGCAGACCAGCAGCCGCGGCTGATCACCGGCCCCGATCTCTTCGAGCGTCATCTCGACCGTCGAAAGCATCTCAGCCATCAACTCTTCTGGTGCCGAAGCGTCGACTACATGAACGATCAGGTCAGCGCGGCGGGTCTCCTCGAGCGTTGCGCCGAAAGCTTTCACAAGCTGATGCGGGAGTTTGCGAATGAAGCCGACGGTATCGGTTGCGAGCACCGCCCGACCACCCAGCTGCATCACTCGCGTCGTTGGGTCCAGCGTGTGGAAGAGCCGGTCGCGGATCTCGACGTCGGCGCCAGTGAGCGCCGCCATCAGCGTCGACTTGCCAGCGTTCGTGTAACCGGCGAGAGCGAACATCGGCAACTTCGTCCGCTCGCGTTCAGCTCGCATTGTCTGCCGCGCATCTCCGACCGCTTTCAGCCGCCGCCGCAGCGCCGAGATCCTGTCGCGTGCCAGACGACGGTCGGTCTCGATCTGGCTCTCGCCCGGGCCGCGGGTGCCGATGCCGCCGCCGAGCCGTTCGAGGTGCGTCCACAGCCCCCTCATGCGAGCCAGGTTGTACTCCAGCTGCGCCAGCTCAACCTGAAGCTTGCCGTCCGCGGTGTGGGCGTGGCCGGCAAAGATGTCGAGAATTACGGCCGTACGGTCGACAACCGGGATCTTCAGCTCGGCTTCCAAGTTGCGTTCCTGGCGCGGCGTCAGCTCGTCATCGCAGACGATTACGTTGGCGTCCGCGGCCTTCGCCAGCACTGCGACCTCTTCGAGCTTGCCGGAGCCGAGATAAGTATTCGGATGAACCGTTTCGCGCCGCTGTGTTACCTCACCGACAACGGCTACGCCTGCGGTCTCAAGCAACTCATACAGCTCCTCGAGATCGGGCTCCTCTGGCGATGCTGCGATGCAGAAAGCGCGCTGTTTGGCACGCCCTTCGCGTTCGCCGCCGGCGGCGCGTGGGGCCGAGCTACGGCCGTGGCGATTGCGCTCCTGCACGAACCTCGCAGTGTAGAGCGCGAGGCGGGTAGGAGGCGATTATCGCCCGCTGGCGCGTGAGGCCCGGCATTCAGCTGCTCGGCGCGCTAGCGTCGAACCGGTGAGCGACGAACTTGCAAGCCGAATTGGCGCTCGGGCGCTTGAATTAATCGATATTGCCTCGCCCTCTCGTGGCGAGCAGGCGATCGCTGAGCACGTCAGCTCGGTGCTGACCGCTGGCGGTGTTGAGGTCCGCGAGCTAGGCGACTGCTGCCTCGCCGCCGGCACCGAAGTGCGTGCCGATCGGCCTTTTGTCCTGCTCGGCGGTCACCTCGACACGGTCCCTGCCCAAGGCAACATTCCTGGCTCGATCGACGCGACCGACGTCCACGGACTCGGAGCCTCGGACATGAAGGGCTCTCTGGCGGTGATGGTCGAGCTCGCGTTGGCAGGCGTCGGGCTCGCGGCAGACGACCGCTGCGTTGATTTCGGTTTTCTCTTCTTCAGCCGCGAAGAGTTGCCCGCCAACGAAAGCTCGTTAACTCCATTGCTTGCCGCGAACGAGTCGCTGCGAACGGCAGACTTGGCCGTAATGATGGAACCAACGGCCAACGTCATTCAGGCTGGATGTCTTGGCAACTGCGGCGCAGACTGGACCTTCAGAGGGCGCAGCGGCCACTCCGCCCGGCCGTGGCTGGCCGACAACGCAATCGACCGCCTCGCCGAAGGCCTCACAGCGATTGCCTCGCTTGCGCCTGTCGACCACGAAATCGAAGGCCTCACTTTTCGCGAAGTGATCTCCGTCACCAGCGTGCAGGGCGGGATCGCGCGCAACGTGATTCCCGCCGAAGCGACGGCATACCTCAACTACCGATTCCCTCCTGGTATGTCGCTCGGCGACGCAGAGATGCGGCTCAGATCGATCTGCGAACCATTCGGTGCGATTGAAATCGAAAGCAGCTCGCCATCGGGCGCAGTCCGACTTGATTCGCCCGTCGCTGCCCGGTTGGTCGAGATCGTTGGCGCGCCAATCGAGCCGAAGCAAGCCTGGACGCCGGTCGCGGAGTTTGACGCAGCCGGGATTGCGGCGCTCAACTTTGGCCCCGGAGCACCGTCGGCAGCGCACGCCGTCGATGAGAGCGTCAGCTTGGAGGCCCTTGCCTACTCCTACCTCGCGCTCGAGCGCTTGGCGAACGAGACGCTCTGATGGAAATTCAGCCGCTGATAGAAGAGCTCGGCGCCTACCCGTATAACGAACTCGCCGAAGCACGCGCAGCGCGTGAAGCGAAGGGCCTTCCGGTGATTGACTTCGGCATTGGAGTGCCGCGAGAGCCGACGCCTGATTTCATTCGCGAGGCTCTCACGACTGCCGCGCTCGAAGAGCAGTACTCGAGCTATCCGCTTGCGAGCGGCCTCCCCGAGCTTCGCGAAGCGATAGCCAACTGGGCGCAGAGACGTTACGGAGCACGACTTGACCCTTCGATCGAGGTGCTCCCAACGCTCGGCAGCAAAGAGGCGATCTACCACCTCGCCGGGCTGCTGCTCTGGGCCGGCGGCGCCCGCGACCTAGTCGCCGTGACAACCCCCGGCTACCCGGTAGCCGGCCGCAGCACCCAGCTCGCCGGGGGTCACGTGCTCGGCCTCCCGCTCGATCAGCAATCCGATTGGCTACCAAACATTGATGCGATTTCGGACGAAGCGTGGCGCAGATTGGCAGTGATCTGGATCAACTCGCCGAACAACCCAACCGGTGCTGCGGCGTCGCTCGCGTTCTATGAGGAGCTAGCTGAGCGCTGCCGGCGCCATGGTGTCGTGCTCGCGTCGGATGAGGCCTACAGCGAGATCTACCTCGGCGACGAGAAGCCCGCTTCGGTGCTCGAACTGACGGACCCCACGCACATTTTGGCCTTCAATTCGCTCTCCAAGCGCTCCGCGATGGCGGGCTACCGGTCGGGGTCCGTCTGCGGCGATCCGCTGCTGATCGCAGCAATGAAGGACGTTCGTCCGAGCCTTGGCGTGACGCCCCAGAACTTCGTTCAGCGGGCTTCAATAGCTGCCTGGAACGACGAGAGCCACGTCGACGGGATGCGTGAGCGCTACGCCCGCAAGCGCGAGATCATGATCGGCCCGCTCGAGGCAGCGGGGCTGAGGTCGGTCGGCGGGCCTGCATCGTTCTTCCTCTGGTGCGAAGTTGGCGACGCTGAAGACGACCAGTCGGCAGCGAAACGTCTGCTCGAAGCTGGAGTTCTAGTCGCACCAGGGCGAATCTTTGGGCCGGGCGGCGAGGGATACGTCCGCGTAGCGCTGGTCCAGCCAATCGAGCAATGTGAAGTCGCAGCGGAAGCGCTGATGGCGCTAGGGCGGTAGATTCGAGCTGATGGCTGAACTGATCACTGAAGGCGCATGGGCAGTCGGGCTCGCTTCGATCGACGAGCGGAGCGGAGCCGTGCTTGAGGTCTTCTACCCCTCCCCCGCGCTCGGGCTCGCCAACGCACCGGATCAGCTAATCCGCGCGGCCGGCCACGACGTCGGTTCGGGCACCGTTGAGATCCACGGCCACCATGCCGCCGAGCTGGGCGCATCGGAGCTAGGCGACGCTGTCGGAACCGACGACCTGCGCGGCGTACGCACCGTTTGCGTGCTAACCGTGATTGAAGACTGCAGCGCGCCTGCCGCCGACGCCTATGACGCATATCTCCGCCTCCAACTGTGTTCGCACCGCCTCGCGGCGCCGGGGACACTTAACTTTGACGGTGTCTTTGGGGTCCTGACCAACGTCGCGTGGACCGACGCGGGGCCATGCGCCTCAGACGGCTTCGCTGAGACCAAGATGCGATTCATGGCGAGTGGTCAGACGCTGCAGGTCCGCTCAGTCGACAAGTTCCCGCGGATGACCGATTACGTAGTCCCTGATGGCGTGCGGATCGGAGACGCCGATCGCGTGCGGCTCGGAGCACACCTTGCCCCAGGAACGACGGTTATGCACGAGGGTTTCGTCAACTTCAACGCTGGCACGCTCGGTGAATCGATGGTCGAAGGCCGGATCAGCGCAGGGGTCTGCGTTGGCGCCGGCTCTGACATCGGTGGCGGCGCGTCGCTAATGGGGACGCTCTCCGGCGGTGGTAGCGAACAGATCAGCGTCGGCGAGGGCTGCCTGATTGGCGCCAATGCCGGAATTGGCGTCTCGCTGGGAGATGGCTGCATCGTTGAAGCGGGGCTCTACATCACGGCTGGAACGATCGTGACGATGGCCGACGGGTCGCAGCGCAAGGCGCGCGAACTGAGCGGCGTGTCGGGAATGCTGTTCCGCCGCAACAGCACCAGCGGCGCGGTTGAAGCGCTTGAGCGCGATGGCGACTGGGGCGAGCTCAACTCCGACCTTCACGCCAACTGACGGTTAGGCGTCGGCTAGTCGCTCAAGCAGCTCAGGATCAACCCGGATCTTCTCAGCGCAGGCAGCAGTCCCGCTTAGCTCGACGCTCATCGCGTCATCGATCTCGACGACCATCTCGCCGCCATCGAGAACAACCGTCACAGGGCTGCTTCCGCCGGCCAAGACACTCGCGACTGCGGCCCCGCAGGCTCCCGTGCCGCTAGATGCTGTCTCGCCCACGCCCCGCTCGAAGATCCGCGCCCTGATTCGACCTTCACTAAGCGGCACCCACCAGCTGGCGTTAGTGCGCTGCGGAAAACGCGGATCGTCCTCAACTTGGGGACCGAGCTGAGCAAGGTCTAGCTCGTCAAGCAGATCCACAGACGCAAGCTCGAAGGCGCACTGCGGATTGCCGACAGAAACGAACTGAAACGCGACTGTGACGCCATCGAGTTCGATTTCACCGCGGCCGTCGTCCGCACCCCCCGGGTACTGACCACTTGCAGTTTTCGCTTTGCCAATTGCAACGGTCGCGCTATCGGGGCCGGTCAACTCCGCGGTGATGATTCCAGCCGGCGTCTTGATCGCCAACGAATTTGAGTCGGTCCATCCGCTGGCGTGCAGATAGAGGAATGCCTGCCGCGAGCCGTTGCCTGAAAGCTCGGCCTGCGAGCCGTCGGCGTTCCAGATCGTGAGGTCGGCGCTGACCGCATTGTCGTCGTCGTGGCTGAGCTCGAGCACGCCGTCAGCGCCAAGCCCGTCGCCCCGATCGCAGAGCAGCTTGACCTTCGCAGCGCTGAGCTCGAAGCGGAGCCGTTCACGCTCGACGATTAGGTATTCGTTTCCCAGCGCCTGCCACCGCTCAAGTTCCATCTGGCGCAGACTACGCTGCCGAGCCGCTGGCGTCGGAAAGAATCTGTTCGACGACCTCTTCGGCGCTGCGGCCGCCGACATCGATCCGTTCGGCTTGATCGAGCTTGCCGAGCCAGGTGAGCTGCCGCTTGGCATAGCGCCGCGTCGCCTGCTTCATCGCCTCCAAGTCGCCGCTCTGCAGATCACTGAAGCCGAGCGCCATTTTCGCCGTCCGCGAGGCGCCCGCTTCAAGCGCAGCAGAGACCTCGTCCGCAGCTCCTGCGGCCGCGATCTCCTCGACCCGTTGATTGATCCGCTCGTAAAGCTCGTCGCGCGCGCAGGTAAGCCCGATCAGCCGCGTCGGGTGGCGCAGCTGCGATGTCCATATTCCACCCTCTTGATCGTCGAGCGAATGTCCTTCCGCCAGCAGCGCGAGCGCCCTCAGAAGCCGCCGGTGATCAGACACGTTGATCCGCGCTGCCGCGGTGGGCGATTCTGCCGCGAGCCGGTCGTGGAGGGCCTGCTCGCCTTCCTCCTCCAGCTGTTCTTGGAGGGCCTGCTCGGTTGCCTGCGAGATTGGCGGACGCATCGGCATCTCGGTCAAGGCGGCCTGGAGGTAGAGCCCGGTGCCGCCGACCACAATCGCTAGCTCGCCGTCTCCGACAGCGCGATCGATCTCTGCGTGCGCGAGTTCGGCGTACTGCCCAGCGCTAAATTCGCTGTCTATTGGGACGAAGCCGATAAGCCGATGGTCAGCGCGTGCGCGCTGCTGCGGGCTTGCTGCGCCACTAATTAGCCCCAGCCCGTCGTAAATCTGCATCGAGTCGGCACCGATGATTACGCTGCCGCGTCCGCTGCGAGATAGCCGTTCGGCAAGCACGACAGCGATCTCGCTCTTGCCGACCGAAGTTGGGCCAAATAGAGCCAATACCTGCGCGCAACCATCGACGTTGGGATTCTCGGGCAGGGCCACGCTCGCCACGGTAGCGGCGCGTGCGACAATGGCGCAGTGCAGATCCAAGGTAAGACGGTTCTATTGACCGGTGCGACCGGCGGTATTGGTGAGGCGATAGCCAGCGAGCTGAGCCGCGCAGGCGCAAAGCTGATCGTTAGCGGCCGACGCGCCGATGTGCTCGAGCGGATTGCTGGCGAAACGGGAGCAACTGTTGCGGTAGCCGACCTAGCCGACCGAGCGCAGCTCGACGCACTGCTCGCGAACCACGCCGACGTTGACATCCTGGTGGCCAACGCCGCCTTGCCAGCCTCAGGCGAGCTAGATGATTTCTCGGTTGAGCAGATCGACCGCGCTCTAGACGTCAATCTGCGAGCACCGATGATCATGGCGCGGCTACTCGGTGAGGGAATGAAAGCGCGCGGCAGCGGCCAGATTGTGCTGATCTCCTCGCTGGCGGGAAAGGTCGCGACCGCGGGCAGCAGCCTTTACTCGGCGACCAAGTTTGGCCTCCGTGGCTTCGGCTCTGGCCTTCGCGCCGATCTAGTCGGGACCGGCGTCGGCGTGAGCGTCATCTTCCCCGGCTTCGTCCGCGACGCGGGCATGTTCCATGACAGCGAAGTCGACCTTCCAGCTTACGTCGGCACCAGCACGCCGCAGGACGTCGCTGCGGCCGTCAGCACGGCGATCGCCGATGACCGCGGTGAGATCGACGTCGCTCCGCTGGCAGTGCGGGCAGCGACGAAGGCTTCAGAGATCGCCCCGGCGCTAATGGGCGCGGTTGTGAGGCGGCTCGGCAGCTCCGAGTTCACCGCCGATATCGCCGAAGGTCAAGCCGACAAGCGCTAACGCACCGCGCTGGCAAGCAACGTCGCCGCGCCGCCCAACGACGTGCTCGTTGCGCTCTCTACCTCGACCATTACGAGCTCGCCAGGCTCAGCGATGCCAACGAAGTTCACTGCCTTGTTGTGACGCGTACGGCCGCGGAGTCGCTCCGGGTCGGTGCGGGACTGGCCCTCAACGAGGACTTCGACGGAGCGCCCAACGAAACGCTGCGCTCGCTCCAGGGCGCCCCGCTGGACAACCTCGATTAGCCGCCCAATTCGTTCGCTGGCCTGCTCGGCTGTGACAAGGCCGTCGGTGATCAGCGCCGCCTCGGTGTCGCGGCGCGGCGAATAAATAAACGTGTATGCAGCGTCGAACTGCACCTCTTCGGCAAGTGAGAGGGTTTGCTGGAAGTCCGCTTCGCTCTCACCGGGAAAACCGACAATGATGTCGGTCGTCAGGCTGATGTCGGGGATCGCCTCGCGAATCATTGCGACCCGAGCCAGGTAGCGATCGCGGTCATAAGTGCGCCGCATCGCCTTCAAGATCTTCGACGAACCCGATTGCAGCGGCAGGTGGATGTGCTCACAAACCGACTCCAACTCAACGTGTGCAGCGACGACGTCGGCACTCATGTCTTGCGGGTGCGGGCTGGTGTAGCGCAGCCGGTCGACCCCCTCGACGCCATCAACGGCTGTCAGCAGCTCGCTGAACTTGCGGCGACCGGGCCGCAGATCGCGGCCGTACGAATTGACGTTCTGGCCCAACAACGTGATCTCGCGCGCACCACGAGCGACGAGCTGCTGAGCTTCGGCGATGAGATCGTCAAAGGGCCGGCTTAGCTCGAGCCCTCTCGTCGACGGGACGATGCAGTAAGAGCACTTCTGGTTGCAGCCAACGCTGATCTGCATCCAGGCCTGGGCGCTCTGATGGGCGCGCATCGGAAGATCGGCCGTGAAACCGCCGAATTCAAAATAACCCTGTGCTTCGATTGAATCCGAAAGTAGGAACTCGCCTAGTCGGTCGACCTGACCCGGGCCAAAGGCGATGTCAACGAACGGGTAGCGCTCGAACACCTCATCTTTGAGCGACTGCGCCCAGCATCCGCCAACGCCAATCACGACCCCCGGGCGCGCTGCTTTGAAGCGCTTCGCGTTGCCGAGCTGCGTTGCCAACCGGCGGTCGGCACTCTCGCGGATCGAGCAGGTGTTTAGCAGGATCACATCGGCTAGATCGGGCCCGCTCGCCTGGGAATATCCGAGCGATTCCATCAGGCCATCGATCCGCTGTGAGTCGTGCTCGTTCATCTGACAGCCGAAGGTTGTGAGGTGATAGCTGCGGCCGTCCATTAGCGAGGCAGGCTAGCGCTCTTCAGCGCTTAGCCGCGTTCAAAGGCGCGTACAGCGTCGTAGGCGATCTCGAGGCTGTATCCGCGTCGCGCGAGCATTCCAAGCGCACGCTCGCGCTCACGTTCGTCGCTGGGCTTGGCTCCGATCCGCTGGTCAAGCACGCGAATCGCGTCACCAACCTGATCGGCGTGGTCGCGCGATCCGACGACCGATTCAATGATCTCAGCCGAGATCCCCGCCTCTCGCAGATTCGTGATGATTCTCTCGTTGCCCCAGCCATCGATCGCGCGACGGTCCTCAGCGTAGAGCGCCGCAAAGCGCTGATCGCTGAGATACCCGTCGGAGACCATCTGCGCGACGACCTCGCTGATGACCTTCTGTGAAATCCCGTCGCGCTCGAGCCTCGCTGATACCTGCGAGACGGTCCGTTCGCGCTTCGCGATAAACCGAAAGGCGCGCTCGAGCGCCTCCTGCACCCTTTGTCCGTGGTCGAGAGGGGTACTTGCCAACTGCTCTAGGCGGCTTCTGCCGTCGGTTCCTCGACGGCTGCTTCAGCCTCTTCCGCTAATACCGGGACCTCGGCCTCAGGATCGCGCTCGATCGGCACGACCAGATCTGTGTCAACGCCGACCAGCGCGTAGATCTTCTCTTCGATCTCCTTCGCCATCTTCGGGTTGTCGTCGAGGTACGCCTTCGCGTTATTGCGCCCTTGCCCGATCCGCTCCTCACCATATGAGAAGAAAGAACCGGACTTGGTCACTATCTCATGCTCGATCCCGAGGTCGAGAATGCATCCCGATGAAGAGATGCCCTTGCCGAACTCAATGTCGAACTCTGCTTGGCGGAACGGCGCGGCGACCTTGTTCTTAACGACCTTGACGCGGACGCGGTTGCCGACAGCTTCGGTGCCATCCTTGAGCGTCTCAATGCGGCGAATGTCTAGCCTCTGCGAGGAGTAGAACTTCAGCGCGCGGCCTCCTGGCTGCGTCTCCGGGGAGCCGAACATGACGCCAATCTTCTCGCGAATCTGGTTCGTAAAGAGGCACATCGTTTGAGCGCGGTTGAGGTTGCCGGCGAGCTTACGCATCGCCTGGCTCATCATCCGTGCCTGCAGGCCGACGGTTTGATCGCCCATCTGGCCCTCTAGCTCGGAGCGAGGCGTCAATGCGGCTACCGAGTCGATCGCGATCAGGTCAACGGCCCCAGAGCGCACCAGCATGTCGGCGATCTCGAGTGCCTGCTCGCCATAGTCGGGCTGCGAAACCAGCAGCTCGTCGATGTCAACGCCGATCTGACGAGCGTAAAGTGGATCCATCGAATGCTCCGCGTCAATAAAGGCGCAGACGCCACCCAGCTTCTGCGCCTCGGCAATCACGTGGTAGACGAGCGTTGTCTTACCCGAAGACTCTGGGCCGAATAGTTCGACGATGCGGCCGCGAGGCATTCCGCCGATGCCGAGTGCGAGATCGAGCGAGAGAGCACCTGTTGGGATTGCGTCGACTTTTACCTGCGCCCCTTCGTCACCCATGCGCATTACGGAGCCTTGTCCGAACTGCTTCTCAATCTGGCTAAGGGCGCCCTTGAGGGCGTCGTCGCGTGCTTTTGCTGCTTTATCTGTTGCTGGAGTTGGCATCGTTGTTAAGACCTCTCTATCGGGCGAGAACAGATGTTCGGTCCTCGTGCGGACGGAAAAGCGAAGTTACCGGCGAAAATGCAACGGGACTACTGCCTAAGCGCCCAGTAAGAGCCAAAAACCTGCGTAACTACTGCTCTTGACCACTCAACTGGCGCGCCACCATGTGCAAGACAACGGTCGTCGTTCGGTCCCGGATTACCTGGCGCGAACCGGGCAGCTCCAATTTGCGCACTGCCTGTTGACCGTCACCGAGTGTGACCGCGCACCAGACGAGCCCAACCGGCTTCTCGTCGGTTCCTCCTCCGGGCCCAGCGATACCTGTCACGCCGACACCGACATCGGCGCCGAGCGCGGTCCGTGCGCCATCAGCGAGCGCCACGGCGACCTCCTCGCTGACTGCGCCATGACGCTCAATCAGCTGCTCGGGAACGCCGGCCAGTTTGGTCTTCGCCTCGTTGCTGTAGACAACGAGGCCGCCTCTTAGGTAGGCAGATGCGCCCGGCAGCTCGGTCAGGCGCGCGGCTACCAACCCTCCGGTGCAAGATTCGGCAAGCGCAATACTGCGCAGCGGTGGGCCGATCAAGAGCGCCGCGAGCTGCTCGTCGATCGATGAACCGTCAAGCGAGAACAGCGTATCGACGTGACTGTCGGAGACAAAGCCAACAAAGTCGTCGTAGAGAGCCTGCTGCGAGGGCGCGTAGCGGGTCACGATCTCGATCTCACCGCGCCGCAGGCAGGTGGTGATCTCAAGCGCATCGACGTCGATGCCGGCTGCGCTGGCCGCCCGCAAGGTGGCCGCTATCTCCGACTCAGGGATGCCAAAGAGCCTGATCATCGATTGCTCGATCGCCACCCTTCCCTCCGTCGCGGCGATGAATGGCTCGCTCTGCGCTGCAACCGCCCACATCGGCACGAGTTCGCTCGGCGGACCGGGCAGCACGACCACGGTCGGGCCCTCGCTTTCGTTCGGCGGCGGCACGACAAGCCCCGGAGCGGTTCCAACCGGCTCGAGAATCGTCGCGCCCTCGGGAATTGTTGCCTGCTTCAGGTTTCCGGCAGCGATCGAGCGCTGATCAACGCTCGGCCAGCGGGCTGTGAGCCGCTCAAGAATCGCTGTGATCCGCTCGTGAAGCGGTTCATCGACCACCATCGGTCGGTTCTGGAACTCGCCCACAACGGTGGCAGTGAGGTCGTCCGCAGTCGGCCCCAATCCACCGCTCGTAACGATAATTGAGCAGCCTTCAGCAGCGAGCCAGCGCAGCGCAGCGAGTATGTCTGCAGGGCGATCACCAACGACGACGGTGCTTTGGTGGTCCACCCCGAGCGCTCGCAGCTGCTCAGAACACCACGGGCCGTTGCGATCGACGACCCGCCCTGTCAGTACCTCGGTTCCCGTTACAACGATGCCAGCGCGGGCGCTCACGCCAGCAATCCCGAAAGCCGCCCAGAGATCAGCTCAGATGCTTCGGCTGCTTCCGAGTTTGTGCCGATCAAGAAAAGCCCGACGATCAAAATCACGACCAAAGCGACCACAACCCAGGCGCGCCAGCTGCGGGTTCGGTCGGACTGACCGTAAGGTGGGCTCGGCGCGTAGCTCGCCGGTTCGCCAACCGATACCTGCCCGGCCTTGAACACCTCAACCAGTGCGCGACCATCGAGCCCTAAATAATCGGCATAGGTCTTGAGGAAGCTCTTCGCCGATGTTTCCTCCGGCAGCGCCCCCCAGTCGCCGCTCTCGAGCGCGCGCAGATATTTGGCGCGGATCTTGGTCGCGTACTCAGCGGTAGCGATGTCGATCCCTGCCTCAGTTCGAGCTGCTCTTAGCTGGCTAGCGATGTCGGCCATAGCCAGAGGCTAATCAGTCTTCAGCAATATCGGGCGAGACTGCGTGCAACGTTTCATCTTCAGCCTCAGATCGATCGCCTGCGTCGTCCTGAGGCGCTTCAAGCGCTGCGAGTACGCGCGGCAGGTCTGCAGCCGTAACGAGTACCTGGCGCGGCTTTGAGCCTTCGTAACCGGAAATGATCGAGCGGCGCTCGAGCATGTCGATCAAGCGGCCGGCGCGCGTGTAGCCGACGCGGAGCCTGCGTTGAAGCATCGAAGTCGAAGCGGTGTCCATTTCGACCACGAGCGCGATCGCTTCGCTGAGCATCGGATCTTCGTCTGGGTCGAAACCATCTGCGTCGCTGCCTGAACCACCAGCATCCTTCGTAGGCTCGACCTCTTCCAGCAGATCTTCGCGCAGCGCAGGTTCTCCTTGCGCGGCCCAGAACTCAGTCAGTTTGGCGATCTGCGGCTCGTCAATGTAGGCGCCCTGGATCCGTTCAAGCTTCGAGGAGCCAACTGGCGAGAAGAGCATGTCGCCTTGGCCGAGCAGGCTCTCGGCGCCATTCTGATCGAGAATTACGCGCGAGTCGGTTTGGCTTGAGACGGCGAAGGCGATTCGCGACGGCACATTGGCTTTAATCATTCCGGTGATCACGTCAACGCGGGGGCTTTGCGTGGCGAGTACTAGATGGATACCGACTGCGCGCGCCTTCTGCGCAAGGCGAATAACTGCGTTCTCAACATCGGCTGGCGCGACCATCATCAGGTCGGCGAGCTCGTCGATAACGCAGAGCAGGTACGGGAGCGGCTCATCGCCTTGCTCGACGCGGTGCTTGTTCAGCTCAGCCAGCGAGCGCGTTCGTGCGACCGACATCACGCCGTAGCGCCATTCCATCTCGCGGACCAGATTGCCTAGCGCGTTCGCGGCCATGCGTGGACTCGTGATTACCGGCGTCAAGAGGTGCGGAATTGCTTCGTAGTGGTTTAGTTCGACTTGCTTTGGGTCGACCAAGACGAGCCTGACTTGGTCGGGCGTAGCGCGCAGCAGAATCGAGCTGAGCATTGCGTTAACGGCGCCCGATTTACCAGCGCCGGTGGTGCCGGCGATAAGCAGGTGGGGCATTCGAGCGAGGTCGGCGGTCACCGGGCGCCCGCCTACATCCTTGCCGAGGAACACGGTCAGCGGGCTGGCGTCGTCTGGGAGTTGCTGGAAGACGTCGCCAAGCGTTACCTCGAGCCTTGTCCGGTTAGGAACCTCCACTCCGACAGCCTGTTTGCCGGGAATTGGAGCAAGGATGCGGATGTCTGTCGCGGCGAGCGCGTAGGCGAGGTCGTCCTTGAGAGCGCCGATCTTGTTCATCTTCACGCCCGGGGCAAGGCGGAGCTCATAACGCGTTATGTGCGGCCCAGAAACCGTGCCGACGAGCGTCGCGTCGATTCCGTGGTGGCGAAGAGCCTCGAGCAGCGCATCGGAGACGCGACTCTGGTCGGTCGTGTCAGGCGAGGCGTTCTTCTTTGAGCTCAACTTCAGTAGCTTCGGATCAGGCAACATGAAGATCGTTGGCTGCCCCGGCTCTTTCTTCTCAGTCTTGGAGCTTGCCTTGACGGGCTTCGCGGCGGCTGCGGGCAGCGGAGCCGCCGGCGTTAGCGACTCCGGAATGTCGAGCTCATCAGCTTGGTAGGGCTCTGTCTCGTCGCTTCCAAGATCAAAGATCTCGACCGGCCCGAGATGCTGGACGGTCGGTTCAAACCCCTCCGGTTCGGGCGGTGCGATGGCGCCCGCCTGTGAGCGGCCATTCGATAGCCTGCTCACGCCGCTGGCGAGCGCGTTGCCGATGTCAGCGAGCCCCCTGCCGCCATGATGCAGCACAGCAGCGATCGATAGCCCGCTGATTAATAGGACGGCGGCGAGCAGCAAGAAGAGCGAGAAGATGTGGCTGCCGACCGCGCCAACGAGGGTCCCGCTACCGAGGTAGATCAGGTCGCCGACGGCGCCGCCGCGGTCGCCAAACAGAGTTGGGTCGAGCTGGACCGAGCGGGCGGCTCCGGTCCCCAGCCCGAACGTGCCAGCGGCAAGCGCGAGCGAGGCGCCCAGCGCTAGGCAGAGTGCGCCGGTACGCAACGTGTGCGGCAAACTGACTACCGGACGCAAGATCAGGACCAAGCCAGAGAGCGCCAACAGCGGCGGAATCAGATAGGCAACCTGGCCGAAACTCCAACGCAGTGCGGCAACGAACTGATCGCCGCCGATCCCGGCGTCACCACCCGAATAGAGCGGAAAGGCGATGAAGAGCGCAACGGCAACCAGCGCCAAGCCAGAAAGATCGCGCTGACGCTGGGTCAGCTGCTTTATCTGGAGCGGCTTAATTGCCTTCTTCTGCGGCCGTTTGCGCGGCTTTGCGGCCGCCCGTGCAGGGGCTTTGCGCTTCGGCGAGCTCTTCGGGCGCGGTTTTGCTTTCGTTTTGGCTGTGGCCATCGGCGTATTGCTACGAGAAGCCTGTTCGACGCCGACCGCGAACTCCCTTTAGGTAGCCTAAATCCTAAGCCGTACCCTGCTTGTTGCAATGTCATCCGGAGCCGCAAGAGTCCTAATTATCGAAGACGACGAGGCAATCGCTGAAGTCGTCCAGCGAATACTGCGAATCGACGGCTACAAGACCGAGATCGCGGGCGACGGAGCCGCGGGCCTTGAGCTTGCCGCGAGCTTTGAACCTGACATCGTAATTCTTGATCTTGGTCTGCCGCTGATCGATGGCATCGAGGTCGCGCGGCGACTACGCGATGACAGCGACCTGCCGATCCTTATGCTGACCGCGCGCGACGCTACCGAGGCGAAGGTTGAAGGGCTCGACGCCGGCGCCGATGACTATCTCGTAAAGCCATTCGAACGCGACGAGCTTCTGGCCCGACTGCGCGCCTTGCTGCGGCGTCGGCCAGCACGCGGCACCGCCACGCTGAGCTTCGACGATCTGGTTCTCAAACCAGACAGTTATGAAGTTCTCCGCGGTCAACGGCGCCTCGATCTGACTCAACGCGAATTCGAGCTGCTCGAGTATCTGATCCGCAACCAGCGCGTCGTGATCAGCAGACAGCAGCTGCTCGAGGACGTTTGGGGCTACGACCCGTTCGCTGACACAAACACGATCGAGGTATTCGTCTCAAACATCCGTCGCAAGCTCGAAGCCGATGGAGAGCCTCGCCTGCTCCACACCGTGCGCGGAGTTGGATACGTGCTCCGTGTTTGACCGAATAAGCATTCGCTGGCGCCTGGCGCTCGTTTCAGCGGGGCTCACCTTTTTGATTCTTTGCGCCTTCGCTGCACTCTTTGGCTCGCTCACGAGCTCTCGCCTGCGCTCCGACTTCGTAAGCGATACGGCAAACGCCGCAAGCCGCTTACAGGAGCGCCTGACAATTACTCCCACGAGCTCGACCGGATTTCGGATCAGCCCGCCGCTCGAGCTTTATGCAGCGCCCAACAACGCGGCAATTCGACTCTTCTGGGGTGACCGCCAGCAGGTGCCAGGCGGATCAACCCCAAGTGCCCCCGACCTTGGGCTTCCCGTTAACCAGGGAACGAAAGAGAGCGGCGGCTACCTGATCGAAACTCGTTACACGACGCTCACGACCGGCGAAGAGTCGCCGCAGAAGCTCAGCTTCCCTGTCTGGATTGAATATGCACGTCCGCTGGAGGACCTTGAGCGGACAATTGACAGGCTGCGCCTGCTGCTCGTAATTGGGGTCGTCGGCGGCGCGCTGCTGGCGTTGATTGGAGGAATGGCGCTGGCCCGCCGATCGCTACGACCGATCACCGCGCTGACTGCAACTGCGCAGGAGATCGCCCGCACGCGCGACCCCGACCGTCATGTGCCGCAGCCGCCAACCGACGATGAGGTCGCCGAGCTAGCACGAACATTCGATCAGATGTTGACCTCGCTTGAGGCCTCGCGGCAGGAGACTGAGGGCGCACTGGTTCGCCAGCGTGAATTCGTTGCAGACGCTTCGCACGAACTGCGCACGCCACTGACGAGCGTCCTGGCCAACCTCGAACTGTTGGCCGACGGACTCGACGGTGAGCGTAAAGAGGCAGCGACCGCCGCGCTGCGCAGCTCTCAGCGAATGCGCCGAATTGTCGCCGACCTGCTGTTGCTGGCGCGCAGTGATGACAAACACCCTGTCAACCGGCAGCACGTTGACCTCGCCTACATTGCAAGCGAAGCTACCGCCGAAGCCAGCGCGCTGACCAGCGACCATCGACTGCTAGTCGAGGCAGGCGAGCCGCTGATCGTTAGCGGCGACCGTGATGAGCTGCACCGGCTTGTAACCAACTTGGTTGAAAACGCGATCCGCCACACGCCGC
>Ga0194055_10001296_pt1 | contig 20405 bp, 18 predicted proteins | sample SepL449m_MetaG_FD_155482 | JGI IMG/M metagenome (GOLD analysis project Ga0194055, IMG submission 155482) | Anoxic zone freshwater microbial communities from boreal shield lake in IISD Experimental Lakes Area, Ontario, Canada - Sep2016-L442-9m | ecosystem: Environmental > Aquatic > Freshwater >...
GTAGCATAAAATTGCGGCATAAATATTCATTTGAATAGGACTACCTTGTATTTGTTTTATTTGTTCATCAAAATAACCTTTCATAGAAATCAAATAGGTTGAATCAATTGCAACAAAAACAACAAAGGTAAATAATACTTTTGAGAGATTGAAACTGTTCATTAAGTATATAATTTATACAAATATTATTTTAGCAAAAAACTATTTTATATATTATATTTATATATATAAAATGGCAAGCTCTATTGGTTATACAAATCCTATTAGCGGTTCTGGTGGTTCCAGCATATATATCCCAGGCAAATATCCTTTGGGCGGCGGACTTCCTGGATTTATTCCTCAAGCGCTTATTACAACAAACAACAATAACGAGTTTATTGATACTCGTTTTACCCTAAAAAACGCATGGAACACAAATTATGCTAGACTTGTTAATAATCAAAAATCTATTTGCACTCCATTCCGTGCAATCAACAACGCAGGCGATTTATTAAGTCGTAAAAATTATTCATGTGGTGGGCCATGCCAGACATTCCAAAGTCGTCCTGGTATGTTTGGGCTAAAGAATCATTTTGGACATATCCAAAACATGTGCGATGGAACTGGTGTCCCCCCTTCATCGTGTAACATCAAATATGTTTATGATAGTTCTGATTACATTAGATATTCCAAGCAAAAGGCGCTTAATAAAAACTATAATGATGTATCGTATGGTGGAAACAGATCCAGCGCATCTCAATCCGCTATTAGAGCGATTAGACGCTTTTAAATATATTTAGTAATATTTTTTTTTAATATTTTTAATATTTTTAATTTTATAATTATAACACAATATAATATAATTGTAAAATGGTAAAAACAAGAAAAACCAAGAATTTGCGTAAAAGAAGTAGAAGGGGTGGGCAGTTAATGAGATCTTTAGCATCAATTAAAACATCCAATAACGAGATAATGGCAAAGGCAGATGAAATTAAAAATAGTGAATGCGATGTTTCTGAAATTAAAAATTCTGCAATGGCAAACGCAGAATTAATAAATGGACTTATTGAGCAAGAGCAAGAAAAGGAAAACATACAAGCTCCTGGAAATATTGAAGAACCAAAACAAGAACAAGAACAAGAACAAGAACAAGAATTAGCTCCACAGCAAGAGTCGGAGTCAGTTCAAAATTCGCCTTTAGCATCAGAACCTGAGCCTGCGGCATCATCACCCCAAACAGTTCCTTTAATGCAACAACAGATAACCATAAGTGGATTTACAGGAACTGTTGGAGGATTACTTAGTAGTATAAGAGATAAAATTGGTCAGCTTAGAAAACAAACGGGACAATCATACAAAGATTCTGTTAATAAACTGACCACGGTCACAAAACAACTAACTAGTAGCACAACTACAAGCACCGACCAAATTAAAGACATATTAAAAGTCAATCAAATTACATTTAAGAATAATAAATTATTTGGAGGAAAAACAAAGAAGAGACGTGGTGGTAGAAAATCAAAGAGATACACAAAACGACGGTAAATGTTTGGAATTTTCTTTTCCATAGCTATAGTATATGACAACGATTGCTTATCATCAATACACAAATATTCCTTATATGAGCGGTGGATATGCAAGTGCTCCGGTAATTGGACCATTAAGCACCAATAGAACCCCTAATACAAATTATCATAGTCAATTAGGCGTTCTTACAGGCATTCACCCCAACCCTCCTCAGTTTTATCCATCTGATGGTGCGAGCACATTTTCTCAAGCACGCGCTCAATATAGACGAACAAATACAACGCAACATAATTTTGGAAGAGGAACTCAAATGTATTCTCCAATTCCATCTACCAGTCAATATTCAGGAGATTTGCAACGAAGATTTAATGTATCACAATCCACAAAATATGTTGCTCCAGCAACATCATCCATGTATATGGCCGCAAAAAAGAGCGCTGCTGTTGGTCAGAGCTCTTTAAAGCAAGGATTACCTTCAAGCGCCCCATTATCATACAAGTCTTATGATAGAAATGATGTGAAAACCGCATTGCGCATGGTTAGATCTGGTGGATGCACTGCACCTGCCAAGAAGGGGTCAATATTTAATTACAATTTATGTAATGGAAGAGTTTGTGCAATAGGTTCTTTAGTATCACAAACTTATTAAAAATATATAAAAAAAAATATTAAGTAAATATATAAATATGATGAACAAGTACGTTGTTGAGTTTTTAGGAACATTATTATTTGTTTTTGTTATTTTAGCAACTGGCAATTATTTAGCTATTGGTGCGGCATTGGCTCTTGTTATATTATTAGGAGGACCCATTTCTGGCGGTTCGTTTAATCCAGCCGTTACAATTGCACTTTTAGCCGCGGGTAAATTGGCGGCAAGCGATGTTATCCCATACATTGTAGTTGAAGTTGCTGGAGCTTTAGCCGCATATCAAATATACGTTATGCTTTTAAAAAGATAAATTTTTGAATAAATTTTGAATAAATTTTAGGTAATTATATTATAATTTCTTTTGTTATAATATAATGGCATCAACAAAACGAAACAGACGAGGCGGGCAAACCACTACAATGAAGACTTCACCTAAAATGGGTGGCTCCAGAAGACGCAGCCGAGCTGGTTCAAGCACTTTAGCGAGGACTTCATCTAGTTCCCATAAAATGGGCGGCTCTAGAAGACGCAGCCGAGCTGGTTCAAGCACCTCAATGAGGACTTCATCTAGTTCCCATAAAATGGGTGGTTCAAGCACTTCATCTAAAATGGGTGGCTCCAGAAGACGCAGACGAGGAGGTCAAGACATGGGCTATGGAGCGGCATCTACAGGAGTTAGCAATATGGCGAGTGGGGTCGGAAGCGGAGTTAGCAATATGGCAAGTGGTGTTGGAAGCGCTGTGTCCGGCGTAGGAAATTGGTTTAGCAGCGCATATGATAAAACAAAGAAAGCTATCGGTATGGGGAGCAGTACAGGAGCCATGGGCGGGCGCAGACGCAGACGCAAAGGTGGTCAAGCCGAGGTAGTTGGATTTAATGAGCAGTGGAACATGCAAGGACCCGCGGTTGGTGGTCGCAGACGCAGAAAGCAGTAAATTTTGAATATATTTATTTATATTGAATATATTCGCCGTTTTTATAGTAATTATATGTGGGCGTATAACCCGAATCCTTCACTAACGTTACGGATTCCAGTCGCTCACCTTCGCTATCGCTCCGGCTCGCTCCAAATTTAGTATTTTTACTGAAAATTTCTACTCTACTATTTGGTTTGTCAATTGAAGCTTTAATTGCATCATCTTGGGATAAAATTACAACTATATCTTCCCATTCGCTTCCATTCATCAATAAATATACAAAATCCATCAGGGTATTTTATATATTTAAAAAGTAATAAGTCTTTATTACAGTTTAGTTACATTAGATAAGTTTTTGACGTTTTATCATGATGCAATACAAAACATAAACGCCCAATAATCCCAAACAAGCAAAATATAATTGCACAACGGGGTCATTTGGTAGGGATTCAACCACTGGCGCGGGACTCATATTCATGTTTTCAAATGTTTCGCTGCACGTTTTTCCTGTTACTGAATTTGTTCCACCAGAACCCCAATTGCATGCGTCCATATTACTAATATCAACCGTTGTAACAAAATGTGTTTCGCTGCCAGTAGCATTTGGACCTAATCCTCCACTACCACTTAACCCCGGAGGTGTTGGCCCAACCACTTGCATTGTTAATTCTTGACAATCTGGTGTTGCTCCAGATGTAAAAGAGCTCAATATTGCAAAAGGATTCAACACATTTAAATTTCCCATTGTTCCTGGAATTAATCCCTTGAAATCTGAAAAATCAGTTCCCAGCCCCGATGATATAAATGGAATATTTCCCATAGGAACATTGTTGATATAGATGTATCTATCAACTTCCTTTTTAGTTTTCACATCATTGCATTTTCCACCAGTTTGTAAGAAAAATTTATTTCCTAAAGGACCGCCAGTTGCAGATGCACCTCCACCAGTCACTAATACTTGCACATATTGAATTAAACCATTAATGTCATTTCCCATTGCCGATAAACTTCCTTCATCTGACATACCAATGGCACGTGGGTTTTTAATATTTTCCCAATATGGATAATCTGGGCCTAATAAATTTTGCTCTACTCCCGATGCATTTGATAATACTTGTTGAAATATATTTGACATATAATTTATAGTTATATAAATATTTTTGTTCATTTAATTAATAAATAAAATATAGTTAAAACAAAAATATTATGCTGATTGAGTTCCACTTATTGCCAATGGCTTATTACCCACTAATTGTTGTGATGCAGCAGATTGGGCTTTCACTAAACCAAGAACTTGATCATTCAATGTAACCACATTCCCACTAATATCTTGAACTTCTTTATCTAGCCCCATAACTTGTTTAATTTGATCTTGAAGAATTTCAATAGCGGCGGCATTTTTATAAGCTAAAATGGAGGATGAACAAGATGATGGGTCCGCAGCTCCGGCACCATTATCAAGCCCCTCAATAATAGGCCCTCCAGCTAAAAAGAATTGATACACTATTAAACAAATAAAAAATAAAATAAGAAGCTTGATCAACATTAATATATATAAATACTTTTATTTTCTTCTTTATTTATATTATAATGGCATCAGCATTTTATCCCCAAGGCATGCATTCATATAACAATTCATCTCCCAATGCGCCTTTTACAGCAGAATATATAACATGGAAAGGAACCGGTCGTTATAGCAATCCAGTTGGCATAACTGCTGGAAGTATTAGACCTTTAACAAATAATGACCTTACAAATATTGCTGTTTATAAACAGGGCGCAGCAAGACCACTTAAATGGCAGTTTAGAAAAGGCACTGTTACCCAAGTTCCTTATACAATTATTAATCCAAATGATCCAAGTCAATACATAACGGTTAATGCAAATAGAATGAGTAAATCTTCCGCAGGTTTAGAAAATAAAACAGGTGGTCTTATTGGACAACTCATGGATAGACCAGGCGGATATTCAGTAAAGCATAATCCAATTGATGAATTGAATGAAAATATACAATCCAACATTGATTGCAAAAATTGCGATGGTATTAGCATGGTGACAGATTTTTCCCCTAGCCCATACTTGACAAATAACCCGCAATCTGTTTGCACAACACCACCATTTTGTTGCAATGAACCCAGAAAAGCATTGTTGCGAGTTAGACCAGCAAGCACAAATTTGAAGAAAAATTATTTCACAACCCTTCAACAATATAGGCAAAATAGATGCCAAACATATGATCAGCGTGTTTTCAATTTTAAAACGCAAGAAGATTATTTCACGGATGCCGCATTATTAAAGAACAACAAAAATATTACACCCGCAATGTTAGCAGCAGCAAAACCGGGCAGTCCAATTACACTCGCAAACACTTATGTTGGAAATTGTTATCCTAATACTGGGTTGGGAACATACACTCAAGTTGAATTAGTCGCATTAGCATTTCAAATTTTAAATAATGATGGTCTTTTTTCCAATAATGATATCAATAATTTTTACAACTTAAGAATAAGCACCATCCAGCAATTTGTTGGATTTATATCTGACTTAAAATCGGGCAACTCTGCTCAAGCTGCTTATGTTTTTAGTAACTTTATTAAAAATCCTTATTATGGAATGAGTTTAACTGGCCCAAGCAATCCAAATGGATGCAAATTAGTAGTATATAAACCAAGTAACCCTCAATTTGCTGTTCAAGGTGCAGTTTCTAGCAGCGCGAGAATATTAAAATTGGGTTTAACGACCATTGAAAAGAATGTAAATAATAGCAATGCGCTAAGAGGTTCTACAAGCACGATGAGCGTTGCTAATATCGGTCAAACGCCTTTTACACCATTTATCTACAAATCCAAAGTTCAACAATGCAGTCCCGCATTGCCAATTATATTCAGACAGGTTAGCTATAATCCCAAAACTTGTTTTGGAAAAGCAGATGATTACATGTCAAAAGAGGCTCAATATATTGGAATTTCAAGTGGTGGTCCAAGTGTTGCAAATAATGGCATAAGCGCTTCAAATCCTGGAGGGCAACCCATAAAATAAACTCACCTTCACTATCGCTTCAAACTATTTGGAGCGGCTAGAATATTAGTGGAATCCTTCACTAATGTTCTTACTTCGTAGAGGATTCTAGTCGCTCACCTTCGCTATCGCTCACCTTCGCTATCGCTCCGGCTCGCTCCAAAAAGATTTCATGTATATCATCGGCATCAACATCAACACTAATATCTACAACATCATCTATATCCATCTGAACTAATTCATGCGTATTTATTATTACATCATCATATATCACTATTGGTAAAAATATATTAAGTTTGTCCACAAATTTATTATATGGTATTTTGTGTTTATCGCACCATTGAATACATTTTTGAATGTTATTCTTTTTTAATGTTTCTATCTTGTCATCTTTATTTTTATTTTTGACAAGATTTATTATTTGGTCATATTGTTCTAATTGCAAATGACCAATAATTATATTTGATTCCTCTACTTTATTTAAAAAATAATAAGGCAAGTCGTGTTTTATTAATGAACTAATTTGTTTGCCATTTGCTATTCTATCATCTATAATCATTTTTAAAACCTTTAATGTGTTATTATTTTCTAATGTCTTTGAATAATCTGAAATAAAATTTTTACATATAATGAATCTTTCTGTTTTAAATATATTGGAGGTGTTTGGTTTTATAATATAAATTTTTTCATACATTCCAGTCAATATGTATAAAATATCCAAAATTGGTTTATAAAATAACGTATCAATTTTAATAATGCATGTGCCATTTACATTTTGATACGTAAGAATATTGCACATTACTATAATAAAATTAAGAACATATTTATTTATATTTATGGTTTCATCTAAGTTATTCAGCTCAAAATATAAAAAATCAATCATCATCGTTTCTATTCCTTGTATGGTTTTAAAACTAGAAATTTCACTTTCTAAAAAATGTTCATAAATAACATCATTATTATTTTCTCTGAAAATATTCATACATTCAATTGTTGAAGCATTATTTGCACCACAATGTATTGCTTTTATATTCCTACCGAGGAATGAATCAAAGATATTAAATATATTTACAATTTCCATTAAAATATAAAATGTCGGGGAGTTTGCTTTAATTTTACTAACAGAAAATTTGGACCCAGGCACTTTATAATGTATGAACTCAAACGGATTAATTATTCTATAAAGAAAATCAATATTATGGGGCGACCCGTAGCCAAATGCGCCGGGGAGCGACTGAACACCTGAGGCGATAGCCAAAGGAGTTTGATCATGACTTTCGGTTTCACAATTGTTGTGTTTTATTTTTTTAACAAATTCTTGCGCTATATTTAGATAATGTATTAAACTAAATGAAATAATGGGAACTAATGCTTCATCGCTGAATGTTGGATTAATTTTGCTCATAGTTTGTTTTCTAGGTAATGTGTAATAACTCATTGTAGAGGTTATATTATATATAATTTTTTGTTTAAGTGATTAGCAAAATATTATAATATTTGATTAATTTTATTATTTTTATTATTCGTCTATTTTAAATTTGAGTTTTTTCTTGGTGGCCTTTTTTGCTGCTGGTGCGGGTGTTTCCGACTCTTTGATAATAGTTCCTTTAGTTTGTGGCAAAGACACAACTTCTTTTTCTTCTTCCACCGCGCCAGGTGCTGCGGATGCAACATCTACATCTTCTGCAACTATTGGGTTTTCTTTTACATCGGGTTCCAACACTAATTTTTTTGCGCGAGGTTTTCTTGGTTTCTTTTCAACCGTTAAAGCAGGAGTAGGGGCAGGAGTAGGAGCAGGAGTAGGGGCAGGAGTAGGGGCAGGAGTAGGAGCAGGAGTAGGTTCTTTTTCTTCTTCGGGAACAGAATCAATTGCTTCAGATGCGGCAACTAACACTATTTTTTTATTCAACGGGCGCGCCTTTTTATTTTCCAATGTTTTTGCTGGTTTTGATGATTTTTTAACATATGCTTCACCTTGATTTGCGCGAGTCACCTTTCTTTCCGCAACAGTTTCGTCTATCAATTCTAACGCAACTTTTTCCGCATTTACATGGCTAATTTTTTTGAATGCAAAATATCTATTTAAGAATGAAATCTTTTTCTCATTTGGGTTCATATCTAACGCACTTCCATATTCTTCCTTTTTAAATGGGCTACGCTTGACTTCATCTTGCATTAAATTGTATAATTCGCTAAATAATCCGGACCCTTCCGGTAATCCAATACTCTTCGCCTCGTCTCTTGTTAATAATTTGAACCCATAATTTTCCATAATTCGTTCCAAATAGTCAAAATTGACCAAATACTCTGAAAACATTTTATTAATGGATTCTTGAAACACGTTGATTTTATATCCCAAACTAGTAACATCGTCATCAAATGCTGCATCATTATATTCTTTTTTGATTTCCCATATCTTTCTACTTCCTTCATATAGTTCAATGCTTTCATCTATTTGTTTCTTTTTCAACAAGTTGAAGATTAGTTTGCCATCATAGCACGTGCCAATAAAATATCCACCAAGTTTGGTGCATTCAGACACATTTCTCATAAAGTTTTGAAATGTTGTTTGATTTTCAAAGAAATAGTGTAACGCAAATTGACATGATGATACATTAAATCCCTCTTCACCTTTTCCAAATTGTCTTGCGACTCCTTTTCCGAGTTTTTCTGCATCATTGTGCCCGTGGCCAAAAACCGCCTTTGTTATTTGTATTGCTTTATCATTCATCATCGCCAATCCGCTGCGAATATTCAAGCTACTATTTCCATTTACAAACAAAGCATACGGCATGTGTTTAAAATCCTTGCGATAATTTAAGAACCTGGCGCAAGCTCCATTCAATCTATTCTCCAAATTGTCCTTGGAAACATCAATTCCAAAAACAAATGACAACTTTGATGCAATCCACTTTGACATATCTCCCGCTTTACCGCAAGCAAAATCTATCAATGTATCTGTTCTCTTTGATACACTTGTTATTAGCAATTTTTTAACAAATAAATTGTGAAAATCACGCAATCCTCGCGTTTTACTGCTTCCTGTAAATTTATTATAATACACGTCATCATCTGCGAGTTCATCTGGAATATTATTTCCAGTGCAAATCATCGTTTCGGTGATTGGATTGTGTATAGAATGCCAATTGCTATTTGCAACGCGATATGCATTTCCAAAGTTTTTGCCAGTATTTCGCAACTCCGCGGTCTTGTCATAACGAACACGCAAAGGTATCCATCTCCAACCAGATTCATTATCCAGCTCATAACGAAATTCTACAATTGTATTATCATCAAATACTTCATTTTCCTCAGTGTACATTTGTTGAACACCCGTATCATCTTTTTTCAACATAATATTGCAAATTCCAGCGGTTGGATCATATGGGTCTGATGGATAAAATTGAACAGGATAATAATCGTCGGGTTTTTTCCCATCACTTGAACTTACTGTTGGAAGAACGTCATTTATAACGTCTTGACACGGATTAATATATCCATCACGGCTTTCACTAAATCCACATCTTAGAACAATTGTTTTATACTCATTTATTTGTGCAACAGATGCAGCTTGCAGTCCATCTTGAAATATTGGTGTGACTTCATCTAATCCTGTTTTAGACTTTTTTGTTGTTACTAAGAAATCAATCGTATTGTAGTAGGCGGGCTTCCACTTGAAAGAATACTCCCATGTTACTTTTGATAATTTTCCAACCTTGCCAATCTCATCGGCACCAACACCCATATTGGCTGGTGTAAATATAAGACCATCTGTATTATATTCAAATAGTCCGTCTTTGTCTCTAGTCAAAATTACATTGCATGCATCAAATATATTTTGAATAGGATTCCATGGATAAAACTGTTTTGATTCTATTCTAATTGGACTAACTGCCTCATCCTTTACCACTGATTTTGGTTCTATTAATTTAACTATATGTTTCAATAAAGGTAATCGGAACTTTGATTTCAATTCATCCTTAGTCTTTGGAATAAACCCTAGAGGTCTAACATCCTTTTTATCAATATAATAAATATCAAACGCTGCATACAGGTTAATAAACTTTCCAAATTTGTCATGAAGAATAATTTCGCCATCAACCAACGTGTTGAATATTTCTTTTTTATCGGTTTCTGCTCCAGTAAATAAAACGTTCATATTTGTATTTATTAAATAAATTTTTCCCTTTCCAGAGATGAATAATAAATGTCTTTCACCATCCGCTTTATCCGTTACAGTGTAATCTTTGCGAATATTGGGTATAATTGTATTATCATTAATAGAAACAATATTATTTATTTGCAAAGTAGTAGATGATGGACCAATAAAATTGCTAGAATAAACTCTTTCGTGTTTTCTGGGGTCATAATTTTCTGCATGAACTAGCTTCATATATTCTTGCAAAACGCCGCGTTGTTCTGGGTATGAAATTGGATAATTTGTTCCTTGCAATCCCATCAATACAAATTTAATTGTTTTGCGAATAGCTGCCAATAACGATTCAGGAGAATCGGTATTTGTTCCTGGACCAATTTTAGAATTATCAACCTCTAACTCAATCTCATAAATTTCAGGGTTTTGAAATACGTTGGACTCGCTTGTGGTATATTCCAAAACTGGGTTTCCGTTTTCAAATCTAGAACTTTTTACAATACTCAAATCAACCTTGATTGGAATGTCTGAATGCGAAAATGTTACACGATTCAAATATCTAAAACTTTTCTTTGATTTTTCCCAACTATCAATTATGCTTGGCACAATTCCAGAGCCTTGCCTTAGTGTATTCTCAATGCTATATGAGACTCTGAAATTAAAGTCGTCAAAATTAACTGGTCGCACGCGTTCAGCATCTTTATCTTTCCCCTTTGCAAACGGTCCTTTATTAACAAATTCAACCGCAAATCCCGATAATGTCAATAGTTTTTTGATGTCATTGTGTTTGCAATATTCTTGAATTTTAGAAAATCCTTCTATTTCGGCTCTTATTGGCGACAATTTAAACCGTCCAGATGTTGGATCTAAAAACTCGTTCTGAATACGCAACATATATGACCCTTCTTCATTTGCAGAACTAAATCCAAGAGATTTTAATTTGCGAATCACATTATCAAAATCAATTTTTGTAAGAGGTTTAATTCCTCTGGTTCCAAATTTTACCTCTAATTCATTATTTTTATGAACGTCTTTTACATGTGGGTTATTTCCCCAAAATAGTTTGGTTAAATTATCTAGTTGTATTTGTGGCGATTCTTTTGATTGATTTTGGTAGTTGTCTCTTTTTTTATTGTGTGATGATTCTAAATTTTCGGGTTCTCGTTTAAAAGATGACATAGTTATATATATATCATTACATATTTTTATATTGTTGTAATCAATTTTTAATTTTATATATTCATAATTATTGTTTCATACAAGTCCTTTTTTGTTTTATTTTTAAAATTATCTTTATCATTACAAATTTCCAATGCTAATTTTTTACACAATTCTTGCAATTCTTCAAGTTTATATGAACTTATCGCTTTTAATGGTTTATCAACACTTTCCCATTTAAATAAAGAACTCCTGTATTTTTCCAATTGTTCATTTGTTGTATTCATTTCATAACAATATTTGAACGCAGATGCATCACTATTTTTCATACAATGCACTACATATATTGGTGATTGCTCATCAAATATTAGTTCAAAACATTTACGATTCTGAATAAACATAATATTAATATTACTTGCAATGCATAATGCAATAAATGTTTTCATTCCGATAATTTGTTTATTTGCTAATTCATCTTCCACATCTTCCCTGATATTTTTAATCTTTTTGGTTTTTAATTGTTGCTTATTTGCTCGCATTAATTCAATGCATTTGAATTTTTCCGTTTTTTCATTAACAAAACTAGTTGCTCCCGGATATTCATATTTGGAAAACCCGTTTTGAATAATAAAATAGCACCAAAATAGTGCATCTTTTTCTTTGGGATAAAAAAAATTGTCTAATGCAGTTTTTTCTGCGTGGGTTTTTGTGATAACTTTTTCTGCATGCTGTTTTGATGTTACCTTATCTAAAGGTCTGAAATGTTGTTTTGCAAGTAGTTTGCTGTTTAACATATAATCCTGTAACTTGGTTAATACATGATTATAATTCTCATTTGGAGCAAGCCGGAGCGATAGCGAAGGTGAGTGACTGGAATCCGTAACGTTAGTGAAGGATTCTGTTTGAACACATTTTTGTTCGTGTTTTTGTTCGTGTTTTTGTTCGTGTTCGTGTTTTTGATTTTGACGATTTGAAGAGTAACTATTGTGCATATTTGTTGTTATTAGATTTTCCAATATTATCTTTATTATCTTTTGTAAAGTATATATTTTTGAATTCTTCTTTTTGTTTTTCAAGCTCATTCAAGTTACATTCTTGTGTATTTACATAATTTATATACATTTTCAAATTATTAATCATATCAGTTTGAAGTTCGGTTAAATTAATAAAGGTTCCGTATTTATTTTCATTTAGCGTAACAGATCCATCTTTACTCAAAATACGCAATATTTCTACTTGGTTAAATTTTGGCATTGATTCAATTTTCTCGCGAATTATATTTAATTCTGTAAATTCATTTGACTCTGCAAGCATTTCTATATGCATTATCATGCTTTACTTTTAAATACAAATTTGTTTGTATTATTGTATTTAATTTTATTTAATTTTTTGGAGCGATAGCAAAGGTGAGCAACTAGAGTCCGCAACGTTAGTGAAGGGTTCTGACAGGTTGGTTGTTTTTAGTCTTCAATAACTAGCTTGGGCTTTGAAGGCTCTTTTGGCATAGTATAATCTTTCTTGGGTTCAACCAACTCTGCAATAATACTAACATATTTATCATTCAACTCAAAGCGTTGTCCAATTACACGCGCGGTGAATTTATTTCCTTCTTCTATCGTAGCAAAATATTGAACCATGTAGTGATGATCCCTCGTAACAAACACCACAATTGGAGAAGGTGTTTCATCTGAACTTTCTGCACGAATTCCAGCCTTTGTTATATTTTTTGCAATACATTGAATCAACATTCCTTCCACTGGACAGCATATTCGGCACTCAAATACAACTTCAAATCCAATATTTGTTCCCTTAATCAATCCACTAGAGTATGTTATAATTTTACAAGAACCAACTTTAATAAACCCTTCTACAACGCATTTTCCTTCATAATTCTCTATAATAAATCTTTCAATGGTCTGTTGAATATTTTTCCCGATATTTACCATTTGCAATGATATACTGCGCGTGATTAGCGAACGGGTATAAATGTTGTTTTCTACATTTTGCTTCTTTTTATATTTCGGTTTTTGAAAAGTTGCAACAGTCTCCATTAATATATATATATAATAATTATCTTTTTATTTACATTTCAATTTTAAATTAATTAAGTTATAAATGCTATAATTTAATTATACACGGTTTGACCAATATTTGAAGAATCTTGCATTATTATATTTTTAATTCCTTTTTTGATAGCATTGCATTTTCATAGTCAAAAAACCAGAGTTTATTATTCTTTTTACTCTTATTGTAATACCTAAATAAAAACTCTTGCAATGAACATAATTCGGATTGAACCAATCCTTTAATGCTTCCTTGGGTATATTTATCAAATAATTCCTGCCCAAGCAATTCTATTAGAATTTGAATTTTCTTTGTTTTACTTGCTTCATCGCATCTAGCACCAGTATTTCGTTTGGCTTCCATATCTTTCACTTTAAATACCAAATATCTATTTTTTTGATCTTGTCCAATAAATCCAATTATGTTACTCAACTCATAATTCACATAATCCATCTTAGAAACTGTTTCCATTGCAACTTCTCTCTCATCTTCCGGTTCAGCTTTTGACCATATTTTGTTTTTCAATAACATTACGTGAATTTTATCCCCCGAAAATAAAATCATGCTCGTTAATCGTGCCGTTTTAATGATTTTTTTATCTAAATATTTTTTAATATAGTATTCAAATGTATTTTCCTCAAACATATCAAATGAATATATATAATTGATTAATTGCAGTTTTTCATGGTATAACAACATATCAACCAAATGTTCAACTAAAAATTCCAATGCATCCGGAGAAGTAATGATTCCATTCTTTATTAATTTTTTCATAGTTACACCGCAATGTTTATACCAATTATCATCGCCTCTTGGAACATTTTCGCTTGTTCTTGCAAATGACATTGCCAAATCAAAATTGCCTTTCATTTCAATAATAACTGGTGATTCTGCTTCTTTTATTTTTGCCTCTTCAATAATTTTCGCCTTTTTAAGTTCTTCTTTCGGTTGAGTTATGGGGGTGGCGCTTGGAGCGCGTTGTGGTTTTGGTTCAACAACTTCTCTCATTAGATCGGTTTTTAACTCAAAATTTACCACGTTGTGTTTGAAATCCAACGGAACCGACCTTTCAAAAATAGTTGCCCGCGGATTATTCAATTCGCTTGGTTGAAATAGATAATATTCTCCAATATTCACTAAATGACCAGTTCTACCATATTTATCTGTAATGGATTCCGTTGCATCTTCTATCAGTTGTGTTAATGCCGCGTATATTTGAACAATTGGATATGATTTTGGCGTGTTTATGCGACGAATTAAATCAGCCTTTTTGAAGAAAAATTTGCCATCTATCTTATCATTAAACAAATGTCTTATTTTTTGGAATATTTTTTCAGAATTCATCATAATAAATGTTTCATTGTATGTGTCTTCTCTCGTATTTTCGTCGTCTATTTGTTTATCCGGATAACATTTGTATTCACAATCTGCCATATAATCGCATGCTGCTGAATATGGTATATCTCCAACTTTAAAATCGTCTAAAACCATTCCATTTGATAAGATCTGTGTTACCTTTTTTGTTGTCTCTTTCTCAATATTTTCCTGAGTAAAATTTGTTTGATCGTGATTAATTATGCAATCAACAGATGTTTCTTTTAATATACGACTAACTCGCCCCATTTGAAGAGCTTTATATTCTGCTACTCTATACACGTATAAATCAGCGGCCTCCTCTTCATTATTTTCCAATATTGTTCCATATATGAATATTTGCACATTACGATCTTCAAAATTCAAATTTTTATGACTAAAATTACGAACGCCTCTACCAATAATTTGTTCTATTCTATTCATGTTATACCATGGATCAATAATATGGACTTGTCTTAAAAACTTGAAATCAACTCCTTCTGAGCCTGCTTGAGAAATCAAAACTATTTTTATTTTATGCCCATCTTTGTTGTCATCATTTGTAATAGCCTTGATCTCATAATCATTGTTTGGTGATATTCTTGGATCACCTGTAATCATTATGTATTTTGCTGGCATAAAACTATCCTTCTTATTCTTGCGTGGTTTCAATGTTCTAGAATCAACCAATTCTGTTGGAGGTGTTTTGAATAATGATTTGACTCCATCACCATATCTTGAAAATCCCATTTCTTCTAATGCAAGCGCCAATGGTATCAAACCGCCATCAATATACTGGGAATAAATTAATATGATTCCATCTGCAACATGCCCATCAGCAGATACAATATTTTTACAAATTGAGTTGAACTTTGAACTATAGTTGCCAATTTTATCTGGAGAGAAGATTCTCTCACTCTTATCTACTAACCATTTTTTATATTCAAAAGACCCTTTTTCGGGAGGGCTTTTGCTGTCAATAAAATCCATGACGCGTTCCAAACCTCTCTTTCCGGTTAAATCATTTGCATTAATAAATATTTGAGGAGTGCCGCTGCTGCTAGTACTATCAGGACCACCGCCATTGTATGAAGTTAATGATTTTTCACTAGATGGTTTTTTTGTTAATTCAATTGCTAAATGTGGTTCTATACTGGATTCCAATTGTCCAGCGCTTTTAAATACGGGTAGTGCTGGTTTTGGTGCAAGGGTTGTTACAGGGTTTGTTACAGGTTTTGGTGCAAGGTTTGTTACAGGTTTTGGCCCAAGTTTTGGCCCAGGTTTTGAAGCGATCCGGAGCGATAGCGAAGGTGAGCGACTGGAATCCGTAACGTTAGTGAAGGATTTTGGCTCTAAGACAGATTCTGAATCAGATAAACTTTCAATTGGTTCAATTGGTTCAATTGGTTCAATTGGTTCAATGTTTTCCACAGCATATTCCAATCCTTCCATTGGATAAACAATATTCAATGCTTCCAGCGGTATTTGCAATAATGTATATCCAAATGACTCCATATTATCAAAGCTAGGCATATCTCTAACAATTCCGGTTTTTGTAGTTATGCTTATTTTTTTTTTCCTTAAACTATCAATTACAAACTTATATCCCATAGATTGATATTTTCCAATATCTGTTAAATAAATGGTTGATTTCAGAATATTAATTGTGTCTTCATCTTTTATTTTTTTCCCATTCATTTGATATTTTGGATAGCGAATGTCATCCAACGTTGATTTTGGAGAAAAGACTGAAGGATAAACTCTGAAAGGAAATGTATATGGATTTTCACCTCTAACAAATGATACATATCCTGTTGCTTTTCTTATCAATAATTCCTTTCCTTCTTCTTCACCATTGGGTCCTTTTTTGAAATTTCCATCCTTATCAAATACATCTTTTATCTCAACAGTTGCACGTCTATCGTTCAAATTCATCAAATTTAACAACCAAATAATTTCCTTGTAACTATTATACATTGGTGTCGCAGATAACAGCAATAAACGCAAATTAGACGCGGATTTTACCAAGTCTAATAATTGTAATGCTACCTTTTTATTTTTATTCTCCTCAGCAATTCTGATATTATGAATCTCATCTATTACAATTAATCTATTATCAAATTCATATTTTAAATTACGAATCATTTTTAGTTGCTTGTCGGCTTCATCCTTGAAAGCGCCTTTTACTTCCTTTACCTTTTCAATGTAGTTTGCAAATTCAATGTATCCTAAAAATAAATAGGATGCGTTTATAATGCCTTTTACCTGGCTTATAACTTTTTCTTTTGTAAGACCTTTCATATTCATAGGATTAATTTCTTTCAAATACTTATTTCCGGTTGCACCTTTAAGATTCCATAATCCGTCGACTTGTTTTAATTTTCTCTCATCAAACATCTGCAAGCGAAAATTGTCTTGAACATTTGGTGATGCAACAATAATAATTTGTTTTGTAAACCCCATTTGTTTTAAATAATCTCTTTGTTCCTCGCACACACCAATTGCACTTGATGTTTTGCCAGAACCCAATCCATGGTATAGCAAAAGACTGTTATAAGGTGTTTGAAATGAGAGAAAATTGCGAACAAAGGCTTGTTGAGGAGCCAGCTCAAACTCCGCATTTGCTAAAAGGTTTGATTGTTCCTCAATATCATAAATCTTTCCATCATATCTAGTATCATTGAATTCCTTTTTTTCTGCAATTTTAACAATAAAGTTCGGATCATTTAAACTAGGATACAAAAAATCGTCCTCTTCAGGATGTCGCGACAATTCATTTCTCTCTAACAACTCCTTTTTTAATAAGAATTTGTTGCACTTTTTATCATATTTATTCTCAGAAACACCACATTCATTCATCTCAAATTCTTCCTTCAATTCATCCAATGTTTCATCCTTTTTCTCTTCTTGAACATGTTCAGCGATTATTATTTTTTTTGGTAATTTTTTTGGTTTTGTGACTTTTAGAATTCCTGTAGTTTTTGGTTGTTGTGATTGCATTATTATATATTATGAATATAATCTATATTCTTGTAACACTTTATTTATATTTGTTATTATTTGCTTCTTTTCTAAATTATACGGTCTGATTGACTCTAAACACTCGTCAATTGTTTTCCATTCTAGTTTGCTAACCTCTGTTTTTTGATAATTTTGCAAAATATCAATAGTTTCATTCATATACGCCAAAAAATACTTGTGTTTATAAGATTTGTGGTTTGAACCAATAAATATTTCTTCAAATGGTAACAAATTATCTACAACTTTGATTTTTTTACTACAATACCCTGTTTCCTCTTCAAATTCTCTTAATGCACATTCTAAATCTTTTTCCTGAAAATTGCGTCGTCCTTTTGGAAATTCCCACTCTGTCTCTACCCACGATGTTTTACTATTTTGTATTATATCATCCAGGGTGATCTTTTCAGTATTAATTTGAATTCCATTTTTTATAATATCAAATTTCTTAGATGACGCAACTTCTTCACCTCTATATTGTATTCCGTTATTTTCACCCCATAACATCTTCCACAAATTTTCAAATGACTCTGTTTTTAATCGCTCTTTTTCACAAAGTGACATTTCATCTACACTTTTCTGTATTTGTTCCACATTATACGATGAATATTTTCCTCTAATTAGATCTATGTAACCGAAACTATCTTTGCGGCGTATCATTAAGTACTGTATTCCTTGGTCACTTGGTCTAAATAAAATAATTCCATAACTGGTTATAGGTAATTTACATTGATGAAACACATGTCCGTGTTTTCCACAATTATTGCATATGTTTGTTTTATTCATTAAATATACGACTAATAGTATAATGGTTAATATGTTTAAACAATTATCTTTTAATATATAATTTATTCAAATGGGATTAGATTCAAAAGTATGGGGGCCACATTATTGGTTTTTTTTGCACACAGTTGCAATGTGTTATCCGCATAGGCCAAATACTATTACAAAGAAGAAGTATTACGAATTTGTTCATAACATACCACTATTTATTCCTATAGAAAGCATGGCAACTTATTTTAGCCAACTTCTAGATCAATATCCAGTATCACCTTATTTAGACTCTCGTGATGCATTTATACGTTGGATGCATTTTATACACAATAAGATAAATCAGCGCCTAGAAAAACCATCTATATCATTAAGCAAATTTTATGAAAATTATTACGAACAATATAAGCCAAATGATTTGAAAATGCGCGAATATTATAAAATGCGGAGCAAAATAATATACTTTGTTATTGTTGCGCTGTTTATTGGTGGCATAGTTTATTTATACAATGAATAAAATATTTGAAAGCCACATATTGCAAAATGATGATTTTGGAGAGAGCCTGAGCGATAGCGAAGGTGAGCGACTGGAATCCTCTACGAAGTAAGAACGTTAGTGAAGGATTCTGTAAATTAAAATGAGAAAGGAAGGAAGATGAATAAAAAAATATATGAGACTATAAATAATATAAATAATATAAATAATATAAATAATATAAATAATATAAATAAGTTTTTGGAGCGATAGCGAAGGTGAGCGACTGGAATCCTCTACGAAGTGATAACGTTAGTGAAGGATTCTATGGTTTTGTTTATTGGTTTTGTTTAATGTGCATGGCAATATAAACAGCTGCATCTATTTTATCCATATCTACATCAGGCCATAAACTGCTTGCACAAATGCTATCCTCTTTTATATCAAATTCTTCATACAATTGAAGCCGCAAATAATAGTCCTCTTCCAAAAATTTATTATGTTCATCCTCAGTTAAATATTCATCTTCGCCGCGAGCCTGAATTGCATCCAACAAACGGTCCTTTCTAACCTCTCTATTTTCAATCGCGACGAATGGTGCCAAATAACGCTCTATTTCATCCACTTTCATTTGACAAAACGATTGCATCTCCTGTATTTTCGTCGTATTATTTAAAAGCTGCAAAGTATCCAACTTTTGACGGTAGTGTAAATATTTTTTTTCCCTTTTGTATTCTGCAATTATGTCCAAATTCGCTTGCCTTGCATCCTCCTCTGTTCTGCACTCAATGAAGTCTTTGATGTTAATATCTAAGACATGTTGCATGTCATTAATATCATCCCTCGTTCTTCTTATTTCTTCATAGTATTCGGAAACGCGATTAAAGTCGCCTTTTTCATTGCAATAAGAGACAAGGTCTGTAAGTTCCTCTAAATCTTTCGTAAGATAAGAAATAAACTTTTTATTGCGACAGAAACCTTTGTGTGCATCAATCTCTGCTTGATATATACTGTTTATTTTTTTTAATTTAGGCAATTGTATTGTTGCATCTTTTGTTAATGCTTTAGCATAGGCGGCTTCAGCTTTATATAAATTGTTGCGACAATAATCCATTGCAGCTATTAGATCTTCATTCGCAATCTCAGGGTCAGACAACAGTTGATTTTTATAAATAAATGATTTATGATTATTATATCTTTTTTGAAGAGATTCAACATTACGACCAAGTGATTCAATATCAGGAACAAGTGATGCGGACATAATTAGTTGTATTTTGAAATGATTTAAATTACTTAAGTATTGAAATGGCTTAGGGTTATTAC
>Ga0194055_10001297_pt1 | contig 20400 bp, 14 predicted proteins | sample SepL449m_MetaG_FD_155482 | JGI IMG/M metagenome (GOLD analysis project Ga0194055, IMG submission 155482) | Anoxic zone freshwater microbial communities from boreal shield lake in IISD Experimental Lakes Area, Ontario, Canada - Sep2016-L442-9m | ecosystem: Environmental > Aquatic > Freshwater >...
GATCTTCCCGGACGAGGGTTGCACCGTCGTTTCGAGTGTTTGTTGGCCCCCCGTCGGTATGGGAATTCGCTCCCCGCGGGTTCGGGGCGTTCAAGGGGGCGTTATCCGGATGGTTGCGGCCGGAATAGGTGTTGGTCGTGTCTTCGCGAGGAGTTTCCATGAGGCTATCATTATTGGCAGAAACTTCGATTCCTCAAAGGAACCCGGTGCCGAATGAAGATAATCCTGGCCGCTCCTCGCGGATTTTGTGCGGGCGTGAACATGGCAGTCCAAAGTTTGGATTTGGCCCTAAATCATTTTGGGCCTCCCATCTACGTTTATCATGAGATCGTCCACAACCAGCATGTGGTCCGGTCGTTTCAAGGCAAAGGGGCGATTTTCGTCAATGAATTGGATGAAATACCTGCTGGATCCACGGTACTTTTCTCCGCGCATGGAGTGGCACCCACGATTCGACGATTGGCAGCAGAGCGAAATCTGCATGCGATCGATGCAACGTGTCCGCTGGTGACCAAAGTCCATTTGGAAGCGATCAAATTCGCCAAAGAGCATTACACGATTGTTTTGATCGGGCATGAGGGTCACGACGAAGTGATCGGAACGATGGGCGAGGCCCCCGACTCGATCGTGCTGGTCGAGAACGAAGAGGAGGTCGATCGATTGGTCTTTGGACCAGAGACCAAGCTGGCGTATTTGACCCAGACCACCCTCAGTGTGGACGATGCCAATCGGGTCATTGCTCGACTGAAACAGCGATTTCCCTGGATTATTGGTCCTCCGAAGGAAGATATTTGTTATGCGACCCAGAATCGCCAAGAAGCGGTTCGCCTGTTGAGCGATCAAGCGACCAAAGTGATCGTCCTCGGATCGCAGAACAGCAGCAACTCACAGAGGCTGCGTGAGTTGGCTCTTGAGAAAGGGAATGAATCTTTTCTGGTCGATGGCCCGCAGGATCTGGATCCATCCCATTTCAATCAGGAAGATGTGGTTCTCATCACAGCCGGAGCCAGTGCACCGGAGGAGGTCGTGCAAGCGACCATCGTGTGGCTGCAGGAGCACTTTTCAGCGACGCTCGAAACGAGAGAAGTACGCAAGGAAGAGGTCTATTTTCCCTTGCCCAAGTCGCTCCGTAGCTTGGTACCCAAATGACCTGTTTGAGCACGCGCGAACGCGAGGCGTTCATTCTTTGAAGGGATCGATATTCGTTAGAAACGGTGCCCTGGATGGGGACCACGATCGCATTGCGTCAGAATTTCTGGGCCGGATTCGGTCATGAGAATGGTCTGCTCGAATTGTGCCGATAGCTGTCCATCGCGCGTCCGCACGGTCCAATTATCTTTTGTGTCCAAGCGGGTAAATCGCGTGCCGACGTTGATCATCGGCTCGACCGTGAAGCACATCCCAGGCAGAAGTAAATCCTGTCGGCTTTTGCGATCGGGATAGTGGGGCACATTCGGATACTGGTGGAATCGGCGTCCGAGTCCATGGCCAACATATTCGCGGACGACCGAGAATCCCCATTTGGTCGCCTCAGCGACCACTTGTTCTCCGATGACGCTTACCGAACAACCGGGCTGTAGGGACGCGATCGCTCGGTGCATCGCGTCGAATGCGCATTGGCACACGTTGCGAGCGGCTGTATTGACGTCTCCGATGAGGAAGGTTTCGGATTGATCGCCGTGCCATCCGTCGACAATGCTCGTGATATCTACGTTGATGATATCACCGTCGGCCAGTACCTGATCGCCAGGGATTCCGTGGCAAATCACGTCATTGATACTGGTGCAGCAACTCTTGGTATAGCCGAGATAGCCCAACGTGGCCGGAGTATGGCGGTGTTGAATCGTGTATTCGTGTGCCAGCCGATCGATTTCTCCGGTGGAAATACCTGCTCGAATATGGTCTCTGAGATAGTCCATCAACTCCGCGTTGAATCGCCCAGCGGCCCGCATTCCATCCCGTTGGACTTCGTTGAGTTGCAATTTGCGCAAATTCTGAAGCATCGATGCCTCTGAAGGGATGGTCATAGATAGGAAGGGGGCAGTTGAGAAAGCAATGCTGAGTTGCTCGAAACCGTCCTAGATCTTACCGTCAAAGACGACGAAATAAAAGTTCAAGACGCGTTTGGGGGCGTGCGCAAGTTTTGAAGTTGCGCTATTCGAGTATCTCAGAGTTTCAATCCGCGATTTTCCTAGGTTTTTCGTACTCGTACTCCGTGTTGGCAGTACTCGTACTCGAAGATACCGCATCGAGTAGGAGTACGAGTACCATTTCATTGAGTACGAGTACGAGAGAGGCCAAAATATCGCAACTTCAAAATGCGCATGCTGGTGTCGCAATTCCATTCTTCCCAGGGAGGAATGGAATTGGGTGTCCGAATGGGTGATTTTTCCTTTGGATATCCCATTCCGAACAGCGCTCTGGTGTCTTGCAATTTCGCTAGGATTTGCAGGCCAGAAGGGGCCGCGAGTCCATTGGCCAATCGCTGCGGAAAACAGGAATCATGATGCCATTGCCACCGATGAAGAGTTCGAGCGACTTTATTGTCGAAGCGTTGGACCAACCGATCCGCATCCTTTACGAGGATGCGTATTTGGTGGCCGTTGACAAGCCGGCAGGGCTGATGGTCCATCGCGGGGCAAATACTTTGCCTTTGGAACCTGTGTTGCTGCAAGTCCTGCGAGATCAGCTTCAGCGCTTTCTCTACCCCATCCATCGGCTGGATCGTCCTACGAGCGGTTTGGTGCTGTTCGCGTTCGATTCGCGAACCGCATCGAAGCTCGGGGAACTGATGATGGAACGTCGGATTGAAAAATACTACCAGGCTCTGGTGCGAGGATTTATGCCAGACGAGTTGACCGAGACTCGACCACTGGCTGATCGGGAACCGGTCAAACGCAAAATCGATCCAGAGCATCGAAATACAGTTGGCTCAGCCGGTCCGACGGAGTTGCTTTCTGGTACCAATCCTACGGAAACAGGGCAATCTGCCTCGACCCATTTTCGCTGCTTGCAACGATTTGAAGTCCCATGGCCGTTGGGTGAGTTTGCAACGTCACGGTTTTCACTGCTTGAAGTTCACCCGATCACTGGACGATGGCATCAGATTCGTAGGCACTTGAACTTCTTAGCCCATCCGGTTGTGGGGGATCACAGGCATGGAGATCATCGCTGGAATCAAATGTTCTTTGAACGCACGGGGCACTATCGGATGATGCTCACTGCCATGCGGATGGACTTCAGGCATCCCGTCACGCAGGAGTGGTTGACGTTGCAAGCCCCTCGCGGGGAATCGTTTGATTCAGCCGTGCAGGCAATATCATCGTGATGGATCCCAAGAAAACAGGATTGAATCGGCTCTCTCCTGAATGATGGAGCATATGCACGGAACGAAAGTGGACGCTCGGATTCCTGTAGGCCAATCTAGGCAGAGCTTTACGCCGATTTCACGCAATCGAAACATCGTCGTAACAAAAGTTTTGTAATATCGAACTAATAGTGGAAGGATTCGACCGCGATGTTGGGGATCGACAGTCCCGGGCATCGATTTCCCTCGTAGGAGTGGCGATTGACTATGCCCTGGGTCGACGCAAGAAGCGTCTTTATCAGTGATTTGCATTTGGGTTGGAATTGCTCTCGGCCCGGGCAAATATTGGAGATTCTCCGCCGAATTAGCCCAAATTGGTTGTATCTGGTGGGTGATACCTTTGAGTGGCTTCAAGGTCGTTTTGGCTGGGAGCATCCAGACACCCAATCTCTTCTCGAATCGCTGACTGCGTTGGACCGTCGCGGATGCGAGATTCGAATTCTGTCGGGAAATCACGACTTTCAACTGCTGGATCTTAGGGATCCATTGCCATGGCCGGTGGTTTCGCATGCCATCCATACGACAGCGTCAGGGAAGCGACTTCTGGTCGTCCATGGCGACATCTTCGATTGTAGTCAATCTTCCGAGCCGAGTTTGACGCGTGAGCTTGGGGGCAGGTTCTACCCCGCGTTGGTCAAAATGGGACATGCCGTGCAGGAAGTGATTCCCGCTTCGTCTCGGAACGAAACACACGAACCCACGGTTCCTTGGTCGACTCGCTGGAAGATGCGAAGCCGTCGTGTTTTTCATCATGTGGCTATGTTCGAACGTTTCATGGCAGAGCTAGCGACCAGTCATGGATGCCATGGCGTGGTATGCGGCCACATTCATGTTCCATCTCGCAAGCGCATAGGTGGTGTCGACTACTTCAATTGCGGTGATTGGGTGGAAAACCAATCGTGCATCTTGGAATCTCGTTGCGGGAGCATGCACCTGTTGAGTTCTGTTTCGAACCTAGAAGCGATGAGGAGGACCGCATGAGTTCGTACCATTTTCAGAGTTTGGCCTTTCGCCGATGGAAACAACGGAATCGTTGGATTGTTTACAACACCAGAGGAGTTTTGACCTATGTCGACGATCATCTACAGCATGTGCGGAGAAGGACGCGGCCACGCGACACGCGTTCAAACAGTGGTCGACATTTTGGGTCCCGAACATCGCTTTATACTTTTGGCCGCCCGTGATGCGTATGACCAACTGTATGAACGGTACTCAGATCACCCCCGAGTAAGTGTACGACGACTTCCGGGACTCTTTTTCGCTTACCGAGGCAATCACGTCGACTATTTGCGATCGATTTGCGCTTCGGTTCCGTACCTTGCAAAACTGGGTGGATTGGTGCGATATGTCTCACAGATGATCGAGCGGGAACGTCCTGATCTGGCGATCACGGATTTCGAACCCGTGTTGCCCAGGGCCGCTCGAAGAATGAATGTGCCATGGATTTCCCTCGATCATCAACACTTTCTCAGTATCAGTAGTTTCCGATCGTTGCCGATGAGATTTCGTTGGCGCGGCTTGTTTCTGAGAAGTTCTATTCCATTGTTCTACTCGGGCCAAGCAGGCGAAGCGGTCAGCTCCTTTCATCATCTCCCTCCGCGCCCTGGCACGGAAAACATTCCTCGGATTGGAGTGCTTCTTCGAGACAGTGTTCTCCAAGCCCGCAATGAGGGACCATCGAACGCCGGGCATGTCCTGGTCTATATCCGACGATCTGCCCCTAATTCGTTTTGGAACACACTATCTCGATGCGGTCGAAGGATCAAAGTCTATGGACACTCGACACCTCCAGTACTACCGAATTTGGAGTATCGCGGGATCGCCGACGAACCGTTTGTTCAAGACTTGGCAACGTGCGAATGCTTGATCACCACCGCTGGCAATCAACTGATTGGCGAGGCGTTCTCTCTAGGCAAGCCAGTCTTGGCGATTCCTGAGCCAGGAAACTTTGAACAGCAGCTCAACGCGTGGCTTGTCACAGACTCTCAAGGAGGATGGTCGACGACATTCGAACAATTATCTCCTCATTGGATCGAGCAGTTCTTTGTCGCCTTGCCTCACTTGCGAGCTCGCATTGCCGGGATGAATGTCTGTGGCAACGAAGCGGCTCGCAACTTTATTGAGTCTCATTTGCCAATCTCGTTAGAAGCCACTCGCACTCAGGAAGTGGATATGGCGCGGCTGGACGCGGCATAAATCCATTCAGCCACTTACTCATCTCCGTGGAGATTCAAAAGCATGGGCATTTTTCGATCGGTTCAACGCGTTCCTGGATTCCTGCAAGACATTTGGAAGAATCGCCAACGACAGGATGTTCTTCCGCGATTGCTGACTTATACCGTTACCTATCGATGCAACGCGCGCTGCATCATGTGCGATTCATGGAAGATGAACGGCAAGGACGATCTCGAATTGGCCGAGATTGAGTCGATCTTTCGGCAGTTGCCCGCCATGGATGCCGTCCGACTCACCGGAGGAGAGCCTTTTGTTCGGCGCGATCTACTCGACATCGTTCAGTTGGTGACACGGCATCTTCGCCCGTTGGGGATGCACATTACGACCAATGGCTTTCTCACCGAACGGATCATTGAGCTGTGCGAGAAACGGCCTCGGAGCTTTCCGCTGCAACTCATGGTGAGCTTGGACGGCTTGAAGGACAAACACAATCATATTCGTGGCAGTTCGATCGCCTTCGATTCGGCGGAGAGGACGCTCAAGGAGTTAGCACCGCGCACGCGCGAACTAAAATTGGACTTGGTCGTCAATCAGACCATCGTGGATCGTGAGGGAGTCGAACAGTATCGCAAGCTTCGCGAGTTTCTAAAGCCGTTGGGAGTTAGGCACCAAATGGTCATGGCGTATGACTCAAGTGCGACCTATTCACTGGAGAGGGATTTGGATTTAGCGCCGCGCGAGATTGGTCAATTCACCACGTTCGGCTCATTCTCCGAAGAAGATTTGCGAGAACTGTTTGCGGAGGTGGAGCGAGACATCAAGGACCTGCCGTGGTGGGCTCGGTGGGTCAAGCAATATTACTTAAATGGTATCCGACAGCGATTGCTACCCAGCGATGCGACGCCTGGTTGGACGAACCCAGCCTGTATCGCACTGAACTCTCACTTGAGGATTTTTCCCAACGGCGATGTTCCGACGTGTCAATTCAACAGCCGAACCATTGGTAATCTGCGACAGGAACGTTTTGAGGAAGTGTGGCGTTCGATGCGTGCGAATGAACAGCGCGATTGGGTACGTCAATGCCCAGGCTGCTGGGCGGAATGCGAGGTTGTTCCCAACGCCATCTATACATTGGACTTGATCAAGCCTCGTCGAATCGCGCCTGGTAAGCAATCAGGCATGGAGTTGACTCCACAACGGATTGAATCGGAGTCGGTGTCTCGCACGGTTGAGAGTTGTGCGCCCGACCGTACGGCCTATCCAACCTTGGTTGAGTTGAATCGACAGTGAAAAAGTCTTCCTCATCGCATCATCACGGTTTGCACACAGGAAATTCATCGTAGAGGACTAGGACAGACGAATCACCGCGATATGTTTTTATGCCGTCGGTTGACCGATCGAAATGGATCGCGTTGGGCACCGGCATTTAAGGATGAAAATGATCGATGGAGATCCGGCAATGAACGATTTTCGCAATATTGCTTGGGGCGTAGCGATTTGCTTGACGCTCCTATGCGTCGGTTGCGGCAAACCTCCCATGCAAGAGGTGCGAGGCTCCGTCAAATTGAACGGAAAGCCAGTCTCTAACTGCAAAGTTGGCTTCTACCCCGACGTGGAAATCTTTAATCCCGATCGACATGGCTACGGGTTTGGTTTGACGAACGAATCCGGAGAGTTCCAGATTCAGCATCCCCAAGGCGAGCAGGGCATTTGGGCTGGAAAATACAAGGTCACGTTGGTGGCGTGGGTCTCACCTACGGGCAAAATCATTGAACCGGAAGCCAAGCCAAGTGAAGTGGAAGGGGGGGTGACCAATATGTTCCCGATCATCTTTGAGTCTCCGGGGACAACCCCTGAATCGGTTGTAGTAAAGAGTGGAGTGAACGATTTTACGTTCGATATCAAGTCTCAACCTTAGATGCCGGAGTGGTTCTAGGGATTCGTCGAAAATTGCAGGATGATTTATAATGACACAGACAAATGGTTCAATTGCCCGTCGAGATAGCGGTTTCACACTGGTGGAACTCCTGGTCGTGATCGCCATCATCGGCGTGTTGGTGGGATTGCTGTTGCCTGCCGTTCAAGCAGCGCGCGAGGCGGCTCGAAGAATGAGTTGTCAAAACAACGTCAAGCAACTTAATTTGACCCTTCAAAACTTCAACAGTGCCAACAGGTCATTTCCAATGGCCGTAGAATTTGACGTTGGAACGTCTTGGCATTCCCTGATCTTGCCTTACATGGAACAGCAGACACTCTATGACATGCTTACCTTCCAAGAAGATGGCCAAGGGAATTATCAGTGGGCCTTTGGCGTTCCTGGAATCAGCGGTGACGACGCACTGACCAATCGCGCCTACAGTCGATTCTTTAAGAACATCTACGTCTGCGAACAGCGAATTCCTACGTTCCGTTGCCCTAGCTCGTCGTTTCCGGACTCCGCTGCAGACATCTCCGGTGACAACTGGATCGTGCAACGCCGCGCACCGACCAATTACTTGGGATGCGTCTCAGGTTTGATCAAATCGGATCGTCGACGTCAATTGGCGTCGCCACCATGGGGAGGTGGACAAGTCGCCACGGAAGTTATCTACGATTTGGATGGGATATTCGTAACGAAGATGCCTCACCAACGAATTCGCTTCAATGGAAAATCTTGGGGTGTTTTGGGCGTGACCGGCGCGAGTATTCTGGATGGAACGTCGAATACTATCGCGATCGGAGAAGCAGAAGCGGACGTCAAAGATGTGCCGGAAATGGGTCTCAATCGAGAGAATAATCAGCCTAACTTTGGTCGTAAGGACCACTGGGCTTTTGGTGGCGATGACGTGGACACCACCAACCAGGGAGACATGTCGGAGCACCTCGGATCGACGGCCGTTCCAATGAATGGCAAGCGAGTGGCACCGGGAACGACGGATTTCGCAGCCTATGAATTTAGCTTTGGCAGCCGTCATACGCCGGGAGCGAATTTCGGATTTGCAGATGGATCGGTTCGATTCATGTCCCAGCAGATCGAACCTGCGATCTACAGCGCGTTGGGAACCCGAAATCAAGGCGAAGTTGTGACCAACGAAGAGTAGTTGCCTCGGCACGCTCGGTGGACTGGTCGCTTCTCGGAGTAGGTTCCTTGCAACCGCGCAGTGGATGCATGGTTGCGTGTACATCTATTCCGCATTTCTAGATTCGATGATTTCTTTGGGAGGCCCAATGAAGAGCGTGATGGTTTTATTCCTCGGTTTGGCGCTCACTCTCCAAGGCTTCCATTCGGCGGCGATTGCACACGATGGGCCAGATCCTCGATGCAGTTGGTTGATGAACCCCGTCTACTGGAACGGAGGGATTTTGAAATCGCAGGCGGGGCCAAACTTGCGTGTGGAGACAGAGCCACGGGTTGAAAAAGTTGGGAGGTTGAACTGCTTTCGCATGCGGGGCGAAGAATCGATTCTGTTTGCGGAGCCGTCCTGGGATCGTATTCTTGAAATCCTCCCACAGAACGCGCTGACTGTGTCGGCGTGGGTCAGTCTCGACGAGACGATCCCCTTCGGCGGTATCATTTCCGCTTTTCAAGACAACGGGAATGCAGAAAGCGGTTGGGTGCTCGGTTACAACGACAAGCACTTCACGTTCGCGCTCTCTACGAAGGGGGCCGACGACGGAGATGGCCACTTGACGTATTTGACTGGCAAGTCGGATATCGAGATCGGCAAGTGGTACCATGTGTGTGGTGTGTTTGACGGGGAGATGATGCAGCTTTGGGTCAATGGGCAACTGGAAGGGGAGACCAAAGAGCAGTCGGGAGCCATCCTCTATCCATCGAAGGGTAGACTGGCGATCGGTGCGTATGTGGATGAGAACGAATCATTTCCGATGCGCGGGCGCATTGCACAGGCAGTCATCTATGACTTGGCTGCAAAAGGAAAATGGATCCAACACGACTTTGAACACCAGCAGGATTGGGTGAGTTTGCCTCCGCAAGTGGACGAATCCAAGACATTTCAGTTTTTGGTTCGCCCCTATTTGCAGTTTGCAACGCAAGACAGCATCCGCGTCATGTGCGAATTGAATCGCCGAGCGAAAGTTCGCGTTCGATATGGGGAGACGAGTAAGTTCACGCACGAGGTTGCTGCCGAGTCTGACGATGGATTGTTGCACACAGCAACGCTCGCTCAATTGAATCCGGAAACAGGTTATTACTATCAAGTCGTTGTGGAAGAAGAGGGCAAGGACAACGAGATATTTACAGATCATAGCTCGTTCCAAACAGCGTCTCGCCCAACGACACCGTTCGCCTTTGCCGTCATGGGAGACACTCAAGGGAATCCGAAAGTCAATGGTCAATTGGCGCAGCTTGCGTGGGGTCTGCGCCCGAACTTTCTCGTAATTCCTGGAGACCTCGTGGATGACGGAAAGATCAAAGGGCAATGGGTCAACGAGTTCTTCGATAGCATGAGCCCGCTTTTTTCCCGTATCGCATTCTTTCCAGTTCTCGGTAATCACGAGAGGAATGCCGATCATTATTATCGTTACATGGATCTTCCCTACCCCGAGTATTACTACACGTTTCGATACGGCAACGCTCAGTTCTTTATGATCGATTCGAACAAGAACGTCGATGCGGAAAGCGAGCAGTATCGATGGCTCGAACGGGAGTTGAAGAACCTCAAGGAACAAGAATCCAAAGGCGAGTCTAGCGTTGTATGGAAGTTCGTCAGTTTTCACCACCCTGTTTATTCTTCGGATGAGGATGATTACGGCAATCTCTGGAAGGGGAAAAGCACTTGGGGTGACCTCCGTCTTCGTCCAATGGCCGAACTGTTTGATCGCTACGGGATCGATATCGTGTGGAATGGACACATTCATTCCTACGAACGGACTTGGCCAATCGCTAGTGGACAGGTCGTTAGGAAAGATGGTGTCGTGTATATGGTAACGGGCGGGGGTGGTGGTGGATTGGAACAGGCGGGTCCGATTCGACCGGGCTTTCAGAACAACGTACGTCGGGGGCACCATTTCGTTTACGTTGCCATCAACGGAAGCACACTAGAGCTCAAGTCATTCGATCTCGAAGGGCGATTGTTTGATAACTGGGTCGTCGAGAAATAGTCGAATGGATGACGCCGATGCGTCATGTATAGGACACACAGTTCGATTCGCCGCGAACACGCTTTTTGTTTGCATGATTAGGTTCTCGTTCGAGAAAGAAGACATCGTGTTTTTCCGAAAAGTTTCGATGGTGTTTGTTTTTCTTTGTGCCTCATTTCCGAACGTTTGCTGGCCTCAGCAAGCGGAATTCCAGAATGTCGTTTTGATCACACTGGATGGGTTGCGCGGGGAAGAAGTCTTTCGAGGCGCGGATCACCGATTGATGACGAAAGAGAACGGCGTTTCCAAGCCAGAAGAATGCAAGGCTTCTTTCTGGCGAGAGGATTCCAAGGAACGCCGAGAGTTGTTATTGCCTTTTCTTTGGAGCCAAATCCAAACCGGAAAGGGCTGGATTGCAGGAGATATCGATGGCGACAGTCTGGTGGCAGTCACCAACGGTTTGTACTTCTCGTATCCTGGTTACAACGAGATCTTGAGCGGTTTCCCAGACCCCTGGGTCAATTCCAACGACAAGCGTTACAACCGCAACACCACCGTGCTCGAGTGGTTGCATCAACGACCAGAATTCAAAGGGAAGATATCCGCGTACGGTTCGTGGGACGTTTTCCCCTTCATCATCAACGATCAGCGAAGTGGCATTCCGGTGAATGCCGGTTGGCAAAAGCTGACTGTTGGAAACGCCGATCGCATCTCGGCCCTGAACTTTGTCTCGGAACAATTGTTTCACGAGTTTGAGGGAGTTCGCTACGACTCCATCACGGCATTGGCCGCGATCGAAGAAATCCGTACGAACCAGCCGAGAGTACTGTTTATATCGTTAGGAGAAACAGACGATTGGGCACACGCTGGAAGGTACGACCGATATTTGTTAACGGCCCGCCAAAACGATCAGTTCATCCAGGCCCTTTGGGAAGCAACCCAGTCGATGGATCAATATCGGGACAAGACGCTTTTTATCATTTCGACGGATCATGGTCGTGGCGACGGACGCGAGGGTTGGAAAAACCACAGCGTTCTTTTGAACGGTTCGGAAAGGATATGGATTTGCGCCCTCGGCCCCGGGCTGGCTCGAACGGGAGTGGATGCGGAAGGAAGATACGAACAAGCACAGATTGCTGCGACGGTTGCGGCAGCTCTCGGGCATGATTTCCGAACGTTCAAGGAAGAGATTAGGCCGCCGCTACCTGTCGTGGAATGCAAAAACCGCACATTCCCGAACACGAGCGACCCGAACCCGAGCGAATAGTCGAATCGACTCCAAACGAAGTCGCATTTGATTTCATCGATCTGTGCTCAATGGCGTCGCTATGGAGCCGGGCATATGCGATTCCAGCCAACGCATCCCCTTTTGAATTTCTTTCAAATGATTGGTCCTCGATGCATCGAGCAGTTTCGATCGGACCCTCAAGTCATAAGCGACTTCCGGGCGCTTTGCATATCGGTTCAAAAGAGGATGATCGGCAACCGCGAACTGCGGTGGGCCGTATCCCAAGAACGTCGCCATCTGATGGAATACATTCTCCGGATCCACGAGGAAGGATTCGAAATCAATCCATTGTGTGCGTTTTGGAAATCGGCAGCTCGCTTCTTCGAGACAGACCATTTCGGCCAGCCAACTCATGGCGGATTGCTCGCCGGGAGACAGTTCCTCGACCGTCGTTGGCAACTTGACCCCCCTGACTTGCAGCCTATTCCATCGATTGAGTGCTTGTGTCTGGATATCGCTCATCGAGCCATCGAGAACAGCGGCCAGAAAACTCTCGGCGGGAATAGTCATTAGAAGTGCTCTCGAGCGATCGTTCCCTTCCATCAAGGGGATGGCCCAATTGGATACAAAGCTAGTGGCTTTGATCAAAGCTCGTTGTTCTTTTCGGTAAACTCGAGACCATAGTCCAAGCATTGGCTGGAGCATTCCATTGGTCGAGAGGTCATCATAACGTCGGAGCAAAGCCGGTTCGCGCAGTGCGAAGCACTCGGGCAGCAAACCGAGCAATCGCGATATGAGGGTGGAGCCACAATGCGAAACATGGAAGATGAAATCGCATTGGCTGTTTAAGTATGGAAGGATGGGCAAAAGCATCTGCCAAGGGACGTTACCTCGAATGGTTTCGGGACGCGCCATCCGTTCGTCGAGAAAACTGGCGTTATGGTATTCCGCTTCGCTGAGTCTCGCAAACTGCACGACATCCAAGCCGTTACTCATCTGCAACGGAAATAGATCGGGCGAGCCCAGAATCGTTTGTAGCAGGCTTTGGGAATCAGGAGTATTCACACGGACTGCCAAGCTGCATTGAAGGCGATAGAAATGCGTGGCGATTCCGATTCCGATGGATGGACAAAATGGTAGAGCCAACTCGGAAACAAAATCAACAAACCAGGATTGGGACGAACGATGATTCTTTGGCCGTAGGGGTGCCCAGGAGTTTCAACCATTTCGGTAAATGGCCGCGGGTCGGAGAACTCGAGCACGCCCGCAAGGCTCCCAGTTTGGCTGGTACTGCGGATGTAATAGCAGCCAGACCATGCGCAGGTTGGATGGTTGTGCATGCGATGGTAATTCCCTTTGCGAGCGACATTCGCCCACGCGGATACGCGAAATCCACCTTTGGGTTGTTCGTTCCGTGACTGAACCTCAGGCAGTTGCAAAGTTGCCCGGACCATTTGATTCAAGCCTTCAGAGATCCACGATTTAAGCATCGCTATCTCTTGGCCGGGCCAGTCGAGCAAATCGCCTGACGAGTGCCAACCACCGTGATTGGCATAGTCGCGACTTGGGGTCGATTGTTCTCGATCGAGGATGATTCGCTCTAATGAATCGTTTACCCCGTCGGTATCCGCGATTTGGAACTTGCCGATCAGTGTCGGAAAGGCTAACGAGATCTGTTGGGATGAGGATGACCAAGGGGGATTGCTATCCGACATGTCTAGCTACAAACCAATTGGATGGAATAAGGATTTGCGATTGAATCGCGTTCAAAACGTGCTGTTTCGAACTCGATTGGCCTAGGCGAAAACGGACTGACGCCGAAACGGAAAAGTGTACCCAGATCGCGACATCATGGGTTGCGCTATTCATCGATTGGATTATGAAGATTCCATGATGAGGCAATGATGTTTTGAAAATTGTCCGACGTGACGTGATCGAACATTCCTTGATGAAATGTTGCTCAAGCCTTCATGAAGCCTTCACCATCTTTGAGGAGTCCGATCGCAATGGGTTGGTAAGATGCCTACGATTGTCCGTGCTATAGAGCATTCAGCAAGCGATTAGGGAAACAAATGCAGTCTGGTCAAGGTATCGAGTTCAGTGGGGTCAAATTATGGCCCACGATGATTTTCAGCGCGCGATGGGAAGAGATCGACCGCTTTGGAAAGCCCTTGATAGAGCATTTGATTGAACTCAAGTCGCGTCAGGCGAATCCAATCGAAAGTGGCGTCGCGGTGGATAGCAAATCCCAGCAAGGGCTTTACGAAAGCAATTTCGATTTGTTCCGCGATCCTCATCCGTCGATTGTGAATCTGGTGGGGTTTATTAGCAAGGCGGTGGCAACGGGAGTGGCTATTGCGAATGACCGTCAAGTGGATGCGAATTCGCTGGTGGTTGAGTACGTAGATAGCTGGTACCACATCAGCAACGAAGGGGGATTTCATGATGCTCACTATCATCATGGATGCAGCTGGTGTGGGATTTTTTACCTTCAAGTCGGCAACATGGGACGACAGGGTTCGGGAGCACCGAATGGTGGTAGCCGCTTTTACAGTCCACTCGGATTGGGGGGAAGTTACCGGGATTTTGGAAACAAGTACTTGCATTCGTCGGTCGATCCCAAGGTCGAAGATGGCATGCTCCTGATCTTCCCGTCGTATCTTTTGCATAGCGGGCTTCCCTATCAAGGCAATGTCGATCGAATCGTCATTGCATTCAACGCACAGATCTTTCTCGATCAGGCTTCCGCATCGAAACTACCTAATTGATGTTTGCGTTTTTGTTTCGATGGACGGCATTTAAACGATGAACTGCGCGACGATGAACGCGCGCGGTGCTAGGAACGATTCGGGCAACCTGAAAAAATATTCGTCTGACGTTCGATTAACCTGCTCCAGTGCAAAGAGTTACCGCGGATAGCCATGCCGCAGATGAAGAAAAGCATCGTCTGATATTCATCATTCCTTAAGCGAAATCGCGCCGTTCGATAGCTATCACTTAACGGACGTACTCCACAATGGCCCCGCTCAAAGATGTCGAAGATCCGGTCTGGAACGATTACGCAAGATGTCCTGCTGGGCAATCGACCTCATCCTTGAGTATTGGACTATTTAGCCTATTCATCCATGGTTTGGAATTCCTTTTGGAGATTGCGAATGAGAGTTCGAAGGAGCAGCGTGTGGGGATCTTTATCGGAACGACTTCAGCAGCTCGCACAGCGAGGAAAGAAACGTAGTCACTCTACGAAGATACGCGCTCGACGCCGTCTTTTTGAAAAGCTGGAAAACCGAGAGCTCATGGCGCTCAACATCCTGAGTGTGAGCCCGCTTGACAATGCGACCAATGTGCCGCTTAACAGCGACCTTGTGTTCACATTTAATCAGAGCGTGGTGAAGGGCCAGGGAAACATTTACGTCGTGCGAGAAGGGACTGGAACCACTGGCATTGAGCTGGATGTCAATTCGTCCAACGTCGTGATTGCCGGAACCCAGGTGACTGTCAAGCTACCCAGCAATTTGGAACTGGATAACAACTACTTCGTCAGCATCGATAACGGGGCCTTCTTGGACGGATCGGCGACTCAGACGCCAGGCGGAATAGTTCTCGAACAGAATTTCGACTTCAAGCCTCTGAAACCATTTATTACTTTCGGTGGTGGAGACGGAACGGATTGGACAGAAGCTCCGCCAGTTGGCTGGACTCAGGACAACACTCCCTTGCCAACGGGAGGTGCGACGGAGTACCGAGGTTGGACGATCCTCGACAAGAATTCCTGGATCAATTCCCAAGGGGGGCAAAGTCGTGACTTGTTTACACTCGGAAAGGGATCGGTTGCTGTCGGCGATCCTGATGCGTTTGACGATGTCAAGCCGGTTGGTGGGCCGTTCAAGGGCTATCTCGTTTCCAAGCCGATCAATTTGGATGGTGTTGCTGCGGATTCGGTCAAGTTGGATTTCGATTCCAGCTTCCGACCAGAATTTTCCCAGGTTGGGACGCTTGAAGTTTCCTTCAATGGCGGTACGACCTGGAAGAAACTCTTGGAGCTGAATCCGACCAACACGGATAATGATGCGCCTTTCCCCAAGAAGAACATCAATGAGCATTTAACCACAGGTGGCAAGACCGGTGGCAACGTCGACATCCTGCCAGTCGGGAACCCGTCGTCTGGGACCATGACGTTTCGATGGTACACCGAAGGGGGGAATACTTGGTGGTGGGCTCTCGACAATATCGTTGTCTCTGGGACGATTACTGGCGATCCCTACACCGGATTGAAGGATCCAACAGCTTGGAACTTCAGGACACCCGAGTCACCGAAATTGAGCATGTCATTTGACAAGCAATTCATCAGTGAAAACGGTGGAACAGCCACGGGAACTGTTTCACGAAACAACTTGCCGACTGGCGACGTCACGGTAACGTTGTCAATTACCCCTGCAGGCCAAGCATCGATTCCCGCGACGGTGTTTATCCCTGATGGTCAAGCCTCCGCGACGTTTACGATCACGGGGATCGACAATGCTCTTAGCGATCGGACTCGGACGGTAAGCGTTACCGCAACTTCGACGGTGTATGCAACCGCATCCTCTGCGATCAAAGTGACCGACGACGAAGGACCGAAGATTGTATCCCTAACCCCGGCCGACAATGCAACCGGGGTGGATTACAAGAGCAACTTCGACATCACCTTCGATACCGATGTCAAGAAGGGGGCTGGGCGCATCTACATCGTCAAGAGCAGCACGAACTCGTTTGTTGCCGAAATTGATGCTGCTAGTTCTGCGGTTACTGTCTCTGGAAAGACGGTTTCCATCAATCCTCCAGGCATTCTCAACGGCTTGACCGACTTCTACGTCATCATCGACGATGGGGCAATTCTAGATGCTTCGGCGACGCTCAATAGCAACACCGTTCTGCTGAGTCAGAACTTTGATCTGATGCCATTGTCTCCATTCACGACCGAGCCCAACGGCGATGGTACGGATTTTACAAAGAAGGAACCGCTCGGCTTCAAAGTCGATAACTCATTGATGCCCGGTGGAAGTGCTTCCAACTTCAATGGCTGGGTGTTTATGGATAAGAAATCCTGGATTGCCACCGAAGGAGATCAGAGCCGGAGCAGATTCACCAAGGCGAGCGGCAATGTCGCGGTCGCGGACTCCGATGCATGGGATGATACTCCACACAATGCTGGACGGATGAATACGTTCCTGGAAACCCCAGGCATCGATTTAACTGGGATCACGCCAGGATCGCTGACGTTGGAGTTTGACTCCAGCTATTATCCTGAACTTCCACAGTACGGGCAGGTCCAAGTTTCCTACAACGATGGAGCTTCTTGGTCCGACCTGTTGTTCTTTGGCGATGCAGGCAATCCCAACGATGGGCGTAATGACCGTATCGTGATCGGCAAGTCGGATGTGGCCGGCAGCTTTATCGGTGGTGCTACCGTCGATAGCGCTTTGGATTCACCTGCCACGGGAACGGTCAAGTTCCGATTTGCCTACCGTGAAGGGGACAACAACTGGTGGTGGGCGGTCGACAACCTCATCATCCGTGGCGAGAAAGAAGGAATCCCGTTTTCGGGGATCCAAGATCCCACGCTTTGGAATGTAACGACCGCCGTGGCACCGACACTCACTGTGACCATCGACAAAACATCGATGAGCGAAAATGGTGGTATTGCGACCGGTACGGTAACTCGCAATCTGAGTTCCTCCGGAGCGTTGGTCGTCAACTTGAGCAGCAACGACACGACCGAAGCGACCGTGCCCGCAACCGTGACGATCCCCGATGGTCAGTTTTCCGTGACCTTCCCAATCACGGCCGTCGATGACACGTTGCCGGATGGTACGCAGGTTGCAACGATCACAGCGGATGCGGTTGATTACTTCAACGTTCCTGCATCGATCGACGTGCTCGATGACGACTTTCCAAAAATCGTCTCGGTCACGCCGGTTGATAACGCGACGGGAGTCAATGTCGGAACAGATGTGGTCGTGAAATTCGATCAGTCGGTTCGCAAGGGGAACGGCTTTGTGTATTTGGTTCAAGGATCCAACAACAAAGCACTTTTCAGCATCGATGTGAACTCGCCGCAAATCACGATTTCGGGAGATACGTTGACTGTCAATCCGTCGATGGATCTCGGTGGTCTGAAGGACTATTACCTGCGTATCGACCGAGGCGCAGTGCTCAGCACGTTGACGACTCCGGCGTTAGCAACCACGTTGCTTAGCCAAGACTTTGAGTTGCTCCCACTTCGAGCTGCTCCTAACGAGTTGGCCGGATTGACTCCAACAAGTGAAGACTACACTCCAAATCCACCAGTAGGATGGCAAGTCGACAACAACCTCATGGCGAAGGGTGGCGCACCGGAGTGGACGGGATGGACGTTTGCCGCGAAGAGTTTCTGGCAAACGCAAGGTGGTCAGAGCCGCGCCAACTTCACCAAGGGTGTCGGAACCATTGCCGTCGGGGACACAGACGAATGGCAGGATTACTCCCGTGAGAGTGACAACTTCAATAGTCTCTTTAGAACGTCACCCATCGATTTGGACTCCGTCCAACCGAATAGCGTGGTACTCGAATTTGATTCGAGTTTCCGCCCTGAAAGTGGCAGTTCTTTTGTAACGCCTCCTCCGGCAGATAATCAGCAGGGCAAGCTGGACGTGAGCTACGACGGTGGCACAACGTGGGCCAATCTTCTCACGTTGGACACCACCAATACGCTCGGAACGGCTACCGCTGCCAACGTCAATGAACGCCGAACGATATCGGTACCTAATCCCGACACCGGATCGATGCTGTTCCGATGGGGGCTTACCGGAACCAACGACTGGTGGTGGGCGATCGACAACATCACCGTCAAGGGGGATACGATTGGGTTGCCATTCCCAGGGCTGACCGATCCAACGTTTGCAAACTTCACGACTGCAGAAGCAGCGACATTGTCCGTTGCAGTACCAGCGTCGGCAGTTGAGAATGCAGGGGTCATCACCGGTACCGTTTCCAGAAACTTGGGAACGACGGGAAGTGTCTCGGTAAGCCTTGTCAGCAGCAACCCACTCGTGGGAACGGTTCCTGCGACCGTGACGATACCTGATGGTCAAGCGTCGGTTTCCTTTGACATCACACTGTTGGACGATAGCGTTTACGACGCGTCCAAAAATCTGGTCATTACCGCATCAAATGCAGCGTTTGTATCAGGTAAAGGCACAACCTTGGTGACCGACAATGAAGTCGGAGATGTCATCATTTCCGAGATCATGTACGATCCGGCTGGCGCCGAACAACGAACGGAATGGGTCGAAATTTACAACCGTGGAACAACGGTCGCTGATCTAAGCGGATGGGTTCTGGATGATGAGGACAAGCAGGATTGGGGTGCGATCGCCAACGGCATGACCTTGGATCCAGGCCAAGTCGCTGTGCTCTACAATTCGTTCTACGGACTGAATACTGATTTGCTCTTCCGAACGCAATGGTCAGTACCGGCAACTTCCAAGGTTATTGGAGTCTTCTGGTCCACAGAAGATGATGGCAGCAATAAGAGTCGGGGTGGTCTGTTCAATAACCCAGGAGCAGGAAACGAAGTCCTTTCCTTCCGCGATGCGTCAGGCGCTGCTCTCAATACGGTTCCCCTTGCAGAAGATGGAACGGCATGGCCTGTCTACTCGAATGGATCCAGCGTGTACTTGGTCGACGTTACCAAGGACAATACGGTCGGAACCAATTGGAAGTCGGCTCGAGTCTCCACAGACGGTGGCATCAGGTCGCTCGGACCGGATTTCAGTACATCGGACATCGGTTCTCCAGGTTGGATTCTACAAGACGCGAGCCCAGTTATCGGAGTGACGAACGCCGCCGTTACGGGCGCCGAGGGGACGACGATTACCAACTCGGGAACGTGGTCCGACCCCAACGTGACGGATGTGGTTACCCTCACTGCGAACGTAGGGACAGTGGTCAAGAATGCGGACGGGACATGGTCATGGAGCATTGCGGCTGCTGACAACGTGGCCGCAACACCGGTTACGATTACTGCGAATGACGGCTTGCGAGGAATCGCTACCGTTTCCTTCACTTACGCGGCAACCAACTCGGCTCCGGCATTGGGTGTTTCCCAGGCTTCTGTATCTGGCAATGTTCTTTCGACGTTGACCAACATCGGAACATGGAATGATGTCGCAGCGGATACGGTTACGCTGACAGCATCGGTCGGGACCGTGACGAAGAACGCCGACGGAACGTGGAGCTGGTCCTTGTCCACGACTGTCCCCATCAACAGCCAGACGGTGACGATTACCGGTACGGATGAAGATGGTGGATCGTCGAATGTGACCTTCACCATCGATGCGTTAGTGGCTGTGACCAATACCAAGGTTTACTACAAGGGATCATCCTTTGCCGGAACCGGTGTCGATGCGGCACTGGATCCAAGCAAAGCATTGGCCAAGTCGGGTCCTGGGTCACTGCAACTCTCGTATGCAAACCTCATCAACTCCTCTCTCGGTATCAATGGCATCGTGCTGGATGTTGCCGGTTT
>Ga0194055_10001298_pt1 | contig 20398 bp, 18 predicted proteins | sample SepL449m_MetaG_FD_155482 | JGI IMG/M metagenome (GOLD analysis project Ga0194055, IMG submission 155482) | Anoxic zone freshwater microbial communities from boreal shield lake in IISD Experimental Lakes Area, Ontario, Canada - Sep2016-L442-9m | ecosystem: Environmental > Aquatic > Freshwater >...
TCGGAGTCTTCGGCTTGCCGAATGTCGAGACCGGTTGGGTTTTGATGATTGAACGACGCCTCGGGCATGGGGAATCCATTATGGACTATGGATGAGGCTGTAGCGCGCGGCAACTACGATTGTCATGGAGAGCGTCGGCTGAGGAGCAGTTCCCGTGAAGAGGTCGAGATTGGCTGTTCCGCATAATCGCCGACTCGTGCACCTCACGACGACCGACATGAGCCTCGCCTGGCTTCTTGGACCCCAACTCCAAGCGTTTGCCGCTGCAGGCTATGAGGTAATTGGCGTATCTGCGCCTGGCCCATTTGTCGCGTCGTTGGAAGCCGACGGGATTCAACATGTCGCGCTACGAAACGCAACCCGCTCCATGGCGCCGTTGCACGACGTGGCAGCATTCGGCGAACTTATCGGTGTGCTGCGGCGGTTGCGGCCAGCGATCCTTCACACGCATAACCCAAAGCCAGGTCTCTATGGTCGGGTTGCCGGGCGGTTGACTCGTACGCCGGTTGTTGTCAATACCGTTCACGGCCTTTACGCGACAGCCGAAGATACTCGAATCAAACGCAGCATTGTCTACGGCCTAGAGCGAATTGCCGCTGCATGCTCCGACGGAGAACTGGTTCAGAATCCTGAGGACGTCGAGGTCTTGGCGAAATTGGGCGTGAATCGAGACCGGCTACATCTCCTGGGAAACGGCATCGACTTGCAGCGATTCAACCCCGACCGGTTTAGCGAAACTGACCGTGAACTTGCGCGTCGACAGATGGGTGCATCGCCGGAAAAGGTTGTGGTCGGCGTTGTCGGCCGTCTAGTGGAAGAAAAGGGCATCACCGAAGTAATCGGCGCGGCAAGACGCGCGCAATCCACCAACCCAGAGCAACTTTGGGTACTGATTGGTCCCACTGATGACGCGAAGGTAGACGCCGTTTCTGCGGCAACACTCGCCGAAGCTGAAGCCTGCGGGATCACGGTGATGGGCGAGCGAAGCGATATCGATTTCCTCTATGCCGGAATGGACATTTTTGTGCTTGCATCGCATCGTGAAGGGTTCCCGCGAGCGGCTATGGAAGCCTCGGCGATGGGACTTCCAGTTATAGCGACCAATATTCGAGGTTGCAGGCAAGTGGTTGATGATGGGGTGACTGGTCGACTCGTTTCCGTTCGAGACTCGGGCGCGCTGGGCGCGGCGGTCACCGAACTCGGCTCCAATGCGCCATTGCGGATGACTATGGGTGCGGCGGCGAGAATCCGTGCCCGAGATGCGTTCAATCAGCAGCGGGTCATCGACGTCACACTTGCGCTTTACGAGGAACTTCTCGCCCGTGAATCACGCTGAGGAGCAACCGGCAGATGCAACTCGAACAGTTTCGCATTCAGATCGACGCGTACTGAATGTCATCTCGAGTACTGATCGACGCGGTGCAGAGCTCTTCGGTGTGCAACTTCACGAATCACTGACGGCCCGTAACTGGCAATCAGAGGTAGTCGCGCTATGGCCGGGGAAGGCAAAACCTGCGCTTGCGCTGACAGCCCTCGGGTCCCGACGAAATGATCCGCGATCGGCACGAAAGCTTCGCAGATTGGCGAGTGACGGTGGCATCGTCATTGGTCATGGTTCGAGCAGTCTGCCTTTTGGGGCGATAGCTACCTATCGCAACAGCGGAGCGTTTGTGTATCGAAGCATTGGTGACCCACGTTTTTGGGGATCGAGTCGAGTTCGCCGAACGCGAGTTGGATTGGCACTCAGGCGAGCGCAAGCCATCGTCGCCTTGTGGCCAGGTGCTGCAGATTTCATCGCCGATACCTATGGCGTAGATCGAAGCCGGGTGTATGTCATTCCAACCGGTGTCGAGACTGATAATTTTCACCCGACGCCGCCCGATCAACGGATTTCGGCGCGGATGGCATACGGGGGCGCGATCGACCCGACTCGACCGACCGTTGTGTATGTCGGGTCCCTGAGCGCTGAGAAGAATCCGATGGCTGCGGTCGACGCAGTGGCGGGCCTGCCTGATGTGCAATTGATCATGGCCGGGACCGGTCCAATGGTTTCTCAAGTGGCGCAACGTGCTCGAAGCGTCGCCGCAGGGCGCGTGCATCTCCTTGGTTCGGTGACAGATCCCCGTCCCATTTATGCGATGGCTGATGTCGTACTCATTCCTAGCCGCACCGAAGGAATCCCAGCGGTGGCAATTGAAGCTGCGCTGTCGGGTTTGCCAGTTGTTGCATCTCGAGTTGGCGGCCTTGTTGATGTTGTCGTCGATGACCAGACCGGATATTTGATCGACGAATTGACCCCGGAGAGTGTGGCCAGAACTTTGGACCGAGCGCTTATGGAAGGCGGGTCGATGGGCACGGTCGCTCGAGAGCGTGCCGTCGGTCGCTTTGAACTTGAGCATGTGGTTAATCAGTGGACCACGATGCTCGCTACCATCGCATTGACATGACCATTATCCCCGGCGAGCACCAAGCGCCCAAAAAATCGAACGCAGTAAGTGATTGGGGACGCCAAGTAGTCAAAATTGGTGCCGCGGCGTTCGATGGGATGCATGCGCTTGCACCTGGCGTCGTGGTGCTGATTTATCACCGCGTCGGGCAACTCACGTCCGGCACCGTCGATCTGCCAATGAGTCTTTTTGAACACCAAATCGCGGAATTGGCAGCATCTGGTCGGGTGATCACGCTTGACGAAGCGATTGATCGCTTGACGGGGATTCACGTCGATCCCTTGGGGCACGACGAGTTTGGTGCACCGCCAGTAGTCGTCACCTTTGATGACGGCAGCGCTGATCTTGCTGATCTCGCTACGCCAGTCCTTGACACTTATGGGGTCCCAGCTTCGCTGTATTTGGTGACCGACGCAGTCGACAATGCACGCGCTCATTCTGGTGGGCCCGCGCCGCTGTCGTGGTCGGCACTTCGCGAGATGGTTTCAACGAGTCGATGGACGATTGAATCGCATACCCATTCACACATGCTTTTGGATCGATTGCCTGAAGCAAGTATTTCCGATCAGTTGGACCGTTCGATAGACCTCATCTCCGAAAACATTGGGCGGACCCCGCAACACTTTGCTTATCCAAAGGCCCTTCTCGGATCGCCGGCAGCAGCGCAACAGATTCGTGAACGATTTCGTTCAGCCGCCATTGCCGGGACCCGCGCCAATCGTTTTGAGGGAACCGACCCATGGGCGCTTCACCGGTCGCCGATTCAGGTTGACGATGGAATGAAATGGTTCCGGCGAAAAGCGCTCGGTGGGATGCGACTCGAAGATGACCTGCGTCGAGCGGTTAACCGCGTTCGGCACGCATCGCGCACGAGTTAGACAGACGGGCGAGCAGTGCCCCGGATGATCTCGATGACCCGATCGATTTCGGATTCGGTGATTGAACTCCCACTCGGAACACATAACCCTCGAGAAAAAATGTCTTCTGCCACGGTCTCGCCGAGAAATGTCGATCCGGCATAAGCCGATTGCAAATGCATTGGTTTCCAAGCCGGTCGTGACTCGATGTCTTGAGCTTCCAGCGCTAGGCGAACGGTTTCAGGGGTCGCACCGAACAATTGCGCATCTATCTGCAAGACGGTCAGCCAGTTGGTCGGCTCACCGTCGGCGTTATCGGGCATGAGAGTCATCCCTGGCAGGTCGCTGAGCCCAGAGCGATAACGATCTTTCGTCTTTTGGTGGTGCAGAACTCGTGTGCTCAACGTGCGCAGTTGGGAACGACCGAGCGCGGCCAAAAGATTGCTGAGGCGATAGTTAAAACCAATTTCGCTGTGCTCATAGTGGACAGCCGGCTGGCGTGCTTGGCTCGCGAGGTAGCGGGCTCGTTCGATGAATTCGACATTGTCGGAAACGAGCGCGCCTCCTCCGCTCGTCGTGATCATCTTGTTGCCGTTAAACGAAAACACACCAAGTGGCGCGAGGGAACCGGCGGCCCGACCTTTGTAAGACGCCCCTATCGCCTCGGCGGCGTCTTCGATCAACGCGACACCGTGATGATCACATGCCGCCGCGAGGCGATCGGCGTCTGCGCATTGTCCGTAGAGGTCCACTGCGATAACGGCAGCGGGCAGTTCGCCGACCTTCGATTGCGCGGTGAGATAATCGGCGACGAGTTCCGGATCGATATTCCATGTGCTGGTCTCAGAATCCACGAAGGTGGGTTTGGCGCCAACGTAGGTAACGGCATTGGCGGTCGCAGCGAAGGTCAACGTCGGTACGAGGACCTCGTGTCCAGGTCCTACCCCTGCGAGTAACAGCGCAAGGTGAAGCGCCGCGGTCCCACTTGCTAGTGCAGCGGCCGCAGCAACTCCGGCCACCTCCGCTAGTTCGATCTCAAATGCATCCACGTCAGGACCGACTGGAGCGATCCAGCCACTGTCGAACGCGTTGAGCAATGCATCACGATCGTTTGGTCCCACCTCCGGTGGTGACAAATAAAGACGACTCATCGTGCCATTGATCTGTTGAAGTGGATCACGGCGAATCGATTCCGGCGACGAAGTCTCACGGCATAAATCTACTGGTTTTGACGATTGGATTTGGGCAGGTGACTACTCATTGCTTGGCGATAGACAACTTCGATTTCCGGGGCCGAGCGATCAGTCGAGAATCGTTGCGACGCGGCGAGCGCCTCTGCTCCAAGTCGTTTTCGTTCAAGGGGATCGTTAACGAGTGACTCAATAGCTATAGCGAGGAGGTCGGGTCGGTGAGGCAGGACCAATCGACCCGAAACCCCGTCGATCACAATTTCTGGCAAACCACCTACATCGGTAGCGACTACTGGAACCCCGGCAGCGAATGCTTCCATAACCGCAACGGGTAATCCCTCGTGGTGAGATGCCAAGACGAAGATGTCGGCTGCGGCGGTAATTGTCATCGCATCGGCTCGGTAACCCAAGATGTCAACGCGCGAACCGAGCCCGAGCCTTGCATGCTGTTCGCGGATAGCGCCTTCGAGGGGACCTTGCCCAATAATCAAAAATTTGACCGATGGAGAGCGGTCGATCACCACCTTTATCGCCTGAAGGAGGTCGGGATAGCCCTTCTGGGCGCGAAAATTCGCAACCGTAACTACGAGCATTTCCTCGTCGGATACCCCAAGTGTTTTTCGCGTGCTATCTCGCTCGGCCCTTAACGCAGTAATAGCCGTGGTATCGATTCCATGAACAATGACTTGCGTCTGATTTCGACACCGTTGAGTCATCGAATCGCACACTTCGCGAGATACAGCGATGGATGCGTCGTTCAAACCGAATGTTGCTGCGTTCGCAAGTCGAGTGAATCGATCGTGGGATTGCCACCGGTTGTGCTCGGTATAAACGAAACGAGGTCGTGATCGCTTTGGGATGGTACGCGTGATGATGCGCGCCAATGCCGCGGGCGCCGGCGAGTGCGCGTGAACGATGTCGAATTGGCCGCTCACGATTAACGATCGAAGACGTAAAAGCCATCTGGGGTCGAAAATCTGGGGAGCTGAGAGGCAATGCGCAGTTACCTGTTGCTCTGCGAGTTCGCCTACGAGGTGATCCTTGTAGGGGAGCAGGTACGCGACGTCAAATGCAAACTGCTCGTGGGAGGTTTGAGTGGCATGGGCGACGAGCAACCGCTCGGTTCCGCCAGGACCGAGCCCCTTGACCAGCCACAGAATCCGGAGCGGGGCAGTAGACACGGTCTGTGTCTAGTCGAATCGAGCCTTTTGGTCAGCTTCGCTTGCTGACCTAAGGATGTTGGGGTGCGTTACCCATTGCGTTGCCTTTTGTTATGGGGGAACCGCTGGCGCCGCTTAGGCGCTTCATGATCGCGATTTGTGCGTCGTCGTTCAGGTCATGCGGGTTGAATTCGGATATGGCCGATTTGGCGAGCGGTGGAACAACGACCTGAGAAATCAACGGGTGGGAGGGGCGACTGTCTACCTCGTCGGAGGCGAGCAAGGCTTCATGGAGTTTTTCACCGGGCCGCAAGCCGGTATAGGTAATTTCGATTGGCCGACTCGCTCCACTGACGAGGCGTTCGGCAACGGAGGCGATTCGCACGGGCTCGCCCATGTCGAGAACTAAAACTTCGCCGCCGCGCCCAATCGCGCCGGCTTGAATGACAAGTTCGACTGCTTCTTCGATCGTCATGAAATATCGAGTGACTTCGGGGTCGGTGACCGTGACTGGTCCGCCAGCCTGGATTTGGGCGTGGAATGTCTTCAGGACGCTGCCGCTGCTTCCGAGGACGTTTCCAAACCGCACACTGAGGTAGGCGCCGTTCGTCTCGAGTGCTGCATGGGCGGTGAGTCGCTCGGCGATCCGTTTCGTGAACCCAAGTACGCTTATGGGATCAGCAGCTTTGTCAGTTGAGATGTTGACAAATTCCTGAACCCCCGCTTCGCGAGCTGCATCGATGACGTTTTGGGTGCCGCGGATGTTGGTCTTTACGCCTTCGCCTGGATGCATCTCTAAGAGCGAAAGGTGTTTCAGGGCCGCGGCGTGAAATACAACTTCGGGTGCGTGTTCAGCGAAAACTTGATGGAGTCGGTCTAGGTCGCGGATGTCGCATACAACCAAACTGCGCGAGTCAAGGAGGGCGCGGCCTTCAAGACGAAGTTGTAGACCATGGAGCGCCGATTCATCCCGGTCAACCATGACAAGTCCAGCTGGGGCAAATCGCGAAATCTGATAACAGAGTTCGCTGCCGATTGACCCTCCTGCCCCGGTAACGAGCACTCGTCGACCAGTGAGATAGCCCGCGATGCTGTCGACGTCGGTGTCGACGACGTGGCGACCAAGGAGGTCGACTTCGTTGATCGGCCTGATATCGCCGAGTCGGATCGATCCGTCGAAGAGTTCGGAAATTGGCGGGAGCACAAAGACGCGCAGATCGGCGGCGGCAGCGATGTCGGTAATCTCTCGAAGGAGCTCGGAATCAGCGGCGGGAATGGCGATAACCACGGTGTCAACCGCGAATTTGGCTGCTGTCGCTTTGAGTTCGTCTCGACCGCCACTGACCCGCAGCCCCATAAAGCGTAAGTTTCGTTTGCCCGGATCATCATCGAGCATCGCAACGGGCACAAAAGGGCTTTGCGGGTTCCGCAACATGGCGGTAACGGTTTGGATACCGCCTTCGCCTGCGCCGTAGATAATTACGCCGATGGCGTCGATAACGGTTGGGCGCATCTGTCGATCGATCAACCAACGCCAGGTGTAACGCACTACTGCCATGACGATGAGTGCAAGGGCGCCGGCAGCGATCGCAACCGATGCCGGCACAAGCGACGGTATGAGCAGGAAATTCACAACTGTCAGGAATGCTGCGGCCGATGCGACCGCGCCTAGAAGGTGGGCTGCTTCATCCATTGACCCGAAACGCCAGACACCCCGGTACAAGCCAAGGAAAAGTCCCGCAGCGGCTTGGCCACAGACGGCGATCGCCAACGCAATGAGCACGCCTTTGGGCTTAAACCCGGTCCATGAATTCGGGTAAAGCGAGTCGAATCGGAGAGACATCCCGGCGTAGATGCCAATTGCCCAAGCGGCGAAGTCCACACAAAGTTGCACAGTATGGCGATGACGCTCAAGTAATTGGCCTGCTTGAACGAAGAAGCTAGGTCCATCTTCGGGGTGCGGTTGGGTCATCAGCCTGGATTTTCGTTGCGATTTCGCGGCAGGTCGGCGGCGTCGAATGAAGCAGGAAAGTACCCGCTGAGTGAGCCACAGGATACTGCATGTGACATTTGACCGCACGAAATATTTTTGACGTTCGAGCAGGTGGTGAAGGCCTAGGCGAAGCGGTGAGCACTACGATCGGCCGTTGCTCATGGACATTTTGCCGCCTGATCTCGGGCCAATTCCCTTGGATTCGCCTTCTAACGGGGTCGATCGCGCCCCCTCGATCGACCTCGATGCGCTTGACGCGGTAATGGCTCAGTCGACGGTCCGGCGTCGCCGAAAGCCTCCGGTTAACGCCACACCACCCGATTCGACTGCGGTTCCTGCCAATTCGAGCCGATCAAGTTCTCGGCGCACCTCGCCAAATGAACGACGTGCAGTTGTTGCCGTCGCTGTTGTCGCGGGGTTGCTCGCGCTCACCGCTAATGCCCATCCAACTGGATTGAGGTTGCCCGACCTGTTGCTTCAGTTCGGATTCGCGTTCGTCGTAACCCTTGCTGCGGCCCGCGCCCGGCGCGTGAATTGGCTCATTTTGGGTGCACTTGCGGCGCTCATCGCTTCGCCTGGGTTGTGGCAAGTTCTCGGTTTGTGTGGTCTCGTTTTGGCGATCGCGGCGACGATGTTGCCTCGGCGCCGGATCCTTGGAGCAGTCGTTGCAGCACTTTGTGTGCCGGCGATGTTGCATGCTCCGCCGTTCGGGTTCCTCGGGGCTTCTGCTTTGTGTGTTTGGATTGCCGTTGTCCCGTGTCTCTTTTCTGGATATCGGGTCGCTTCTCGGCGCTCTCGCCAACGAATGCGAACCATCGGCCGAGTCGCGTTGGTAGTCGCAATTGGCGGCACGGTCATTTTCGGATTGTCGGTGTGGGTCGCTTGGTCGGACTTGCATTCAGGGGTTGACGAAGCACAATACGGACTAGTGGCGATGAGGGACGGCCATGGCTCTGAGGCGGCTTCGCGTCTCGCCTCGTCGGCCGATTCACTTGCAGCCGCCAATGGGATTCTTGGCGCGTGGTGGACGGCGCCAGCGCGCCTAGTGCCAATGGTGGCGCAACAAGCAAACGCCATGGCAATACTGACTGATCAAGGTCGACGTATTGCTGAAGCTGGAGCGTTGGCTGCTTCTCGGGCTGATTACCGCCAGCTCCGTTCGTCGCACGGACAGGTCAATATTGAGCAGGTTCGACAGCTTCAACAGCCCCTTGATCGAGTGGCGCTCACCCTTGGAGGTGCGCGCACGGACTTTGCTGGCGCGAATTCACCATGGTTGCTTGGGCCGGTCGCCGCTGCCGTTGATCAAGTGTCAAGCGAGATCGACCGAACTCTCCCTCAGGCGGAAGTAGCGGCGCAGGGAGCCGCAATTGCGCCGGCGATGCTGGGGGGAGATGAAACCCGGCATTACTTTATTGCGTTCACCACGCCAGCCGAAGAGCGTGGTTTGGGCGGATTCATGGGCAATTGGGCCGAATTAACGGCCTCGAATGGCAAGTTGACATTGTCGAAGTCGGGCCGAACGAAAGACCTGAATGCAATTCCCGCCGCCAAAGACCGAGTAATTACGTCACCGATTGATTATGTCGCGCGCTATGGACGTTTCGACCCGGGAAAGTACTTCCAAGATGTAACAGCGTCACCGGATCTGCCGAGTGTGGCCAACGTGATTGGTCAGCTCTATCCCAAAATGGGTGGCGATCAGATCGATGGTGTTTTCGTGGTTGACCCATTTGGTTTAGCCGCATTGATGAATTTCACTGGACCAATCGAGATCGCGGGCAGCACTGAAGTTCTGACGGCGGACAACGCGGCCGACATTCTCATCCGTCGGCAGTATGTGGACTTTTCTTCGAAACAAGATCGACTGGATTTTCTCGATGAAGCATCGCGGGCGACGTTCGAGAAACTGACCACGGACGACTTGCCGAGTCCAGAGATGTTGGGCTCGGTGCTTGGACCGGCAGTCGAGGCACGTCATGTGATGTTCTCGGCGGTTCGGCCTGATGAGGAGGCGTGGTTTACGCGCATTGGAGCAACCGGAGCGTTCCCGACCGCTGAAGCTGATCGAGATTTTTTCGCCGTGACGAGCCAAAACGCTGGCAATAACAAGATTGACGTGTTCTTGCATCGAGAGATTTCTTACAACGTGACCTACAACCCGGCGACGGGCGCGGAAGTCGCACACGCGACGGTGAAGTTGACCAATGATGCACCGAGTTCAGGATTGCCTGATTACGTGATTGGTAATCGGGATCAGATGCTCCCAACTGGCACGAATCGAATGTATTTGTCCTTCTATTCTCCGTTTGCGCTGTCAACGTCGCGCATCGATGGAGTTGATGTGCCGTTTGAGTCGCAACGCGAGTTAGGTTTTCGGGTGTACTCACATTATTTGAGTGTTCCGCCCGGTGGCACCGTGACCGTAGAACTTGACTTGGCAGGATCGTTGGATTCAAACCGTGACTACCGATTGGCCGTGGGGATGCAGCCAACAGTGACCCCAGATGCTGTGCGCTTGACGATTGTGCCTGAGCAAGGATTTGTCGTTGGACCGACCTCGGGAGTGCACAGCGATCTTGACCGGCAGCGAGCCACCTATGTGGGTCAACCGGGTCATGGCATTGAGGCTTCGGTCACCTTTCGACGGTCATGAACCCCTAAAACCAAAGGCTGGCGATATGAGCGCCAACATGGCTAAAACGTGTAGAGTTAAGTAGTTAGGTTTCCTTTGACCCACTAAATTCGAGGGTGTTCCATGTTCCGAAAAATTCTCTCAGTCACCGCAATCAGCGTCGTGATGATGGCAGCGTTGGCTGGCACGGCTCATGCGCAGTACGTCCCTGGTGAGCCCGGAATCATCGTGACTCCTGGCTCCGTGTCCGTCGATGGCAAGATTGCCGTGCAAGGCTCAGGTTGTCCCCGTAGTTCTGTTGTCACCATTTCCGTCGGCGACGTGGTGGTTGCGACGACGACGACTTCGGCGTCCGACGGCACCGGCTCGTTCGACGTGACGGGCATTGTGCTACCGCCGGAAATTGTTCCAGGCGAGTACACGATTCATGCTCGTTGCGGCACCCTTGACCTCACGTCGGCATTAACTGTTGCGGCACCGACGACGACAACGACGGCCGCTACTGGAAATCTGCCGGTAACCGGGTCTGATTCGGGGCTGTTAGTCAAGATGGGTATCGCTCTCGTGGCAGCTGGTGGCTTCGTCCTCCTCGCGACACGGCGTCGTCGGGCAACGCTCTAGCAACTCATGGTCACGCGGCTGCCGGCGCACGTTTCGCGCCCCGGCAAAAGTCGTCGATGAGTTGACAATATGGTCCGGGTAGTCCAGCTTGATCATTTCGTTTTGCGAGTTGCTGATGCGCGTCGATCGTGTGCTTGGTATCGCGAACATTTTGGTTTTGAAGTACTTCGTTTCGAAGAATGGGAACGCGGCGATGCGCCATTCATCTCCTTGCGGATTAACGACATGATGATTATCGACTTGCTCGAGAGCGTTCCAGACGGAACCAATGTCGACCACTTCTGTGTAGTGGTAGATACGGACGATCTCGATGCAATCGCCGCGTCGGGTGACTTCATCGTGACCGCCGGTCCTGGCGATCGTTTCGGGGCACGGGGTATCGGTCGGTCATTTTACGTCGAGGACCCTGACGGAAATGTCGTCGAAATTCGCAGTTACGAATCATCGAAGGCGAACAAGTCAACCTGATTGGGTTGTTCATGCCAACGGTTTGACGGCCGAGTTGTGCCTAGGCTGCCGGAATGGATTTTCGTCATTACAACCTCGCTGAACTCGTTGGGCTGGTGCAACGACGGTCGGTGTCGGCCCGCGAACTTGTGGGTCATGCGTTGAGTCGAATTGAGCAATTGGACCCGCTCATCAACGCGTGGGCAGCGGTTGATCCCGATCGAGCGCTGGCTGAAGCGGCTGGACTAGATGATCGATTAGTTCGCGGCGACCTCGTTGGCCCGCTGGCGGGTATCCCAATCGGCGTCAAGGATCTTGAACCGGCGGAAGGTTTTCGAACCAGTTTTGGTTCCGCGTTACATCGTGATGATCCACCCGCGGTGTCTGATTCGGTCGTAGTGGCTCGATTGCGTCGCGCTGGCTGTGTCGTCATTGGCAAGACGACTACTCCCGAGTTTGGTTTCCAAGGCGATACGACCAGCGTTGCGTTTGGACCGACCCGAAACCCGTGGTCGACCGATCGTTCGCCAGGTGGATCGTCTGGCGGTTCTGCTGCCGCGATCGCTGCGGGGATGGTGCCATTGGCCACTGGCACTGATGGTGGCGGTTCTATTCGCATTCCGTCAGCGTTGTGTGGGCTATCGGGGATGAAGACTTCGCAAGGTCGGGTTCCGAACGGAGGATCGACTCCACCAGGCTCGGGACTCTTCACGGTCAAAGGTCCAATGGCGCGTCGAGCCTCGGATATCGCGTATGCGCTTGAGGTATGCGTTGGCCCCGACCCCACTGACTTCTTCTCGTTACCGGTTTCGGGTGAAGGTTGGAACTTGGGATCGGTCGAAGGTCGTCGACTCGAGAAGGTGTTGTGGGCACCTGCACCTGGATTTGAGGTTGATGCAGAGATCGCAGCGGTCTGTGAATCGGCGATTGCGTTGTTGTCGTCGGGCGGTACCGAGATTGTCGAGATTGATCGGGTCTTTTCTGACGAGCCACTCGGCGATTGGTTCACAATGTGGACGGTGTATTGCGACCGACGTCAAGGTCACCTGCGCGGCACTGCCGATTGGCAACTTATCGACCCAGGGTTGCGCGGTTTAATGGATCATGCGAAGGGTCGCGTCGACGCGGTGATGTTCGCGCGAGCGATCGATTCTGGGCACATGCACAGTCTTGATTTAGCGGCACGATTCGAGACCGCACCGATCTTGCTTTGTCCGACTGTCGCTGGACAAACGGCAAAGATCGGTGAACAGGGGACAATAGGCGGGGTCGAGTCTCCGTTCTGGGCTCCGTTTGCCGCGGCGTTCAATCTGACTCGTCATCCAGCAGGGACGGTGCCGGTCGGATTTACTGCCGATGGGATGCCGGTCGGATTGCAGGTGGTTGGCCCTCACCTTGCTGACTTGGCAGTCTTGCGCGCCATGGCGGCGATAGAGGATGTTGTTCAACTCGATTCGGCAATGATTGCACCTTCGTTGTAACGACTGGAGCTGGTAGGTCACCGGATTGTGTCGAGTTGACCAACGACTGTTTGCCCAACGACTACTCTCGTCAAGCGCAGTTAGGGCGATTAGCTCAGTTGGTTAGAGCGCTGCCTTCACACGGCAGAGGTCACAAGTTCGAATCTTGTATCGCCCACTCGAAAACATCCAGGTCAGAGGTAGTTTTTCGCGAGACGAGAAAACGGTTGTGATGCGTTTTTTCGCTCGTGTACCACGAGAGCGCCGAGTCAGCGTTTGCCGCGGGCACGGTCAAGGCCGAGGACTTCGGTGCCGGGCAACAGGTGCCCGTAACGGTCTGACGCCGTGACCACCGACGAAACAAACTGGACCGTATCGGCCTGACGGACAGCGGCGAGAAGACCAACCCATCGACGTCGAGCAGCGCCAGGTGCTTGGCCAGCTCTTCGGCCAGGAACCGTGGGATGGATACCTATCGCCGACCCGCCCGCGTCTTCGGTGGCCCGATGTGATGGTGCGCCTTCACTGTCGGGGGTAAGGCAGCGTGGCCAAATGTGAACGCGAAAAAGTGCTGAAGGAATATTGGCGGGAAACCGAACCTGGCCGCTGTTTATTTACAAGGCGTTGACTGTTTGTTGCCGTTCCCACATGTCGTGTCCTGCCAAGTCACACCGACGAGGTTGGCGTTCGTCAGGTTGGCGTTAGTCAAGTTGGCGTTAATCAGATCGGAGTCGGTAAGGGTCGCACCGGTGAACTTAGCTCCAGAGAGATTGGCTCCAGTGAGATTGGCAAAGTTCAGGTTGGCGTTCGTTAGGTCGGCGTTCGTTAGGTTGGCGCCGGTTAGGTCGGCAACGGTCAGGTCGCAACCGTGGAGGTCGGCTCCGGTTAGGTCGGCATTTGGCAGGACATCACCGCCCTTGCAAGTGGAGGCAGGTGGGCTTCCATTCTGGGTTGCTGTTGTGCTGCTTTTACCGCAGCCGGCGAGGGCCACAACAAGGAAAAGCATCGCAGCGGCATGGATTCGACGGGAACGCATTTTTGTAGTTTCAGGCACCTCGAAATCCTATACCGCGATAGACGAAGACGCGCGAATAGCCGTGTTCAACGCTCGAGGCGTCGGTCGTCTATGTCTGGTTGACGTTTGGTGCAGCCCGCGTTTTCCGCTGGTGGTTAGCCGGTGAAGGCGGGGGTAGCGGTGACTGCTGCTGCTGCAGCGGGGGGAGCGGTCGTGGTCGGCGCAACCGTCGTGGTTGTGGTGGGTGCCACGATCGGGATCGACTGCCATGCCGGACGGCTACTTTGCCCTCCGGCGGCATTGTTAGTGAGGCGAGTTTGGCCGGTGCCGTCCGCGTTTATTGCCCAGATGTTGCCGCACTCACAAAAGTTCAACTCTTTGGTATAGGCGATTTTGCCGTTAGTTCCGGGAACTGACCGGCACCAGCTGGCGTAATGCCCGACAGTGCGATGATCCCACTCAGCAACGCTAAAGCGGCAACGGCAGCGACGGCACGAAAACGTTTCAAGTCAACCCCTCAAATGTGAACACAAAAATGTGATGCAGGAAACTCAGCGGGAAACCGATGCTGAGGAAAGCGGTTCGATGGCGTGTGGTCGGTTTCGCTGGAGACGAAAGGTCACTGCCCCGCACAGCGTTCACCGACCGGGCGTGCCATTGGGGAGCGTGTTTAGCGAGATGAGCGTCGCGTTGAACGCCAACTACTTGATGGGATTTTCTTATCGACTCAGGAGATGGATGAGACCGTTAACAACGAGCCGTCGGTCATCATTGACCCGGGCGTTATCCGTTAGACGGTTTCTTGTTCGGGCCTTTAGTATCGGGAAGTGAGCAAAAATCTCGAATTAGTGTTCGATGGGGACTGTGGTCTGTGTCTTGCTTGCGTGAGGTGGGTCCTGCGGCGGGACAACGATGGGCTCATTACCTCGGGCGCTTCACAGATGTGCTCGTGGTCTGATGCCAGCGAGCTTCCTTTTCTCGACACGGTGGTTGTCCGGAGCGACGACGGGACGACGTTTCTGAGGTCAAGCGCTGTTGCAAAGACGTTGAGTGCATTGCCTGGCTTTTGGGGCATTTTCGGCAAGTCGGTGCTTTTTGTGAACTTGTTCGCACCATTTCGCAAAATCAATGATTTTCTGTATGACTTTGTAGCCAAGAACCGACAAACATTATCCAACGGCCTTGTCAGGTGCGGGTTGCTTGATTCGAGCTGCCGAAGTGCTCCAAGCCAAAAAAGCTGAAGTGGCCTTATCGGTAGCAAATATTCCGATCATGCGCCAGACATGGAGCAACATTATTTGGTGCCATTGGCCAGTTGAACCAAGTCAAGTGGCTGCAATACTTCCCGAGGGACTCGAGCCTGATCTCTACGAAGGAGAAGCGTGGGTGGGCCTCATCCCTTTCTCAATGCACAACTTGCGTTTTCCTGGCCCCTTCAGCGTTCTCACCAAACTCTTGCGGGTGAGCAGTTTTGGTGAAGTTAATGTTCGAACTTACGTAATAGGACCAGACGGCAAGTCTGGAGTGTGGTTCTGTACCCTTGACTCTGACGACTGGCTCGCCGTCAAGACGGCAAATATTGCCTTCGGACTGCCTTACCGCTTTGCCACAACACGTTTTGAACAAACTCATGCAATAATGAACTGGACTTCCCAACGAAAGGGTGACCTAGCTAGAGCTGAACTTGTTATTCGCAAAACAAGCGAATCATCGCGTGATGCACTGCCTGGTCTTGAACAGTTTCTTGTTGAACGCTATGCGCTTTATACTCTTCGCCGTGGAAAACTTTTTAGGGGCCGACTTAAGCATGCAAAATGGAAAGTCAAGAGCGCATCGCTGGAACGCGTTGTCCATGAGACTGTGAATAGCGAAGGAATCTCCGTCGTTTCTGGAGCGCACATACTGATAGGTGAACCTGTCGAAGTAACGGTCTACCCGCTGACGCGCGTTCGTTAGCTGGGATGAACTCGACATCGAACCCTCCGCTCGCATGATTTAGCTTCCAGGGTTCCCGTCGCGATTGCGCGGGACGAAGTGTGAAATCTTCGGTCCTGCATTCCGTTCGCCGGATTTGAGTCGGTCCGGTATCGGGTGTGCATCGGGTGCTGGCGTCATCAGAGAAACATCGCAATCTTGCAACTTTTGATGATTCGGCTGATCCGGATTTCAACGGTTGAAATCGCCTCGCGTCAGAGATCGGCGCGTGGCCGTCATCACGGGACCGCTTGTGACCGGAGCTGCGCTCGCCTGCTTGGTGACGATCGTCAACGGTTCCTGCCCGCATGAACAATCAGTTTCAAAACCCCTGCAGTTTCACGATCATCACCACGGTTCGTCTTTTTTCCCAATAGGTCCACTGAACAATCCACACTCCCAGCTGTCGGTTTGTCGGTTTGACCCTGGCTAGCTCCGGCAGCGCCGTTCAAGCTTTGCGCTGGTCGCAAAGACGATTGGCGCTTAGCCGGTGAATGCGGGGGTAGCGGTGACGGCGGCTACGTCGGCGGGTGGCGCGGTTGTGGTTGGCGCAACCGTCGTCGTTGTGGTGGGTGCCGCGATCGGGATCGATTGCCACGCCGGACTGTTACTGCGCCCCCCGACAGTAGCTGTGACTCGGGTTTGTCCCGTGCCGTCCGCGTTCATCACAAAAATCTCGTCATTGCGATTCCGGTTGCTGGCGAATGCGATCTGGTTGCCGTCGGGTGACCATGTCGGCGAATAGTCTTCGGCGGCATCGTTGGTGACTCGAGTTTGTCCCGTGCCGTCCGCGTTCATGACGTAAATCTCGCCGTTGCCATCCCGGTTACTATTGAATGCGATGTGGGTGCCGTCGGGAGACCACGACGGGAAAACGTCAAGTGCGGCGTTGTTGGTGATGTTGGTTTGTCCCGTGCCGTCCGCGTTCATCACAGCGATCTCAAAGTTCCCACTGCTGTTGCTGATGAATGCGATGTGGGTGCCGTCGGGTGACCATGTCGGCACAACGTCGAATGAGGACGGGTTGTTGGTGATGTTGGTTTGTCCGGTGCCGTCAGCGTTCATCACATAAATTTCTTGGTTCCCATCCCGGTTGCTGGCGAAGGCGATGTGGGTGCCGTCGGGAGACCACGACGGATAACCGTCGCCTTCGGCGTTGTTGGTGATGTTGGTTTGTCCGGTGCCGTCAGCGTTCATCACATAAATCTCTCCGTTGCCATCCCGGTTGCTTTGGAATGCGATGCGGGTGCCGTCGGGTGACCAGGACGGGTAATTGTCGTCCCCAGCTATTGAAGATATTCCGAACGTGAGTTGGTTGTCGCTGGAGCCGTCTGCGTCGATTACCCAAATGTTCCCGCAGTCACACCAGTTCGAAATTTTGTAGTATGCGATTTTTCCGTTGGTTCCGGGGAACTGACTGGCACCAACCGAGGTAGTGCCCGCCAGTGCGACGATCCCACCCACGATCGCTAAACCGGCGGCAATTGCGGCGGCACGAACACGCATCATGTAAACCCCTTACGCCGTCTGCGAAAAAGATGCAGTAGCGAACCCTAACCCGCAACCCACATTTGGCCGCAGAGTTTCAGCGGCAACAGTCAAACTGCCGTTTTCGACGCGGGCGTGAAAACAGGCGACTTCCCCGCACGGAGCGACCTCTCATGTCGTCGGGATAGCGAGGTGGAAGTGCAACCTTGTTCTTGATTGGTTCGCGGGGCACGACTCCAACCTTTATCGTCATCGGCGTCACCGCCAACGCGTCATCGCCGGACCTATTTCAGCGGTTGTTGTCCTGTTGAATTGGGTCTGCTCGAACGGGCGTAGGGGCCCTGTCATCGATAAGACCCTCTTCGCGAAGTGCTGCCCAAAGCTCATCCGGAATGAGATAGTCAATCATTCTGACGTTGTCAGCGACCTGCTGAGGCGAGTTCCCACTAACAAGCACACAAGCAACCGCAGGGTGCGCAAGTGGAAACTGCGCGGCTGCTGCTTTGAGCGGCACGCCGAATCTGTCGCACACAACGTCAAGCCGTTTGGCTTTCTCAATGACTGTCGGCGACGCTTCGGCGTAGTCGTAGGTGGCTCCGGGAGCGGGGTTGGTCAAGAGTCCTGAGTTGTAGACGCCGCCAATAATGATCGACGTGCCGCGACCTTGACACGCCGGAAGCAGGTTGTTCAGCGCACCCTGTTCCAGCAGTGTGTACCGACCAGCGCAGAGAACTGCGTCCAGCGGAAAAGCTTCGACGAGATCAGTGAGCATCTGTGCTTGGTTCATTCCGGCACCGATTGCTCGCACGACCCCCTCTTCTCTCATGCGAACAAGTTCCGGCATCGCCGTTGCGAACGCTTCGGAGCGATGGTCGTCTGGGTCGTGTAACAGTGCGAGATCGATTGACCGCACGCCTAATCGTTGACATGATTCTTGAAGTGAGCGACGTATCCCTTCGCCGCTAAAGTCCCAAGAGCGGCTCCGCCGAGGAGTATCCACAAATCCTTGGCCATCCAGTTCGCCATCAGTTCCCACTTCGTGAACAAGTCTTCCGACCTTGGTCGACATGACGACACTGGAACGGTCACGAGGTGCAAGCCATGCGCCGACTCGCTCTTCGGCCAGTCCTACCCCGTAGTGCGGGGCGGTGTCCAGATAGGTAAGACCAGCGCCGTGGGCGGCATTCAGCGTGGCCGTGGCCACTTCAGGAGAAACAGAAGTAAACAGATTTCCGAGTGACGCAGTGCCGAAACCGAACCTAGGCACCGCAACGGTGCTGGGACCAAGCATCACGGTCTCCTGGGAATTCATGGGGCAAGACTACCGACTACAGCTAGCGAACTACTGCAGCCATCGAGAGGTTTGACATGACAAGACGTCATTGCCTGACACTGAACCTGAAAGATGATCCGGCTCTCATCGACCAATACCGCAAGTATCACGAAGGTGTCTGGCCGGAAATTCTCGAAAGCATTCAGGACTCGGGCATCGAGGGTATGGAGATCTACCTCCTCGGCACTCGAATGTTCATGATCATGGAAACCGCGGATGATTTCTCGTTTGAGGCAAAAGCTCAATTGGACTCCGCGAACCCAGTTGTACAGAAATGGGAAGCATTGATGTGGAGTTTTCAAGAGGCACTGCCTCAAGCGAAACCAGGTGAGAAATGGTTGCCGATGGAGCGCATCTTCTCGCTATAGGAGCACTCGTTCGCGTCATCAGCGCAGTACCACGCTCGGCCCTCAACTCGTCCAACTCAACCCGTTCGAATGTCGGGGCTGTTAACGCCTTCCGCCACCTTCGGATCGTTGACGTGTAGCGGTATCGGGGTGTTCTCTCGGGTGTGTGGGCTTTAGTTGATACGGTTGGGGTATGGACTTTTCGGCGGAAGAGTCTGATCAGGTGGTGTGGTCGGGTGGCGGTGACACGGTTGAGTCATCGAAAGGGTCTCGGCATCGTCGTCGCCGTCAACACATCGCCATTGGGGTGTTCGCAGTCTTTGTTGTTGTTTCGGCGGCCGTTGGTGTGGCGATTCGGGTTGGTAAAACGTCGTCGGCGGGCACGTTGGTGACTGCTCCGAGTGGTGCAAGTTGCGATTTTCAAGTGAGTGGTGATTGTCAAAAGATGGACTTGCATGGTGTTGTCGTGCGAGGCGTCGATCTGACGGGAATGAAGTTGAACGGTTCATCGCTTAACGGGGCTGACTTCACTGGTTCGACGTTGACGAACACTGATTTGACTGACGCGACGTTTATTGGAGCGACGCTTGACGGGGTCAAATCTGGTGGTGTGATCGGCACGAAGTCGTTGAAAACAGCGTTCCCCAGCTACCTCATAAATCCAGCAACGTATGATTACAACTACGTTTATGGGTTTACGACGGCCAGTGAGTGGTTAGATACTGGTCAATACGGTTACTTCCCGAATGGCGACCATTTCTGGGACCAATTCTTTGTTCGCGACTTGCGAAAAGAGTGGCTTCCACCTGCGTGGCAACTCATTGGTGGTTACCTTGTTGGGCCCCACGCGAATTTGGCTGGGGCGCAATTTGGTAGCTCTGACCTCAGTTTCCAAAATCTTGCCTACGCTGATCTCAAAGGCGCAAACTTAACCAATGCGTTTATTGATCTGGTCAATGTGGCCGGCGCTGATATGAGAGGTGCGGCCTACCCAGACAAGGATTGGGCCCAAGGAAAGCCGTATTGCTGGGATCATTGTTGGTGGAATCGAGTTTCAAATTTTGCCGGAGCGATCGTTGATTACGGCAGCCACATCACTCAACCTGCATTGTGGTGGTGGGGTATCGACTGGCGTTACTCCCAAAACAATCCTTCCGCTCCTCCGCAAACCGCATCAGGCGCGTGCGCGAAAACCTTTGATTTAGGGGGCTCGACGTTTATCGACTGCATGAGCGCACCTGCGCCGACTACAACGACCCTCCCGCCCACGACTACAACGACCCTCCCGCCCACGACTACAACGACAAAAAGATGTGGCGTAGTTGTGTGGAGTGGCAGCAGCTTCAAATTCGTCCGCTGTTAGGTGACTAGAGCTCTTAACCCGCAGCCTCAAGCAGTCTGGAGGTTGAAGACTTCGGCTTCGTGGGCGAC
>Ga0194055_10001299_pt1 | contig 20390 bp, 23 predicted proteins | sample SepL449m_MetaG_FD_155482 | JGI IMG/M metagenome (GOLD analysis project Ga0194055, IMG submission 155482) | Anoxic zone freshwater microbial communities from boreal shield lake in IISD Experimental Lakes Area, Ontario, Canada - Sep2016-L442-9m | ecosystem: Environmental > Aquatic > Freshwater >...
CGGTGGCAGATCGCGATAAGGCGCAAGTGGTTGATCCGATTCAACGTCTGGTGACTCTCGGGTTCAAGGTGTACGCCACTGGTGGCACAGCAAAGTATTTATTGGAGCAGGGAATTCCGACTAGTCCAATTCGCAAACAACATGAAGGTGCATCTGATGGTGTTCCAACTACAGTCGAGGCCATCATGAATGGCGAAATTGATCTAGTGGTGAATACTCCGTATGGGACTGGCGCTCGACGTGATGGTTACGAAATCAGACTTGCTGCAGTATTAACGGGTACTGCATCAATCACCACAATTCAAGGTCTGATCGCTGCGGTCGAAGGAATTGAGTCATTGCATCGTGGTCCCTTGCTCGTGAAATCTATTCAAGAGCACGTTGCTGAACTCAATGCCTTATTAGTCAGTGCGAATGAGTTGGCGACATCATGAGTAACGCCCAACAAATTGATAGTGAGATCCTCTCGATTGAGCCAGTCGGGGCATATTTCCATGTAGTACTTCATGCTCCGACGGTTGCCGAGCATGTGGAACCTGGGCACTTTGCTGCTGTTTCAGTTGGCGGCATTGGAAGTGCAATGTTGTTGCGACGCGCGTTTTCAATTCACCGTGCAACACCTGGTGAATCTATCGAGTTGATTTTTGCCGCGCATGGCCAAGGTACACAGTGGCTTGCCACGGCCAACGTAGGTGATGTCATTGACATCATTGCGCCATTGGGCAAACCGTTTGCGCTTCCTAACCAACCGGTTGGTGCTGTGCTGGTGGCAGGTGGTTACGGCGCTGCTCCGATGGGGATGTTGGCACAAGCATTGCGGGATCGCGGATGTGACGTTGCAGTGGTGCTTGGTGCTGCTTCGCAAGACAGATTATTTGGAGTACTTGATCTGTCCCGCGATGCTGATCATTTTGCAGTCACAACTGATGATGGTTCATCTGGAATGCGTGGCCGAGTAACGGATGCACTTCCAGATGCAATGAGAAACATCAATGCCAAAGTTGTTTATGCCTGTGGCCCAATGGGCATGTTGCAAGCAGTATCTCGAGTTGCACAAAAGTTTGGAGCTTTTAGCCAGTGTGCCGTTGAAGAATCGATGGCCTGCGGTATTGGTATCTGCATGACATGCGTGTTGCCAGTTATCGGTGATGATGGCACCACTCGAATGGTGCGCTCGTGCGTTGATGGACCGGTTTTCCGCGGTGACCGAGTGCGATGGGATGACGTGCACACTATTCCTCACGATGCCCACGGTGCACCGATTGTAGGTGGCCACTAATGAGTGTTGACTTATCGACCTCACTGGGTTCGCTGCAACTGAGCTCACCGACATTAACTGCATCAGGCTGCGCCGCTTCCGGTCGCGAGCTGTCACAGTTTGGTGATCTGTCGACAATAGGCGCGGTAGTTACAAAAAGCGTCATGCAAAATGCACGATCAGGTCGTGCGACGCCACGTATGGCAGAAACTCCAAGCGGCATGCTGAACTCGATTGGATTACAAGGCCAAGGTGTCGAAACATTTATTGAAAAAGATCTTGCTTGGCTCAATGCCAACGGTGTGACGACTGTGGTGTCCATCGCTGGAAGTACAACTGCAGAGTTCGCCGCACTGGCTGCGCGACTTTGCGATGTTCCTGGGATTGCTGCACTGGAAGTAAATATTTCGTGCCCAAATGTAGAAAGTCGCGGCCAGGTATTTGCCTGCGATCCGTACGCTGCAGCTGATGTGATCAGAGCAGTACTCGGCGAGTGGTCTTCGAGTGCGCCAGTGCTGGCGAAATTGTCTCCCGATGTCACAGACATTGTTTCGATCGCCCATAGCGTGCACGAGGCAGGTGTTGATGGTGTCTCAATGATCAATACGCTGCTCGGCATGGTGATTGACGTAGACCGCATGAAGCCACTACTTGGAGGTCGTACCGGTGGATTATCAGGTCCAGCGATCAGGCCAGTAGCTGTGCGTGCCGTGTATCAAGTGCATGCGGCATTGCCGGAACTTCCGATACTAGGTATGGGTGGAATTCGTACCGGCCATGACGCGTTAGAGTTCCTTGCTGCCGGCGCAAGCGCTGTCAGTATTGGAACTGTGGTGTTTGGCGATCCGCGTGCTCCATGGCGGGTAGCTGAAGAACTTTCGAACGAACTTTCATCTCGTGGCTATGCGTCAGTGCGCGATGTCATTGGTTTGGCACATCGATAAGGACATGGACATGACAAAAGCCCCCATTGCAGTGGCACTCGATGCACCAACACTTGCTATTGCCAAAGACTGGGCAAAACAAGTAGGCCCTCACGTTCAAGTGGTCAAAGTTGGGCTCGAAGTATTTCTTCGCGACGGACACGATGCTGTGCATGTTGCTCGCGAAGCATCAGGGTGCGATATTTTTCTCGACGTCAAATTGCATGACATTCCAGCCACTGTTGCAGGCGCAGCTCGCAGCGTCGCGTCGCTACAGCCAAAGTTCCTCACGGTACATGCCAGTGGCGGACCCGACATGGTTGCTGCAGCTGCCCAAGCTTTACCGGATACGTTCATTACCGCCGTCACCATCTTGACGTCGCTTAGTCAAGAGCAACTTTCAGCAATGGGGTGGTCGGGAACTGCGCAAGAGATCGTCACCACATTGGCAGAACAATCGGTTGCAGCAGGAGCGCGAGCGATTGTCTGTTCACCGCAGGAAGTCGCTGCTGTTCGTGCCGCTGTTGGTTCTGACATAGTGCTGATTACCCCGGGTGTTCGCCCTGTCGGGTCCGATGCGGGTGATCAACAACGTATTGCTACACCACAGCAGGCAATTGCACACGGGGCAAACCTCCTAGTGATCGGTCGACCAATCACAGGGGCAAGTGACATCAGTCAAGCAGCTGCAGAAATTGCGGCATCACTTCTCTGATAATTTGGAAACACCATTCACTACTGGAGTAACATCAACGTCATGCCAGTTCCCGCACTTACTCACGACCAGCGTGTAGCGGCATCAGCAAAAGCGGTGCACATTCGTACCAAGCGGGCTCAAGTGAAGCGCCAACTCAAAGATGCGACTATTTCATGGCGCGATCTGTTGGCCGTGGCTGATGTCGATGAGATCGTTGCAGGCATGAAGGTAGTGGCTGCGCTGGAGTCCATGCCCGGAATAGGTCGTATTAAGGCAGCTGCAATTATGGACAAGTGTGGAGTTGCACATTCCCGCAGACTTCGTGGTCTCGGTCCACACCAAGTGGCGTCGCTGTGCGATGTCTTGGACAGCAGAGCGCGTTAATGGCTCATCTTGTTGTGTTGTCAGGACCAAGCGGTGTTGGCAAGAGTGCTGTGATCAGTCATGTGCTCCAAGAATTACCTGATACATGGTTATCGGTATCCGCAACGACCCGAACACCTAGGCCAGGTGAAGTCAACGGCGTGAATTATTTCTTTACTTCGGTTGAAGAGTTCGAGGTGCTCGTTGCACAAGGTGAACTCCTGGAATGGGCAACGTTTGCAGGTAATCGCTACGGAACACCGCGCCAGGCAGTTCAGGCTCGACTCGATGCAGGAATACCGGTGTTACTCGAGATTGAAGTGCAAGGCGCCATGCAAGTGCGGGCAACTATGCCCGAAGCAATCCTGGTTTTCCTGGAGCCCCCATCATGGGCAGAGTTGGAATCACGCCTCATAGGGCGTGGTACCGAGACCCCTGACCAGGTCGATGAGCGCCTCCAGACTGCCCGAGATGAACTCAAATCCGTTGATTTCTTTGACCATGTGGTGGTTAATGACGATGTATCTCGTGCTGCCGCAGAGTTGGTATCATATCTGAGTTCGCCCAATTAACATCTAGGAGTTTGCACGTGGCCCATGTAGCCCCCGAGGGAATCACCAATCCTCCGATTGACGAATTACTCGACATCGCAGATTCTAAGTACGCATTAGTTATTTACGCAGCCAAGCGCGCGCGTCAGATTAACGCCTACTACTCACAGTTGAGCGAAGGTCTTTTGGAATATGTTGGGCCACTTGTTGAGTCCGGTGCTCAAGAAAAGTCGCTTTCTATTGCGTTGCGCGAAATTAGCCAAGGCAAGCTCACTCTCGAGCCTGAAATCGTCGCTTAGTCGTGACCACGAAGTCCCTCAACATCGTTCTTGGTGTTGGCGGCGGTATAGCGGCCTACAAAGTTGCCGCGTTGTTGCGCACTCTGACTGAAGCTGGTCATGATGTTCGCGTTGTTCCGACTCCTTCAGCATTGAAATTTGTTGGTACAGCAACGTGGGAAGCGCTCTCAGGTAATCCCGTTACCGCAGAAGTATGGGACAACGTTTCTGAAGTACCTCACGTGACAATCGGTAAAAATGCAGACCTGATTATCGTGGCACCTGCAACAGCTGATTTGTTATCTCGAGCTGCTCATGGGGCAGCCAATGACCTTTTGACAAACGTGCTTCTCACGGCGACATGTCCCGTTGTTTACGCACCAGCGATGCACACCGAAATGTGGCTTAACGCTGCAACACAAAGCAACGTTGACATATTGCGAAGCCGCGGAGCGGTGGTACTCGAGCCTGCCAACGGTCGACTCACTGGCGATGACAGCGGACCCGGTCGCATGCCCGAGCCAGAACACATTGCAGCCGCCGCATTGGCTTTAGCGTCAACGACTCAGCGCGACCTGAACGGCCGACGAGTTCTAGTGACCGCTGGTGGTACTCGCGAGAACCTTGATCCCGTTCGATTTATTGGAAATCGATCCAGCGGTAAACAGGGTGTAGCGATTGCGCAAGCTGCTAGAGATCGTGGCGCTGACGTCACATTGGTATGCGCGAACGTCACTGCGCCTGTTCCCTCAGGAGTTACTGTCTTGCATGTGGAAACAGGGCAAGAACTCAAGGCTGCAGTAGAGGCACACATTGCTCAGGTAGATGTCATTGTCATGGCTGCGGCGGTGGCAGATTTTGCACCTGCACACGTGAGCGATGTCAAAATCAAGAAATCAGATGATGGCTTGGCACCAACAATTGAGTTGGTCCGCACTCCGGACATTTTGACTGGCATTGTTGCCAACAAATTAGCCCACCAATTTGTTGTGGGCTTTGCAGCCGAGACTGGGGACTCACAAGCGTCGGTTGTCGAGCATGGTCGGGCGAAACTGGCGCGCAAAGGTTGTGATGCGTTGGTTGTCAATGATGTAACAGGTGATAAGGCGTTCGGGTCTGACAAGAACGAAGTCACAATTTTGCTAAAAGGGGATGCTCATGAGGTGCACGTACCTCGCGCGAGCAAGGTCGAAATTGCGAATGCTCTCTGGGATTTAGTAGCCCCAGCCCTCAAGTAATTGATTGAGAACCGCTAAGATTTAGCGAGTCTTCCCCTTACCGTCTCCATCACTATCGTCTAGCAAAAGGGTTATGTGAATGTCTGGTCGTTTGTTCACTTCTGAATCTGTCACCGAGGGTCATCCAGACAAAATGGCTGATCAAATCTCTGACGCGATTCTGGATGATTTACTCAGCCAAGATCCTAAGAGTCGCGTGGCTGTTGAAACCATGCTGACCACAGGGCAAGTGCACGTTGCTGGTGAAGTGACCACAGAAGGCTTCGCCGATGTCATGGGCATTGTGCGCGAGGTAGTCAACTCAATTGGTTATGACTCTTCTGAAAAAGGCTTTGATGGAAACTCGTGTGGAGTATCGGTGTCCATCGGCACTCAATCACCTGACATTGCGCAGGGCGTAAATGATGCATTTGAAGAGCGCGTGAGTGGCTCGGAGGATCCGCTTGATCGCCAGGGTGCAGGTGACCAAGGGTTAATGTTTGGTTACGCATGCAATGACACTCCTGAACTCATGCCGCTGCCTATCACGATCGCGCATCGACTAGCTGAACAGCTCACGTTGGTGCGTAAATCTGGAATCATGCCTTATTTGCGTCCTGATGGAAAGACGCAAGTCACTATTGAATACGACGGCGATCGTGCAGTGCGACTCGACACTGTTGTGGTGTCTTCACAGCATGCAGAAGATGTTGACCTTGATAAGCAATTAGCACCTGAAATCCGCAAGCATGTTGTTGAACCGGTGCTAGCCAAATTTGATCTGACTGCAAATGAATTCACGCTGCTTGTTAATCCAACTGGCAAATTTGTTGTCGGTGGCCCGATGGGTGATGCTGGATTAACTGGCCGAAAAATTATTGTTGATACCTATGGCGGTATGGCTCGTCACGGTGGCGGTGCATTCTCCGGTAAAGACCCATCAAAAGTTGACCGTTCTGCTGCATATGCGATGCGTTGGGTTGCAAAGAATGTTGTTGCTGCTGGTCTAGCGACTCGATGCGAAGTGCAAGTTGCCTATGCAATTGGCAAGGCGCATCCAGTTGGCGTATTCGTTGAAACCTTCGGAACTGGAACAGTGTCTGACGAGAAAATTCAGCAAGCCATTCATAAGGTATTTGATCTTCGTCCAGCAGCGATTATTGCTGACCTACAGCTACTTAATACCAGTGTGACGAAATATCGTCCCACAGCAGCGTATGGTCACTTTGGCCGTCCAGGCTTCACCTGGGAAAGCACGGACCGTGCGGACTCACTTGCTGGCTCTATATAGAAATGTGTGAGTAACAACTAAGTTGTGAGCGGCGACCAATTGTCATTGGTTCCTGGTCGCGCTAAGCGCGTCAGGGCCGAAGTCCCGCTTGCAGAGAATGATCCCGTGGTCAGCGTAATAATTGACAGTCCATTGCCGCATTTGGATCGCCCATTCGATTACGCGGTGCCTGCAAAACTTTCTGACAGCATGCATCCAGGTGTACGGGTGCGCGTGCGATTTTCTGGAAAGCTCACCGATGCGTGGGTAGTGTCCCGCCAAGACAAGTCTGACCATCCTGGAACCTTAATGGCGGTGACGTCCATCATTTCTGCCGAGAAAGTTCTTGACGAAAATTTGCTCGTCTTGGTTCGCGATGTTGCTGTTCGTCAAGCTGGCGTGGTCTCTGATGTCCTTCGAAGCGCAATACCGAATCGCCACGCACGTGCCGAAGCAGCTGACCTACCTGACTGTGACAATGTGCCCGCATTGAACGCAACGCTGTGGACCAATTATTCGGGCGGTGAGGCTTTAATTCGTCGTACCTCAAACGGTGAAGCAGTTCGAGCAATTGTCACTACTGGCAACGACGACTGTGGCGTGTTAATTGCAGAACTGGCAGCATCTGTTGCACACGGGCAGCGCGATGTCATCATCGTTGCCCCCGATCGCACTGCTGTGGAATACATCGTGCAGTGTCTAACACACTTGAGTGTGCCTGACAACGCAATTGCTGTCTTGCTTGCCGATGATGGTCCAGAAAAGCGGTATCGCAATTATGTTCAAGCGTTACGAGGCAAAGCTCGCATTGTCGTCGGTACTCGTTCTGCAGTGTTTGCACCGGCAGCACACTTAGCGACGCTGATTGTTTGGGATGACTGGAGTGAGTCGCTCGTTGATCCGCAGGCTCCCTATTGGAATGCACGTGACGTAGCCGTTGCGCGTGCTCGGCAGCATGACTGCGGCTTAGTTGTCATCGGACCAGCGATGAGCGTGGAGTCTGCTGCTCTTATCCCATGGGCGGTGCATGTTGCACGGCCACGAGAGAACTTGCGTCATAGTTCACCCACAGTCCGATGCGCGCTTGATGATGTGTATCGGGATCGTGATGTCTCGGGTCCGCATGCCCGAATACCAGGTATTGCACTGCAAACAATCAAGAAGGCACTCGAGTCTGGGCCGGTAGCTGTGCTGGTCGCACGTGCAGGTTATCAACCTCGGTTGTTATGTGACTCGTGTCGGTTACCAGCAACCTGTTCGCAATGTGCAGGTCCGCTCCTTCGATCACAGCGCAGCAGTGCGCCAACGTGCTTTCATTGCGGATATCAGGATGCGTCGTGGGTGTGCTCACAGTGCAAGGGGACAACAGTGCGTGCCACAACAGTGGGAAGTGAACGCACAGCTGAGGAGTTAGGTCGGGCATTTCCTGGTGTGCCGGTGCGCACATCGTCAGGTGATCACATTGTGCGTGCCATCGATGAACGAGCGTCAATCGTTGTAGCCACCCCAGGCGCTATGCCTCGTGCTTCCAAAGGATATGCCGGCGCCATTGTGCTCGATGGAAACGGCATGTTGTCGCGCCCTGATCTGCGAGCTGCCGAGGATACTTTTGCAAAGTGGAGTGAAGTTGTTGCCCAGGTACGAAGCGGTGGCGAGGTGATTGTTGTTGCTGATGCCGATCAACCAGCAGTCCAGGCACTTGTGCGGCACGACCCGTTAGGTTTTGCTACGCGCGAACTCGAAGTTCGTCGCGAGGTGGCCCTACCACCAGCTGTTCGCCTTGCGGTTCTTACTGGCGCTCAGACAGATATTGATGACCTTGTGGCAATTGCCCAGTTACCGAAAGATACCGCACAGCGCGGACCTGTTCCTGTGGGTGACGGTCAATTGCGTCTCCTGCTTTCTGTTGACCTGGCTCACGGGCTGGAACTGTCGCGCGCACTCAAAGATGCCACAGCAATTCGGTCCTCACGACACAAAGGCGCACCCGTGAACGTCAAGGTTGATCCGCATCACATTTAGCGTCACTTAGACTAGAGCCTTGTAAGCGCAGTTCATTGGAGACCACAATGCCCGTCAAAGAGATTCGATTGTTCGGAGATCCAGTCCTGACGACGCCTGCGCTTGAAGTTACAGTCTTTGATAAGGAACTACGTCAGTTAGTTGCGGATTTAACAACGACAATGCAGGACGCTCCTGGCGCTGGATTAGCTGCTCCGCAGATTGGTGTGTCACTTCGAGTCTTTACCTACGATGTCGACGATGTGGTTGGACATCTGATTAATCCTGTGTTGGATCTATCCGAAGAACTACAAGATGGACTCGAAGGCTGCCTGTCTGTACCTGATCTATCTTTTGAATGTAAGCGGTCATTGCATGTGGTTGCCAAAGGAATGAACATGTATGGCGAGCCAGTTGTGATTTCAGGAAGTGAATTACTAGCTCGTTGCGTTCAACACGAGACTGATCATCTTGACGGAATTGTCTTTATCGATCGCCTTGATGCTCAAACCCGCAAGGATGCAATGAAAGCAATTCGCGAATCCGATTGGTTTTCTACCGACACTCAAATCAAAGTGAGCCCGCATCCGTTTTCTCCGGGCTTCATGTAATCGTGCGTATTGCATTTGCAGGGACACCTGATTCAGCGGTGATGCCGCTATTGGCTCTGATTGATTCACATCATGAAGTGTGTTTTGTGATCACACGACCAGATGCCCCCTCAGGTCGCGGTCGGCAACTGACTGAATCACCTGTTGCGGCTTTGGCACATGAGCGGGGCATCGAGATTCTGAAACCCACTCATATTGCGCAGATTGCTACGCGTCTTGCTGAAGTAGATCTGGTTGTTGTAGTTGCCTACGGTGCGCTCATTCCAGAAAACTTGTTGGCCGTGCCCGCACATGGCTGGATCAATGTGCATTACTCGTTGCTTCCAACCTGGCGTGGTGCTGCGCCTGTGCAGCATGCGATCATTCACGGCGATGACATCTCGGGTGTGACAATTTTCCAGATTGACAAGGGTTTGGATACAGGGCCAGTCTTTGCAACAGTGACAACATCAATTTCATCCACTGTGACAGCAACTGAATTATTGGGTCAGTTAAATCAGATGGCGAGTGTCCTTATGGAGCAAGTCCTTGATGGCATTGAAAGTGATCGGATTTCAGCTCAACCACAAAGTTCAATTGATGTGTCATATGCACCAAAGATCTCAACGAATGATGCGCGCATAGATTGGACCCTCCCTGCACTAGCAATTTCACGACGAATCCGAGCGATGACTGATTCACCGGGTGCGTGGACCATGCTTGGCGATGAACGCATAAAGATGTCCCCTGTAAAACTTCGTACAGACAATGTTGAATTGCGGCCAGGACAAGTTGCAGTAGCAGATAAGGCAATCCTTGTAGGAACGGGCTCACATGCTGTTGAACTCACGTTCATTCAACGCGCAGGAAAGACGTCAACTCCGGCAAGTGAATGGGCCCACTCACTTTCAGATTCTGCGATGTTGGCGTAACGACATGGCACTCTTAAGAATGACAGGTACCTGTGAGTAATGGACTGAACGCTCGCCGGGTGGCGTGGAATGTCATTAACGCGGTGCATTCAGCAGATGCTTATGCCAACTTAATTTTGCCGCGGGCTATTTCTGACGCCGGGCTGGATTCGCGTGATGCAGGTCTGGCAACGGAACTCACATACGGAACGTTGCGTCGTCAAGGCAGTCTCGACACGGTGATCGCTGCTTGCGCTGCACGTGATGACATTGACCAACCAGTGCGTGATGCACTGCGCATTGGCGCGTACCAAATGTTGTTTATGCGAGTCCCTAGCCATGCGGCGGTCGATGAATCTGTCACGCTGGCAAAAACTATTTCAAGCCATGGCGCCGCAAAGTTTGTTAACGCCGTACTTCGTCGTGTGAGTGAACGTGACTGGGATGAATGGCTTGATTATTTGGGCAGTCCTATGTCAGATGTTGATCGACTTGCATTTGAGTATTCGTATCCTGTGTGGGTGATTCGGGCGTTAGCAGATGCTTATGGACTCGATGCCGAGTCGGTAGTGCCCGTGCTTGCAGCAGGTAATGAACCAGCACTCATTTCGATTGTCGCTCGGCCTGGTCAAAGCACAATGGATGACGTCATGGCAATTGAGGGAGTGTCGCCAGGTAGGTGGTCGCAGTTGGCGGGAACCCTTGAACGTTCCACACGTCCGGGTGACATTGAAGCCATCCGATTGGGGCACATCGGAGTTCAAGATGAAGGAAGCCAGCTCGTTGCACTGGCCGTGGCACACGTTGACGTTGCTGGCAGCCAATCACATTGGCTTGACATGTGTGCTGGCCCTGGTGGCAAAGCGGCCATCCTCGCAGGTTACGCAAGTCAGGTTGGCGCTCGTTTCACTGCGCTGGAACCGATTGCCACACGTGCTGATCTGGTTGCAAACTCACTCCGAGATGCACCAGGTAATCATGAAGTCATTGTGCAAGATGCTCGCACATATGAAACATCGCAGTTGTGCGATCGGATATTGATTGATGCGCCGTGTACTGGGCTTGGCGCCTTGCGCCGCCGGCCGGAAGCACGTTGGCGTCGCACGCCCTCTGATGTGCCTGTACTTACGGCGCTGCAAAAGGAATTGCTTGAACATGCCAGCACATTGGTACGAGTCGGTGGAGTGATTGGGTACGCAACATGTTCTCCACACCTTGCCGAAACTGATGCAGTGGTCTCAGGTTTTTTGCGTCACCACCCAGAGTTTTCAGAAGTCTCGCTCACACAAGTGTTGCCACAGCTTGACCTGCCCGAGGGTACGACTCGGTTACGGTTACGACCTGATATCCATGGCACAGATGGCATGTTCTTGACTATTTTGCGGCGAAACGACCACGGCTAGGCTGACACTATGGGATTGCGGATTTCACCAAGCATCTTGTCAGCCGACTTTGGTCATTTGGTTGACGAATGCGAACGCGTTGCAGGCGCCGCAGACTGGCTACATGTTGATGTCATGGACAACCACTTCGTTCCCAATTTAACTCTTGGTTTACCTATCGTTGAGGCGCTACTCAAACAAGTAAGCACTCCGATTGATTGCCACCTCATGATTAGTGATGCTGATCGTTGGGCGCCTGGTTATGCAGAGGCAGGCGCAGGCAGCGTGACGTTCCACGCTGAAGCAGCACATAATCCACGCCAGGTAGCGCGTGACATTCGTGCCCACGGTTCGCGCGCCGGAATCGCACTCAAGCCCGGAACTTCACTTGCGGATTACGTTGACATGTTTGATGAAGTCGACATGATTTTGATTATGACCGTTGAACCCGGTTTTGGCGGCCAGTCATTTATGGTGGAGCAACTTGCAAAGGTGCGAGCGGCTCGCGAGATCATCAAAAACAAAGACTTGTCTATATGGATTCAAGTTGATGGTGGGGTTTCTGCTACAACTATCGAACAGTGTGCCGATGCGGGAGCCGATACTTTCGTAGCGGGATCCGCGGTCTATAACACGCAAGACCCCGTCGCAGCGATCGCTGATCTGCGCGCCCGGGCGCAGGATGCTACGACACGTTCATGGTGGTGTACGTGAGCGATACAACTATCGAGATGATGACGAAGGCACTCGATGAAGCGCGAACTATTGAACTTGCCCGCGATAAGAATCCCAGAGTTGGAGCGGTTGTTGTTAACTCGCAGGGCCACATCGTGGGACGCGGTTTTCATCGCGGCTCGGGGACTGCGCATGCTGAAGTTGTCGCATTAAAGCAAGCCGGCGATGCGGCGCGTGGTGCAACTGTGTATTCAACGTTAGAACCCTGTAATGGGCAGGGGATGCAAGGTCCATGTGTCCAGGCACTCGTGGCTGCTGGCGTGTCACATGTTGTGTATGCCCAGAGAGATCCGAATACGTTGATGGCTGGTGGTGAGAGCGCATTGCGCGCAGCAGGCATTGATGTGACAAGTGGCGTGCTAGCAGATGATGCGCAGGCGTTGAATGAATCGTGGTCTTTTGCGCAGCGCAATGAACGCCCATGGGTCAAGTGGAAGACTGCGACCACACTCGATGGATTTATTGCAGCCAGTGATGGATCAAGTCAGTGGATTACTGGCGAAGATTCGCGCGCGATGGTGCAGATATTGCGATCCCAGGTTGGAGCCATTGTCACTGGCACTGGCACGGTTTTGGCAGATAACCCACACCTGACTGTGCGCGATAGCAATGAACAACCGTTGCGTGTAGTTATCGGGACTCGTCCAATTCCTCAGGACTTCCACCTTGCGGATAGTGCAATTCAATATTCAGGCGACCTTAATGAAGTCTTGACACAACTCTGGCGTGAACATGGGGTACACAGTGTGCTCGTTGAAGCAGGTCAGGGTCTATCCGCTTCGCTGTGGCGTAAAGAACTCGTGGATGAAGTGTTTTGGTTCCAAGCCCCTCTGATAGCTGGTTCAGGGGTGCCCGCAATTGGTGATTTTGGTGTCACAACGCTCGACCAGGCGCTTCGGATTTCCAATCCACGGATAGAGCGTGTTGGATTAGACCTATTAATCCACTTTCGTACCCGAGGCGAGTAAATGTTCACTGGAATTGTTGAAGAGTTGGGCTCAGTAGCCGCAATTACTCACTTGCCGGAAGATGCTGTGCGAATCACTATTAACGCGCATGTTGTTCTTGAAGAAAGTGGCCTTGGAGATTCGATTTCAGTCAATGGTGTCTGCTTGACAGTTACCGACCGAGGATCAGCAAGTTTTTCCGCTGATGTGATGAAGGAAACGTTAAGCCTGACAACAATCGGTTCACTTCAGGCAGATTCGCCCGTTAACCTCGAGCGCCCAGTCACTTTAGCAACCCGCTTAGGTGGACACATTGTTCAAGGGCACGTGGATGGCGTTGGTCACGTCTTAGCGCGCGAGCATTCGCAACATTGGGACGTAGTCACAATCGAGCCGCCGAAACATTTGCTGAAATATATTGTGCACAAAGGCAGCATCACTGTCGATGGCACATCACTCACAGTCAGTGCTGTTACAGATTCGACCTTTAGCGTCTCGCTTATTCCAGTCACGCTGACCCACACCACGCTTGGGCTACGTCAAGTAGGCGATAGCGTGAACCTAGAAGTAGACATGCTTGCAAAGTACATTGAGAAATTGGTAGGGGCTAGCTCGTGACCACATTAGATTCGGTCGAAGATGCTATTGCCGCTATTCGTGCGGGCAAAGCTGTTGTGGTTGTCGATGACGAAGATCGTGAAAATGAAGGCGATCTGATTTTTGCCGCTGCCAAAGCCACTCCGGAAGTATGCGGATTCATGATTCGCCACACATCGGGTGTTATTTGTGTATCGATGGAAGGCCCCGTCCTGGATCGACTGGGGCTTCCTCCTATGACCGCAGTCAATGAAGATCGCAAAGGTACTGCTTATGCAGTCAGTGTTGATGCGCGTCACGGCATTGAGACGGGAATTAGTGCAGCAGATCGCGCACACACCATCAAAGTATTGTGCGATTCGGCAACTGAACCGTGGGACCTGACTCGACCTGGACACGTCTTCCCATTGCGGGCAATGCCCGGCGGTGTTCTGCGTCGCCCTGGACATACTGAAGCATCTGTTGACTTAGCGCGACTTGCAGGCCTGGCACCTGCAGGCGCAATTGCTGAAGTCGTTCATGATGATGGTTCGATGATGCGCGCACCAGCGTTGCGTGAGTTTGCTGACCACCATGGTCTGATCATGATTTCCATTGCTGACTTGATTGCGTACCGCCGACGTACCGAATCTTTAGTGGAACGAGTAGCCAACGCGGAAATGCCGACTGAAGCGGGCGAGTTCGCAATTTATGGCTATCGCGGTGTGCTTGATGGAATTGATCATGTGGCACTTGTTATGGGTGACATTGGTGATGGAACAGATGTCTTAGTACGCGTTCACTCCGAGTGCCTCACTGGCGATGCGCTTGGTTCATTACGTTGTGATTGTGGGCCTCAACTGCGGGCCTCAATGCGCATGGTGTCTGAAGGCGGTCGAGGAGTAGTCCTCTATATGCGCGGCCATGAAGGTCGCGGTATTGGGTTATTGCATAAGTTGCGGGCTTACGAACTGCAAGATCAGGGCGCAGATACTGTGCAGGCAAATGTTGCATTGGGATTTGCCCCCGATTCGCGCGACTACGGAATTGGTGCACAAATTTTGGTTGATCTAGGTGTGAAGTCAATGCGACTTCTTACAAATAATCCAACGAAGCGTGCGGGGCTAGATGGATACGGACTCACAATTACAGAGCGAGTAGCAATTGAAATCGAACCCAATGATTTCAATTTGAGTTACCTCACAACGAAACGCGATTCCATGGGACATGAACTTACGTTTGGAGATCATTCATGAGCGGCGCAGGAAATCCCGGCGAGGCCGTATTCGGCTTCACTGGTAGTCGGGTTGTGATCGTTGCATCGTCGTGGCATGCGCAAGTGATGGATGGCCTCATTGCTGGAGCTGTGCGAGTGATCACCGAAGCGGGAGTCACGCCAGAAGTTCATCGCGTGCCCGGAGCTTTCGAACTATCAATCGCTGCCCGCGAGGCAGCATTGGCTGGCGCAGATGCTGTGGTTGCTCTCGGCGTTGTCATTCGTGGTGGCACACCACACTTCGACTTTGTGTGTAATGCTGCAACTGACGGGCTGACTCGTGTGGCATTAGACACAGGCGTGCCAGTCGGTTTTGGTGTCCTCACCTGCGATACCGAACAGCAAGCACTCGATCGTGCGGGTCTTGATGGCTCGAGTGAAGATAAAGGCGCACAAGCTGCTGCAGCAGCGCTCAATACCTGGGTGGTTCTGCGTAACATCCGCAACGCCTAAACTGTTGCTCGTGAAGACCTTCGATGAATTACATGCCCAATTACTAGAACGTGTGGCCTCTGGTGATCCTGAATCAGGAACCGTTGCTGCGATTCGCGCTGGCGTTCATTCTGTCGGTAAAAAAGTTGTTGAAGAGGCGGCCGAAGCATGGATGGCGGCCGAGCATGAATCACCACAACGTGCCGCCGAAGAAATTTCGCAGTTGTTGTATTGGACTCAAGCCCTGATGATTGCAAGTGGCGTCAGCCTTGATGACGTTTATCGAGAGTTGTAGTCATGTTGCGAGTTGCTATTCCTAATAAGGGTCAGTTAGCTGATCCCGCTCGTGACATGTTGCGTGAAGCTGGGTATGAGGTCGTCGCTAATGCCCGCGAACTTGTGGTGCAAGATCCAGAGAATGATTGCGAATTCTTTTTCTTACGGCCACGCGACATTGCAACATATGTGGGTAAAGGAACACTCGATGTGGGCATCACGGGTCAAGACTTGCTGCTTGATTCGGGATCTTCTGCTCACACGATTCTCGAACTTGGATTTGCACCGTCAACATTTCGTTTTGCAGCGCCTAAAGGTACTGCGACATCCATTTCTGATTTACAAGGAATGCGAATTGCAACTTCGTATCCAGGAATTTTAGAGAGCTGGTTACGTGACAACAAGATTCAAGCAACTGTTATCAAACTTGATGGAGCCGTAGAAAATTCAGTTGCATTGGGTGTGGCCGATGCAGTGGCCGATGTTGTTGCGACCGGCACCACACTGCGTCAAGCAGGGTTAGAAGTAATCGGCGAGCCAATCTTTCGAAGTCAAGCGATTTTGATTGCCCGTGAAGATTTGCCTGACCCCGTTGCTGTCGATGTTTTTGTGCGTCGGCTTCATGGTGTCTTTGTGGCGCGCAGTTATGTGCTTGTCGATTACGACATCCCCAACACGTTGATTGACCAAGCCTGCGTTATTACACCTGGAATTGAATCTCCGACCGTGTCACCACTTCAAAATTCCCAATGGTCTGCAGTGCGGGCTATGGTGCCACGCAAGCAAGTGCACATCATCATGGATGAGTTGTATGACTTGGGTGCACGTGGAGTGATTGTCACCGATATCCATGCGTGCCGATTGTAATGTCGCAGTTTGAAGGAGCTCAGATTCCAGATTCCAGCTTTGCCAACGATGATGGCGTTGCTGATACCGAGATCCGTGCTGCTCTGGAAGCGTTTGTTGCCACTCATGAAGCGCCCGAAGCCCAACGAGTAATTAATGCGTTAACAGGGCAGCGACTCCTGGTCCCTGTCGTAGCTCACGTTGACTCGGTTGATGAGGGCGTTGAAAAAGACAGCCACATGACCTCGGTTGAGTACATCAACTCAGATGGGCGAAAAGCATTGCTTGCCTTTACCGGCGTAGATTCACTTGCGTTGTGGGATCCGCAGGCTCGTCCTATTCCGCGGGCATCACATGTCGTCGCACAAAGTGTCCTGGAAGCTGATCTGGAAGCACTGATTATTGATTTGCATGGACCACACACTGTCGTGATCGAAGGCCCGATGTTGGTGCGGCTCGCAATCAGTGCGCATCACGCGGAATACCTGGATGCAGCCCTAGAGCAGGCCTGCGATGCAATCGAGGCACTTGACGGTGTGATTTCTGCAGACTGGGAGACCGCCCCCGATGAGATTGTCATCATTCTGGAAATTGACACACCTACATCCTCGTTAGGCCCAGACATTGCTGAAATCTTGCAGGAACCCAATGTCGCAGTGGTTTTGGACCGCCCGCTGAACGTGGAAATTCGCCGAAATTCTGCCTGATAAGTCCCCGCTGGCTGCTCGTTGTCCCAATTATGGGCAAAGCCGCAGTATCAGATACACTCACATTGTTGGTTTAACGACCAGCAAGCAAAGTGGATTCCGTCCCACCCGCACCGCCTCATGAATAGGGCGTCGGGTCAAGAAAAGTCACTTCGGTGACGTTTACTCTCTTGGGTTGGTTTCACTTCGCACGACCACAGGAGGACATATCAGTATCGAGCCACGCATTAACGAGCGAATCCGTGTACCCGAAGTACGCCTCATCGGCGCCGAAGGTGAACAGGTTGGCATTGTGCGAATCGACGAAGCATTGCGATTAGCCGCAGAGGCTGATCTTGATCTCGTTGAGGTAGCTCCAGAAGCAAAGCCTCCCGTGTGCAAAATCATGGACTACGGCAAGTTCAAGTACGAAGCCGCAGTAAAAGCTCGCGAAGCCCGCAAGAACCAAGTCAATACGGTCATCAAGGAAATGAAATTACGTCCCAAGATTGATCAGCACGATTACGAAACTAAGAAGAGTCACATTGAACGATTCTTAGCTGGTGGAGACAAGGTCAAAATCACGATTATGTTTCGTGGTCGCGAACAGTCTCGACCTGAACTTGGCTACAAGTTACTGCAACGTTTGGCGCAGGATATCGGCGAAGGTGCAATCATCGAAGCCGCTCCAGTGCAAGACGGCCGAAATATGACCATGGTGCTTGCACCAACGAAGCGTAAGAACTCAGCTGCGGCAACAAAGGCTGCTAAAGCTTCGGCCCAAGAAGCCGAAGTACCAGTAGCAGAAGTCGCAGCAGAGTAACGACATAGGTTTTCTCATTCAGTTGGGTGAGAAGTTAGGTAGGAGAGAAAGATGCCGAAGAACAAGACACACAGTGGCGCTAAGAAGCGCTTCAGAGTGACCGGCACCGGCAAGCTCATGAAGGAACAAAGCAACAAGCGTCACCTTCTTGAAAGCAAGTCAAGCAAGCGCACACGTCGTCTATCAGTCGATCAGGTGCTGTCCCCAGGCGATACCAAAAAAGCAAACAAGCTGCTCGGCCGCTAGTTTCAAGAGGAGATAACAAACCATGGCACGTGTAAAACGCGCAGTAAATGCTGCAAAGAAACGTCGTGAAGTACTTGAGCAAGCCAGTGGCTATCGCGGTCAGCGTTCGCGCTTGTACCGCAAGGCAAAAGAGCAAGTCACACACTCGATGGTGTATGCCTACAACGATCGTCGTGATCGTAAGGGCGACTTCCGTCAATTGTGGATTCAGCGCATTAACGCTGCAGCTCGTGCCAACGGCATGACCTATAACCGTTTCATTCAGGGCCTTAAGGCTGCTGAAGTGGAAGTTGACCGTCGTATGCTCGCAGAACTTGCTGTCAATGAGCCAGCTGTGTTCGCCACTCTGGTTCAGGTCGCGGCAAGCGCCCTGCCAAAGGACAACGCGTAGTTTCTGTACCTATGCACGAATTACAAACGAACGTGCGCGCATCCAATGTGGTGCGCGCACGTCGTCTTTTACAAAAAAAGTTTCGCGACTCCGAAGGCGCTTTCCTGGTGGAAGGCCCGCAAGCAACTCGCGAAGCCGCGATCTACTCCCGAGTGCGGGAACTTTTCATCACGCCCGAGGCGGCGCAACGCTATGACGACATTGTCGCGGCTGTTGAAAATCAAGATGGAAAAATTTGTATTTCCTCTGATGACGTCATTGCGCATCTTGCTAGCGCCGTGAGTCCTCAGGGCATGGTCGCTGTGACGTCCATGTCCTACCACCCACTGTCCAGCACACTTCATTCGCAGTCACGCCTGGTAGTGGCCTTGGCTTCGGTGCGGGACCCAGGCAATGCTGGTTCAGTTTTGCGGGTCGCTGATGCTGTTGGCGCCGATGGTGTGATTGCAACGCAGGAATCTGTGGACTTACACAATTCGAAAGTGGTTCGGGCATCGGCTGGCTCAATATTTCATTTGCCTTGTGTTGAAGAGGTTGAACTCTCGGATGCCATCACTCAAGCCCGAGCATTCGGTCTGCAAGTGTTAGCGGCTGATGGACACGGTGAAGTCCTGTCGCCAGCCATCGATTTAGCTCAACCAACAATGTGGGTTTTTGGCAATGAAGCATGGGGCCTTCCGGATGAGGTGTTATCGCTCGTTGATCGTGTTGTGGCGCTTCCGATTTATGGCAAAGCCGAATCTCTCAATCTGGCCACTGCAGTTGCGGTGTGCCTCTACGCATCCGCACAAGCCCAGCACACGAACTAATAGACTTGCGCTATGTCGGCACCGAACAAACCTTTTGATCCCAAGGAAGTTAGCGCATTGTCTCCTGAGAACATTGCTGCGGGCGTTGCCGAGGCCTTAGCTGCTTTTGCTCAGGCTCAATCATTGGATGAACTCAAAGAAGTTCGACTGGCACATGCCGGCGATCGTTCCGCACTTGCACTTGCAAATCGCGAGATCGCGGCGCTGCCTCCTGCAGCAAAAGCTGAAGCGGGAAAGCGTATCGGCGAAGCTCGCGGCAAGGTTGCTGCTGCTTTGGAGGCACGCACAGCGCAACTTGAGATTGCCCGTGACGAAGCGTTACTTGAGCAGGAAACTGTTGATGTCACGACTGTGACAGCTACTCCTTCACGAGGTGGACGTCATCCATTAACAACAATTCAGGAACATATCGCAGAAGTTTTTGTTGCTCTCGGTTACGGCGTAGCTGAAGGACCTGAAGTAGAAGCCGAATGGTTCAACTTTGACGCATTAAATATCGCGCCAGATCATCCAGCTCGCACTATGCAAGATACTTTCTTTGTTGGTAATGAAGACTCTGGTCTTGTTCTGCGTACTCACACGTCACCCGTTCAGATTCGCACCATGCTGACCCAAGAGCCACCGATTTATGTCATTTGTCCTGGTCGCGTCTTTCGCACCGATGAATTAGATGCCACGCACTCGCCAGTTTTCCACCAAGTGGAAGCACTAGTCGTAGACCGCGGCATCACCATGGCTGACCTCAAAGGAACTCTTGATCACTTTGCCTCTGCCATGTTCGGGGAAGGTATTGTGACTCGGCTTCGCCCATCATTTTTCCCATTCACGGAACCGTCGGCTGAAGTTGATTTGCAATGTTTCGTATGTCGTGGCGCATCGGTAGATAATCCGCAAGCGCCATGTCGC
>Ga0194055_10001300_pt1 | contig 20374 bp, 18 predicted proteins | sample SepL449m_MetaG_FD_155482 | JGI IMG/M metagenome (GOLD analysis project Ga0194055, IMG submission 155482) | Anoxic zone freshwater microbial communities from boreal shield lake in IISD Experimental Lakes Area, Ontario, Canada - Sep2016-L442-9m | ecosystem: Environmental > Aquatic > Freshwater >...
TCTTCGATCGTGGCAAATCCCCTTGATCGACGGCGGCCCAATTCGACATTGGGACTCACGACGCCCAGTTCGTAGACTTCAAGATAATTGGTATTAAACACCGGCGCAAATTTGATCCGCCAATCGTTCGGCTTGAAGGTTTTGTCGCCGTGATTGAGTTCGAACGCCAGCGTGTAATATTGAAGAAATAAGAAGCCGTTGGGATTTCCGAAGAAATCTTCTTGGCCTGGCGTCGGCGTTGATTCAAAGGGTGTCGTGGGCGTCGGTACTTGCCGGAAATTAGTAATCGTGCGGCTAATCGCTTTTACATCAAAAAAAGTGTGCTGCCCGATGATCGGAAAGTCTTCCTTGAGGAGGTTTTGCGTGTAGGGATTGAAGATATTTCCGGGTACAAATGGATAGTCATCCAAACGCGGATGGCCGCGGCCGTAGCGGTCCCAGGGTGGCACGCCAATGCGCCAGCGGTCTTCTGCTGGGACAAAATGCGACGATTCTTGCGATTCGCTCGGCATGACGCTGGAACTGCCTGTGAACCCAGCAGGCGGGTACACAGAATACCGAAGCAGGGGATCGGCAATGGGCCGCTCCCCTGAGAGATCGTAGATATTTTCGAACGGATCATCGAGAATCGGCGGCCCGCGATTCGGGTGATCCAGATTACCCACGGACTCAAATGGGGCCAAGATTTCTTCCGCCGCATCCAAATCATTGGCATTACTATTCCAAGACACGGCAGTCGTTTGTGTATCGCTTCCAACGGCCGGCAGCGGAACCGGCCAAGCATCCGACGCAGGAGGAAACATGGACTCTGGAACGATGCTTGTACCATGCTCAAAAAAAATGAATTCGGCTGTGAAAGCAGGTTGCTTGATCACAACCTCTCTGTAGAGAAGTGGCGGATCGAGCAACTCGGATTGTCCCTGCGCTGCGCGAGGATGCTGGGAGTGGTAGAGGAAGAAAATCAGGCCAGCGGCGCGCAGCGACCGCCGGGCGATACAGAGCCAGTGGCAAGCGGTGCGGAATGGAAAAAAAATGAGGTGCGGCATTTTGAAAAACTCGATCCAGAGACCGCATTTCGGTGCAATCTTTTGAATATGTATCGGCTTTAGGGGTTGGGTAAGATTTGCCGGCCGTTCCAAATTCAACACGAAACTTGGGAGCTATGAATGAGCGAATGGCAAATGGGCGATCTAGGCGATAAGGATTGTGTTTGCTGCGTGCGTGCTTCGGGGGCTTTGGCGAATCACTTCGGAAAAACGAGATGCCAAACATTCTCTGGAACCACAGCCTGCACGCCTGGCGTCGAAAGTTCATCGCTGCCGCAGCGGTGTTGTCTATCTGCTCTGCAGTGGTGGAGTGGATGTCACTAGACGGAATTTTGATCTCCTGTGCCGCTGCACGCGATCTCACTCCATGTATGGGTCGGCCCAGCACGCAGCGCAAGCACTTACAAGGAGATCCGGTTGAGCGGGCCGGCCACCCCGAGTGGGTTTCGCCGCTGGCCAAGCCGACCAAGTCGTCCCACGAAGAGGGTTATTTTATTGGAGGAGGCGCTAGAGAGAAGGGCCGAGGGGGTCAGGAGCGTAGAATCGGCGAAGGGACGTGGGGCACGGATTACACAGGACGTATCATTCCGAAAAAAACAAATCTGCTCTGGTGGCACGGCCAACGCTATCAAGGAGGTGTAGGATCCTACCGCACCGACGGGCCACGCATCGTGCACAAACCATAACCGCCTCCAGTCAAGGCTGATTGCGTCGGTCTCTGGCACCGCCATACAATCTGTCGGGTAGGCGATACGGAAGACCGCGCTCTAGAATCGAACACAGATTCTCCAACCACAAGCAACTGAGTCCATGATCAGGTTGCCTGCCTATAGGCCGCTGCTACCAACCACCGCCCACACACAGTCGGATGATAAGGCTTGTGGAAACTTCGACCCCTTCGGATCGCACTGCCGTTCACTTTTCTGCTGCGATTTCCTGGATGCTCCTCGACTGGGCTGCGAGTGCGTTTTCAGCGATCTCAATCACTCTGCTGGTGGCTTACGTTGAAAAGATTGTGTTTGCCGAAAACGTCTGGGGCGTGCCCGGCGGCGTGGTCTGGGCATGGATTTTAGCAGTCGCAATGCTCGCCTCGGCTGTCGTGGCCCCTGTGCTTGCTGCGTGGGCGGATCGTAGATGCAGCCACAAGCAGACGCTTATGGCCAGCGTGATAGTCGGCAGCGGCGCGTGTTTGCTCTTGAGCATCGCGGCGCCAGAGAACCGGATTGGGATCGCAATCTTGATCGGATTGGCAAGCGTCGCCTTTGACATGGCTGCCATTTTCACCGGTAGCCTGCTGCCAAATGTCGCCACAGGACGCGATGCCGACAGGCTCTCGGCCGCTGGCTTTGCCGCAGGTTACGCCGGTGGGGCTGTTGCACTCGTGGCGGCAACGACAATCGTGACGGCCCACGATGCCCTCGGCCTCTCCATGGCGGGGTCCTTGCGCGCGGCTTTTGCGTTGATGGGCACTTGGTGGCTCGTCTTCTCGCTGCCCGCGGCCTTCGTACGATTTCAATTAGACACTAACCCAAACCAAAAAGAACCGTGCAGCACCAACGGAGATAGGCATAGCGATTCCTCAATCGGCGAACTGCTTGCCTTCGCTCGGTCGCTGGGTCGGGGCGATGGCGGATGGCACCCGCTGGGAACCGTCCTCGTGGGAGCCGTGCTCGTGTTAGGCGCAGTGCAGACGGCGATTTCACAATTTTCGAGCGTTGCTCTGGAAGAATTTCATCTCGATGCCCCGGCGCTTGTACGCTTGGTGTTGCTGGTGCAACTGGTGGCGATGCCCGGAGCGATTGCCATTGGGTGGATCTCCGTACGCTGGAACCGGCAGGCGGCACTCTCCATTTGCCTGACTGGTTGGGCCGCCGTGCTGGGGCTGGCTTTTTTGGTGAACTCGCCCGAGCACCTGATGGCCTTGGCTGTTTTACTAGCGCTGGTGCTAGGCGGCGTGCAGAGCGTGCTGCGGGCGAGTGTAGCAGTGCTCGCGCCGGCCGGCCGCTTCGGCACAACCTTCGGCCTCATGCAGGTGGGCACAAAGTTGGCAGGATTTGCAGCGAGCGCGGTCTTCGGCGCGGTCTACGCGGCTTCAGGCCATCCTCGGGGTGGCTTGGTCGCGCTGCTTGTGCAACTCCTTGCGGGTTGGTGGATTCTCTCGCGGGTCACCCGCCAACGATAGAACTTTGTTGCCTGACAAGCTCAGGCATTTTGCTGCAGCAGGCGTCTGTTGGCTGTTTTCATACGGATATAAACACCGCCTTGCACCCGGCGCAGTGGAGGCTTAGCCGGCCGAGAGGCCGAGCACATCGCGCATCGAATACAGCCCGGCAGGCTGGCCCACAAAAAAAGGCAGCAGCGGCCAGAGCGCCGCTGGCATAGCAATCGCGATTGGTGGCTCGCACATTGACCGAAAGCGACTCCCCATCGAGGCCAAAGAGACCTGCCCCCCTTAAACGGCACCACTCCCAGAGAGAGATTCTGTCAGTGTCAAAACCAAAGGAGGGCATTCCATGCCACGCGGAAAGAAAGAACTGGCCGAGCAGATCATCCCCTATGCTGCGAGTGTCGAAGTCGAGGTGGGGAGAGGTAAGACTCCTGAGTTTACTGACGAGATAGAACCTCCGTCCGGCGGGGAAATCATTACTTCTTAGCAGATTGCCAAATCGCCCCAGCGGGTGATTCGAGAGCCGGCGGTGAATTGCGGATGTACCCCTACGGCCGCTGCATCAGAAGTCCCCAATGCCATGGAGCGATCCCCGGTTCCTCGCGCACAAAACGAAAATCGGCTTCCTCAGCCCATCGGCGGCACTGTTCTGGAGTTGGCCGAATATCCATCGACGGGCCTCTGGGTGTGGCTGGGTCGAAGTTCCAGTGGATGATTCCCAACCTGCGCCCCGGGCTTAGCACGCGGAACGACTCGCGGAGCAACACCACTGGGTCGTCGATATGCAGCAAGTTGAAGACCATCGCGTACTCGCACGATCCCGTCGGCCACGAAGTCGCATTCCATCGGCTGCACGTTTACCACGCCCGCTTCGCCAGCCGTAGTCATTGTCGCCGCGAGGAACTCAGGCTCAATATCCAGCGCATAAATGGTACCGCTGGATCGTCTAGCGGCCTCCACCGTACATAGGCCGTAGCCGCAGCCAAACTCGACCACGTTGCCGGGGTGGTCGTAGTCCAGACGGTCTAGAATGCGCGCCGGGTCAAAAAAATCCCGCCACACTGCGACGTCTGGCATCCCACTTTCTCGGCCTTTGGGCATTTCTCGCACCTGTTTTTCACATTCATCCCGAAAAACATATGTCCACCGCAACCATCAATTCCACCGACATCGGTCAACAAACGCTAGCGCGGACGGCAGCGTGAGGCCCAGCAGCCCGGCAAGCAGCAGGAGCGATTCGCCGCCAACTCCGACTGTCACAGCGAATTTTCGAAGGCCGCTGGCGCAAAAAAACGGCGGGGGAAACTGTGTCCCCCGCCGCCTCGTTTTGTACCCGCTTCAGGCAGATGCCCGGATGGGGTGCGGATCAACCAGCATTACAGCATGGTTCGGCGGAGCAGGCTGGCTCTTCGCAGCAGCTCGCACAGCCGCCCTTGTTGGCACGGCGGCTGGCTAGCCTGCCTTGACGGGCGCGGCGGTGAGCAGGCTTACTCTCACAACAGGTAGATTCGGCAGCACAACAGGCTGGCTCAGCCGCAGCACAGGCTGGTTCGGCTGCACAACAGGCTGGCTCGGCCGCACATCCCGACGCACAGTCGCAGCTTTGGCCTCGGCGGCCGCGGCCGGCAGCCGAGGCGGTGTCGGCGACCATCAGACTGACGGCGACGGCACACAGGATGGAAAGGATCGTGGGAAGACGCTTCATGAGATTCTCCTTATAGAGGAACGGGACCGCTTAGCAGAGCATCCTAAAAACATGCTTAAATAGGTAGCCTTTAGGACGTCTGCGGACAATTGATGCCCGGTAGCCTAGCTGGCCGCGGAAAAATTTGGGTAGAGGAAAAAATTGGCAATCCTCGATTCTCGGAAGAAAAGCCATTTTTCAGCATCATTCGCCTCCGCGAGCCGCATTTTGAGCAACCTTTGCTCCACTGTCCCCGCGAATCGACTGCCCGATAGTTGCTCCGGAGAGCCTGCCTTCTGCCCCTCGTGAGAGACGCGGCTGGGGGTCGCCTTTGAGCATCCCTGGATCCGCCAGCGCCGCAGCGCAAACGTCTGACCAGGGGGCACGTTTTAGAGGAGTCCGGATCGTTTCGGTAACGTAATCGGCGCACAGGCCACCCTGCCAATGGCGGTTCAGCCGGCCATTCGCGTGACCGCACTTCAACCGACGCTTCAATAATTGATCTGGAACTGAAAGCAGAGCATGTCGCCTTGGAATTGGGCGTATTGGCCGTCGATGATCTTGGCCTGCGATGACGAGGTGTTGGTGCGATTCACCCAGTCGTATTCGGCCGTGAGTTCCATTTGTGGCGAGAACTGCCACTCGAAGCCCAGATTGAAGTCGCCGAGGTAGGTGTCGGGAGAGTTGCGTTCCCACAGGTAACCGCCGCGGTAGGTCTGCCAGCGGAAGAACGGGAACATTACACCCCAACGTTCACTTTCGATCTTGTAGCTGACCATGGCGTAGCCGCCGCTAAGCGGCTTGCTGGTGATCTCCGGTGGGTTCAGGGCAGACGTCCCTGAGAGGTTCGAGAGCTGCGGGCCATCGCCAGTGGTCCATTCCGTCGTGAATCCGAACGGCTGGGGATAGTAGACGAAGGTGGCGGCAATGCGCTGATCCAAGACGCCGCCTTCCGGCACGACGACCGGCGTAACGGTCTGATTATCAAACTTGATCGGCCCCGTGTACGGCGAATAGGTGCCTGTATAGGCCTGCACGCCCGCCTCCATGATCTGTCCGTCGTCCATTTTCCAGGGGGTCTCCAGCCGCACCACGAAATGCATGTTGTTGTTGGCTTCCAGCCGCGACACGCCCTGCCCGTTGTAACAGCCAATCCCGAGGACGCCGTAATTGCCGGAACCCTTGAGGCCTTCATCGAGCACCTCTTTGTAAAGATCCTGTGCGTAGTCAGGAGTCCAGTAATAGAAAACGCCCATCCTGCGCTCGCCATTGATGGCCCTGTTAATGGGATCGCTCCGGTCGAGTGGTATGCGATTGGAACTTGACTGCATGTTGTCCCAGCCGAACGGCACTTTCGACAGCCCGACGCGAACACGGTGCACCTTGTCGGTCGTCAGGTTCACGTCGCCGTAGCAGTCACGGAGTTGCGTGAAGTTGATCGCGCCATCCTGCGACCCTGGCACATTGGAGGCGAAATCGGGCTGGATGTAGAAGTATAGGTGCTCGCTCAAGTTGCCCGAGAAAATGAGCCGGCAGCGGCGGATGAAGAAGTGGTTGAGGGGCGTGACCGATTTGTCACCCTGGTGATACGCATTGGCAAGATCCTCGTTGTTCCAGAGCAGGCTGTTGATCCGAAACTGCGTGTAGCCGCGGATATTGATCTTGTCGTACCACTCGTTTTTTTCTTTTCGTCCTTCTTTTTTCCATCTTTCTTCCCATCGTCGCGAGACAGTTGATTTACGGTCTCGATCGCTGGGTCCTGAGTGTTGTTCCAGCGCTCCTGCAACCGATTGCCAAAGGCATCGTCGCCGGGGCTGACGGTTCGACCACTGCCACGCGACGGGTTCCGTGACAATTCATCCACGGTCTCGATCGCAGGATCGCGAACCTGAGCAAGCAAGTGCCCAAAATCGAAGTCGACAGGCGGTACCAATACGTTTGCCTAGTCGGCCTCCGCCTCTCCACCAAATTCCTCAAATGCCTGACCTGCAGCCGTTGACATGGTGGCCAGGACGATCGCCACCACCCGGCACGCAAACGCGAGTGGCTTGATCCAAGACGAAGAGGAATACCGAAACACCCGTGTCACAATAGCCTGCTTTCCCGGAAAATTCAGCGCAATCGCTTCAGACTGGTTCGTCGGAAGAAGTTGCCGCTAGCTTTACGAGAATTTTCGGAACAATGGCGTCTGTGGGCATTTGGGGGGCTGGGGTAGCAGCGGTGTGGCTGGTTCCGTCACCCTGTCCACTTGATACCACTCTTGGCTGGCTGTCCGTGGATATGTTCCATCGAAGCTGAATCATCGACGGGCCAACCGGCCGTGAGCACTGTGGCGATATCATCGATCGTCTGGCAATCAACCTCGGCGAGCGAAAGGATCCAACGCGATGGCACTCTAAAGATGGAAGGCTCCGGCACCGATCCAGCCCTGATGTGCCGGTGATGGAGTCTATTCTTCTCAGTAAAAGGCAGGGATTGGCGTATAGTCTGACACCGACGAGGACTCTCTGGCCGGTCTTTTTTCTGGATATTGTGATGACTGGAGGAGCGAGTGTTCAATTTCACATTACGAGTCTGCTCAGTCGACTTTCGGCAGTTGAGAATTTGGGGGGCGATTGGGCTGATTTTGCTATCGCAGACGATGGCTGTGCCCAGCGCAACGGAGGCTGGCGACGCTCAGGAGGCGAGGCCAAACGTCATCCTGATCATGGCAGACGATCTGGGTTTCGAGACGATTGGGGCAAACGGAGGAACATCCTATCAAACGCCAGTGCTCGACCAACTGGCTGCCACGGGCGTGCGGTTTGAGCATTGCTATGTGCAGCCGCTTTGCACGCCGACGCGTGTGCAATTGATGACCGGAAACTACAACGTCCGGAATTACATCACGTTTGGCCAGATGGACCCGGCATCGACCACATTCGGCAATCTCTTCCAGGGGGCTGGCTACGCAACCTGCATCACGGGTAAGTGGCAGCTGGGTCAAAACCCCAAGTTGCCAAAGATTTTCGGGTTCGACGAGCATTGTTTGTGGCAGCACACACGCCGTCCACAGAGATACGCAAATCCAGGGTTGGAGATAAACGGCACAGAGAAGGATTTTTCCAACGGCGAATACGGCCCAGACGTGGTCAATGAGTACGCGCGGGACTTTGTGACCAGAAACAAAGACAAGCCATTCTTTCTGTATTATCCGATGATGCTGAGCCATGACCCGTATCAGCCGACTCCCGACAGCAAGGAGTGGGACCCACAGTCAAAGGGGAAGAACGTGAAGCAGGGGTCAGCGTACTTTGGCGATATGGTCGAATACATGGATAAGCTGATTGGGCTGCTCGTCAAGACGCTCGACGAACAAGGGCTGCGGAAAAATACGCTCCTGATCTTCATCGGCGACAACGGGACTGGCAAAGGAATCAAGTCGATGATGGGCGATCGAGTTGTGATCGGAGGCAAGGGATCGACAACGGCCGCGGGCATGCATGTTCCTTGCATTATGAGTTGGCCAGCTGTCATGACGACTGGCCGAGTGTGCGGGGATCTTATCGACAGCACAGACTTTCTGCCGACGATCTGCGAAGCCGCTGGTGTGAGTCTGCCGGCCGATCTGACGATCGACGGCCATAGCGTGCTGCCGCAGCTGCGCGGCGAACGCGGCCACCCTCGCGAGTGGATCTACTCATGGTATTCACCGCGAGGTGAACGCCTGCGTGAGTGTGCGTTTGAAAAATATTTTAAGCTGTATCGCAGCGGCGAGTTCTTTGACCTGACAACGGATCCCGATGAGAAGCGGCCTCTTGCTGTCACGTCGCTGAACGGCGAGTCGGCTGCGGCCGCCAAACAGTTGCAGACGGTGCTCGCTCGATTCGACAACGCTCGTCCGCTAAAACTCCCACGCCCGGCGGCCAGTGAATCGTCGTCGAACAAAGTGGAAAAAACGGCACGCAATCGCCAGAGAAAGTAAATCGCTCGCGAAAAAGTAATACTACTCTGGGATGGCCGGCCCGTCCTGCGCCTGAAACGAGGAGTCTTATGATGCGTGGATTCATCAAAACGGTAGCGGCTGGAATCATTATTGGCACGATGGTGCTAGCGACGCTCGCCTGCCACGCAGCGGAGGGAATATCCTTCGACGTGGTCGTATACGGCCACACTTGCGCTGGAGTGTCGGCGGCGGTGCAGGCGACGCTCATGGATAAGACGACGATAGTGGTTGGGCCAGACAAACACCTTGGCGGATTGTCCAGCGGTGGGCTTGGAGCCACCGATATCGGCAATAAAAATGCGATCGGCGGCTTGTCTCGCGATTTCTACCGCCGTCTCGGTAAGCATTATGGCAAGGCGGAGATGTGGATCTTTGAGCCCCACGTTGCGGAGAAGATCTTTGAAAATCTCATCACTGAGCACAACATCACCGTGCATCACGAGGAGTGGCTCGACCGGACGCCAGGCAAGGGCGTGGAGATGAAAGCCGGCCGCATTGAGTCGATTACGATGCTGTCCGGCAAGACATATCGTGGCAAGATGTTTATTGATGCCACCTACGAGGGCGACCTCATGGCGGCGGCGGGGGTGTCGTATACATGCGGCCGCGAGGCGAACACCCAATATGGCGAGACACTCAACGGCGTTGCAACGCGTTATGCAAGACACCACCAATTTTCAAAACCCATTGATCCGTATGTTCGCCCCGGCGATCCGTTGAGCGGGTTGCTGCCAGGCGTGATGACGGGCGGGACGGGGGAAGAGGGCTCAGCAGACAAACGCATCCAAGCGTACTGTTTCCGCATGTGCCTGACAGACGTGGCGGCCAATCGCATCCCATTGTCGAAGCCAGAGAGCTATGACCCGCAGCGATACGAACTGCTGCTACGCACGATTCTGGCAGGGGCAAATCCGTACGGCTTTGACTACTTTAAGAAAACACGCATGCCTAACGGGAAGACGGACTCAAACAATGAGGGGCCGTTTTCAACAGATAACATTGGGATGAATTACGACTACCCAGAGGGAAGCTACGCCACTCGTCAACGGATCATCAAGGAGCACGAACGCTACCAGAAGGGTTTTATGTGGTTCCTCGCCAACGACCCGCGTGTGCCCGAAAAGCTTCGGAATGAGGTTGGACGATGGGGGCTCCCCAAGGACGAATTCAAAGACAATGACAATTGGTCGCACCAGCTCTATATCCGCGAAGCGCGGAGGATGGTCGGCGCGTACGTCATGACCCAGCGGAACTGTCAGGGCAAGGTCACGATCGACAACTCGATCGGCATGGGTGCTTACACGATGGACTCGCACCACGTGCAAAGGTATGTCCATAACGATGGTCACGTCCGCAACGAGGGAGACGTCGAGGTCGGCGGGTTTGGGCCGTACCCGATCGCGTATGGATCGATCGTTCCAATCAGGGGCGAGTGCGAAAATCTGCTCGTCCCGGTCTGCCTCTCGGCCACACACATGGCCTTCGGTTCGATCCGAATGGAGCCGGTGTTCATGGTGCTCGGCCAGAGTGCGGCGACGGCTGCGGCACAGGCGATTGACGCGAACGTCGCAGTGCAGGACGTTGACTACGCAAAGCTGCGTGAGCGACTGCTAGCAGACAAGCAAGTGCTGCAAACGGTCGTTCTGCAAACCGGGCCGCTGCGTTGAGCGTCCTCGTAGTTGCCATGCCGCACGGGTAAAGCCATAGACAAAAATAGGAGTAGCCTTGCTCCGCGTGAACGCCCAAGTGTCCCGACACCTTTTTATCGCACCCCGGAAATTTCGCCATGAATACCATCGATGCCATCTATGCTCGCCGCTCTGCCAAACACTAAAAAGTTTCTGCCCTCATCAATCTGCCACAGGACCACGTGATTGGCTTTATGATTGCCGTCGGTAAGGCCACCCAGCCAGTCTGGCCGAAACCGGGGCAACCCTTGCTATCGGAAGTGATTGTCTATGACCGTTTTGCAGACGAGACTGGCGACGCATCTTTTGCCTAGCGAGCCGATCCCGAGAGAGTTCGTGGATATGGTCGATTTACGCTATCCTCTCAGACATGATCCTCTGGGGACCTAGCCGTCCTGACTTGCTTCGCCCTGAAACCCTCGCCGATATTCTGCGAGAGACTGCCGGTCACTGCCCTGCAGCCCACGCTTTGGAAGACGGCGACGAGATCGTCACATACTCCGCGCTGCTCGATCGAGCCGACAGGATTGCTCGGGCGCTCTCGGCCAATGGTTGCGGGCCCGGCACCTGCGTAGGCCTTTGGCTGCCTCGCGGGCAGGCTTTGATTGTCGCCCAAGCTGGCATCACGTTAGCCGGAGCGGCCTGGCTACCCTTCGATGCTGCTGTGCCGATCGACCGCCTAGTGGACTGCATGCACGGCGTGTACCGACCGGAGCGGACATGTTTTGTTGTGACAGACGCTCTCGGGGCTCAACGGCTGCGAGATCACGATCTTAAATGGCCTCTTGTGCCGCTGTTGATCTCCGAGTTGGAGAAATCCTCCGTCCATGCACCCCTTCGCCCAGCCAGCAGGGCCGACACTGCCTACATCATTGCGACATCTGGCTCCACCGGTGAACCCAAAAGCATTGCGATTACGCAGCAGAGCATCTGTCACTTTCTCCGCAGCGAAAATGAAGTTTTGGGGATCTGCTCTACAGACAGGGTGTATCAAGGTTTTTCTCTGGCATTCGACATGTCCCTGGAGGAGATTTGGATTTCCTTTCTCGTCGGGGCCACGCTCTGGATCGCACCCACCACGACAGTCACCGACCCAGATGCAGTCGAGGCCGCGCTTGGTGATCACGGCATCACGGTCCTGCACGCCGTTCCAACGTTATTGTCGCTCGTGGAACATCTGCCTGCCACCCTGCGGTTGCTCAATGTAGGTGGCGAGGCCTGTTCCACCGCACTCGCCGAAAGAATCACAGGCAAATCCTACCGTGTGTTTAACACCTACGGTCCGACCGAGATCACAGTCACGGCAACAGTGGCCGAACTCAAACCAGGGCAGGGCGTGACGATCGGCAAGCCCTTGCCCAATTATGGCATCGGCATCTGCGACCCCGAGCATCGCTTCCTTCCCGGCGGAGAGACCGGTGAAATCGTTGTCTTTGGTCCGGGACTTTCGCCGGGCTACGTTGGCCATGAGGAACTCACTCGCGCGCGATTTGTGGAGATTGATGGCCAGCGAGCCTATCTCACTGGCGACATCGGCTTTTTCGATGCGGTTGGCAACATCTGCTGTCAGGGTCGCCTAGACAATCAGGTCAAGCTGCGTGGGTTTCGCATCGAATTGGATGAAATTTCTGCCGCACTCGCCGACCAACCCGGCATCGCCGCCGCCGCTGTCGTTGTACGACCATTGCAGGGGAGCGATGCGGTCGTCGCTTTCGCCGTTGCGAGCCGATCGGCTGTCGATGGTCACCGCCTACGATCAGCTCTGACGGCCCGACTGCCCACATACATGCTGCCCAGCCAGATTGAGTTTTTGGATCGCCTGCCACGACTCAGTTCGGGCAAGGTCGATGCAAACGCTCTACGATCACTGCCGCTGAGCAGTGCCCCGAGCGGCGACTCGTCTCCTGCGGCCAATGTGCACGAGGAATCCCTGTGGCTTGTGCTGGCAGATTTATTTCCAGGCAAACGCCTGGAGTCTCACGTCGATTTCTTCTCCGATCTGGGCGGGCACTCGCTGCTTGCAGCACGCCTCGTCACACGGCTTCGCCACATTCCTCGTTACTCCAGTATCGGCGTGCAACAGATCTACAGTAGCAGCACGCTTGGGGCCATTGCGGCAACCATGGCAGCACTCAGCCACGCTGCCCCTGCAGCGATCAAGGCGACTCATGTCAGTGCGCCACTGGCCAGACGCTTTCTCTGTGGACTTGCCCAGACGGCCTGTTTGCCGGGGCTGATCCTTTTGAATATGACGCAGTGGCTCACTCCATTCTTCGCCTACCACTGGATGACGGGAGATCCGGGGGATAGCGAATTGCAAGCGATTGCCGCTGCACTGTGTACTTACATTCTCTGCCTAGCACTCTCATTTCCGGTCGGCGCGATTCTGCGACGCATTCTGGTTGGACGGCTTCGGTCCGGTTGCTATCCGCTCTGGGGAGTCACTTATTTTCGCTGGTGGTTGGGCGCGCGTCTCAGCGAAATACCGGCCGTGTATTTGATTGCCGGCTCACCTTGGAAGTCGCTTTACCTGCGCTTGCTTGGTGCGAAAGTGGGCCGCCACTGCATCATCAACTCTGGCACTTTCGCCGTGCCGGAATTAGTTTCGATCGGCGCGCGAGTCTGTCTGGGAACATTTGTGACGATTGAAAACGCCCGCGTTGCTGGCGGCCAATTGATCATCGGCGCTGTGACGATCGGGGACGATGCCACAGTCGACTCATACGCTGTTTTGGAAAACGACACGGCTGTCGGACAGGCTGCGACTCTGGGAGCTCAATCCGCTCTGGCAGACGGTTGGCGTATTCCTGATGGAGAAACATGGGCTGGTGCTCCGGCCTGCCGATCCACCGCAGCACCCACACTGCCCGCCCGACCGCAATCGCTTGGACGCTTGAGCGAAGGCCTGCGATTGGCTGGATTTGCCGTTGGATCGGCTGTGGTAGCGACACTTTTTTACATCCCTGTTTTTCCCAGTTTTGTCTTCATCGACTTCATTGATACCCGCTGGCTCGACCTTTTTGAAAGCGACTTTTCATGGTGGGAATCGCTGCCGATATTTTTCTTGCTGGCGATGCCGGCGGCGGTGGTGTTAATTGGTATCACGATCCTGATGGCTGGCCTCTTGAGTCGCTGTTTGCCTCAACAAAAAGAGGGTCGCTATTCGCTTACGAGCCTCGACTTTTTCTGGAAGTGGCACCGTTCGGTGATTCTCGACACCTCACTGCAAGTGGTGCACGGGCTCTATGCGTCGGTCTATGTGGCGGCTTGGCTGCGACTGTTGGGTGCAAAAGTTGGCCGCGATGCGGAAGTCTCCACCGTCGAGGGAATCGTTCCAGAATTACTCGAGCTCGGCGACGAATCATTCATTGCCGACGGTGCGATGCTCGGTGACGAAGAACAGCGCGGGGGTTGGATGACGCTCAAACACACCCGCATTGGCAACCGCTCTTTTATTGGCAATGGCGCGTATGTTGCCGATGGCACGATCTTTCCCGAGGATGTTCTCTTGGGCGTGCAGTCGAGTGCACCGACCAACGAGCAGATGGAGTCTGGACAAACCTGGATGGGTGCACCGCCGATGCTCTTGCCAGCCCGCGAAACGATCCCCCCTCAAGACCCGTCGCTGACCTTTAGGCCTTCCCGCGCGCGGCGTGTGGCGCGAGGGCTGATCGAAGTGTGGCGGATGATTGTGCCGCCAGCCTTTGTGATCGCGATCGGCTATGTCACGGTGTATGAAACCTTTTCCTATCTTGAGGAAAGCGATGGGATCGGTTTTATGGTCGCCCTCACCTGTGCGGGTTTGATTTATGCTGGCCTAGCTTTTGCATTTGTCTTTGTGTCTAAGTGGTTTTTAATTGGTCGCTACCGTCCTCGGCTAGCACCGATGTGGACGCTTTTTGTCTGGACCAGCGAAGCGGTCACCATCCTGCATGAGTCGCTAGCGGTGCCGGCCCTGCTCGACTTTTTACGAGGCACGCCCATGTTGCCGTGGGCATTTCGATCGCTGGGCGTTACGATCGGCCACGGTGTTTGGCTTAACACAACCGATCTCACAGAATTTGATTGCGTTGAGATTGGAGACGAGGCCGAACTGAATGCCTTGAGTGGACCGCAAACACATCTCTTTGAAGACCGAGTGATGCGCATTGGCAGAGTCACAATTGGCAGGCGTGCGACCCTTGGCGTGCGCACAACAGTGCTCTACGACGGCAGCGTAGGTGATGAGTGCCGTCTGGGGCCGCTGACGCTTGTCTCAAAGGGCGAACACATTCCGTGCGGCACGTGCTGGGAAGGCACGCCAGCGACCCCATCGTGTTGTCAATCGCGGAGTCCATGGCCACCCGCAGCGTAGAAGTTGGCCGTTTTAAGAGTGCACATTCAAACCCCGAGAGAAGCGTTGAAAGCTGGCATGCCACCTCCCAAGGGGCTTGTGCTTGTGCGCGTGGAGAGTGTTGGCCGTGGGTCGCCTGCCCGCCAAAAAATGCGAACAGTCATACTGGAAATAGCCCGCTGCTGGCTGAGTGATCGCTTTGCCAGCCAGAGCGTTTGTCTGTTGGAAGCGGCCAGCGGTCCGCGACTCGTGGCAGGCAGCGGGGCATGCCCGCTGGAGATATCGTTGAGCTACGATGGCGTCGATGGCTGGATTTGCTTTGGCAATGCACGGGCTGTGGGGTGCGATGCGGTTCGCATCGAAATGTTTGCGGAAATGGAAGCGGTCGCCACGCTCTATCTGGGCGGTGAGAGAGGAGATCGCGTGAGGCATGCAACCGATCCAGCCCGGGCTTTTGCCGAAAGCTGGTCGGCATGGGAAGCCTCGCGGAAGCGACAGCGACTGGCGATAAGTGAACAGCCCAAAGGATCGCTCAATCGAGACTGCGATGCCAGTTTAAAGGGTGTTGAGTATCTGCTGTTTCACGATGTGGTTGTCGCTGTATCGGCGTAAGAATTGCTGCCTTATCCGTCCCTGTTTGGCAGAATCGATTCTCTTCGATCAGACTATGCGGTGACTCTAAGATTCTTTCACTCATGCGATCTCGACAGCATTGAATCATCTCGAACCCCCGTCGCATGTGCCACCTATAACACAGCCGCCAGCGGGCTGGCCTCGGGCGTATGGCATTGGCATCGCGGTGCTGGCGTTGGCGATCCTCACCCATCTCTACGGTCTTGGCTCGCTGCACATTATGGGCAATGGGGATGAGATGATCTATGCGCAGATCACCCGGGCCACAGCAGCCAGCGGCCACTGGTTGCCGCTCGAGTCTGAGATGCCAGACATGGTCAACACCAAGCCGCCGCTACTCTTTTGGCAGGGCATCATTTCCACCGACTCGGGGCGTCAATGGTCGCTCTGGAGGCTGCGTTGGCCGAGCCTCGTCTGGACATGTGCGACTGCGTTTTTAGTCGGATTGCTGGCCTGGCGTGAAGCCGGTCGGCAGGTTGCCGCCGGGATGTTTGCCGCCGCACTCTATCTCGCATTTCTCAGCACCTACCGTTATGGCCGGCCCTTTCTCACGAACCCACCCGAGACATTTTGGGTGTTTCTCTGTTTGTTTGTCATGCTCTGGTGGCGGCCCCAATCGTTTTGCTCACGGCTTCTTTTTCCGCTCCTTGTCGGCGCATCTGCCGGAATGGCATTGCTCACAAAGTCTTTTGCGCAGCTCTTGCCGATCGGCATTGCTTTGACGCTCTGGCATCTGCGGGCCTGCAACTGGCAGTGGAAGCCCTTCCTGTCGCGATCGGCGCCGGGCCTAGCGATCACGGCTATTCTTTCTCTGGGCATCTTCAGTCTCTGGTTTTTGCTCGATCCTGATCCGCAGGCGATCTGGAACGAGTTTATCGTTTACGAAAACCTCGGAAAAATGAATGATGGCAGGCCGAGCTATCTAGGCGCATTGCTCTGGAGCCGAAAGAGTGTTTGGGGGTTTTCGCTGGGATGGTTTTTAAACGCCGGACTGCTGGCGTTCCCGTTGGCTGGCACGATGATCCGTGGTTGGCAGCATCGCAACCAAGCAAGCGAGCAGGAAAAACTTCTCTGGATCTGGGTGATCATTGTTTTTCTCGTCTTTTGCCTGCCCACGCAGCGGTCTGGCCGGTATCTGATTATCGCGATGCCTGCAATCGCTGTGCTGATGGCATTGCACTGGCACAGGCTCTTGCCGCAGGCCCTGATGACGACGCTTTTTGGATCAGGAATGATTGGAATCGGAGTGGCGTGGCTCTCGATACTCCTTTGTCAACAATCGAGCGGCAGCATCTTTCCCTGGTGGCACTGGATCTTTGTGTTAGGAACGATCACGCTGCCGGTCGTGGCCTTGATCGACCGCCGCCACGTCTGGGCAGCGGCGGTGCCGGCATCGCTGGCCGCGATGCCTTCGATCGCCAGCTTTCTGACGGCCTTCGATGCACCGCTGGGCACGTTTCCTCCAGATACGATTGCCGCTGCGGTCAACCGCGTTGTCTGGGTGCCGCAAAACTTTCGCGCTTCCGCCGAGTTGCACCACATGCTCTTGCCCGGCGCAACGATTCGAGGCTTGCCGGTGGGGCAATCCCAGACGGCCTTGGGAGGAGCTGGAAAAGACGATCTCGCCATTGTGAGGCTGAGGCTCAATGATCCGCCCCCGGTCGGCGCACTCGGGAGTCGCATCGAACTGGTCAATCGCCAGACGCAGCAGCAATTTTTTGAAATGGCAGCCGGATGCGTTGGGGAGCACTTATTTTGCCGCGAATGGCTGCTACCGGCCGCAGCGAGGACCCTCGAGTAGCATGCCCGCTGCGACAGATTATACTGGCAGCGTTCGAGGTCGCCAAAGCCTCTGTGCTCAGTTTTTAAATGAGGAATCCGTTATGACTGCCGATCTCTACCGCAAAATTGAAGTCTCAAAAAATGACGTCGTGAATATTGCCACATTTAAAGACAGCAAAATTCTTGACGAGGGAGCCCTCGACGAACTCAATGTCGAATTGGTACGCCTGATCAACGACCGCGCGGGAATTGAGTTGCTCCTAGATTTCCACAATGTGGAATTCATGTCGAGTGCTATGCTGGGCCTGCTCGGCAAAATTCACCGTAAGGTGGGAGGACTCAAGGGGAAGTTAAAAATGTGCAGCATACGGCCACAGATTTATGAGGTCTTCAAACTGACAAACCTCAACAAGCTGTTCTCGATTCACAAAGATGAAGCGGAAGCCTTGGCAGCCTTCGCAAAATAAACGCCCGACCCGGATGACTGCCATGAATGCTCCTGCTGCCACTTCTTCTGCCGGAGCATCGCCGGACGAATCAACCGCTCAGTCGCGACGCAGCGTGGATGTGCTGATTGCCGAAGACAGCCGCATTCAGGCCAAGATGCTCGAGAGATCTTTGCTGACTGCAGGTCACACAGTGCGCTGGGCGATCAACGGCGCTGAGGCTCTGAGTATGGTTCGCGAGCGGCGGCCGGCGATCATCGTCTCCGATATTGAAATGCCAGAAATGACTGGCTATGAGCTGTGTTCGGCGATCAAAAAAGACCCGGCTCTCAGAACGATCCCGCTGATTTTGCTCTCCACTCTGGCCGATCCCCTCGACATTATTCGAGGCCTTGATGCGGGCGCCGATAATTATGTCACCAAGCCCTACGAAGCCACCTACCTGCTGGCTCGCATGGACGCACTTTTAGATACTCCACTGGATGCCAGCGACGATGCCGGGGGTGTGGTGCTAGAAGTGGGCCTGGCAGGGCAGAAGTTTCGCGTGAAGGCGGGCCGACAGCAGGTGCTCAATCTTCTGGTGTCGACATTTGAAAATGCTGTCACTAAAAATAAAGAATTGATCGTTACCAATCAGGCTTTATCGGTGGCCAAGGATCAACTCCAGCACACCAATACCGAACTCACCCAACTCAATGAGAAGATCGAGCACAGCAACAAGCGAATGGTGCGGGATTTGAAGGCGGCCGCCAAGGTTCAGCAGTCACTCTTGCCCGCTTTAGCCATCACGATACCGTCGGCCACAGTTGCTTGGAGGTATGTGCCCTGCCAAGAGTTGGCCGGAGACTTCCTCAATGTTTTCTCGCTCGACAGTGAACATGTCGGACTGTTTGTCGTCGATGTCAGCGGCCACGGCGTGCCCTCGTCGCTGTTGGCTGTTACGATCGGCGCTTTTCTCTCATCAAAAGTTTCCGACTCGTCACTGCTCGTACGTCCCGGAAAAGAGGGCGGTCCACCGGTTGTCGTTGGACCTGCCGAAGTGGCCACGCAGTTGAACCGGTTGTTCCAAGCCGACGAACAGGCGGGCCTCTACTTCACATTCATTTATGGCGTTTTGCACACGCCCACGGGGCATTTGCGTTTTGTCTCGGGAGGCCATCCACCGCTGGCTCACATGTCTCGGGAGGGCAGGATTCAACTGATTGAATGCGAGAGTTTTCCGATCGGTTATGTGCCCGACATCGAGTACGAAGAACATTTACTTGAGTTAAAGCCTGGCGACCGGATCTATCTCTATTCCGATGGTGTGCCTGAAGCGATGAATGAGGCACTTGATCAAATGGGGAATGAGCGGATGACAGCCACGATCGAAGCGGCCCGATCACAGTCTCTGGAAACGGGCGTTGTGGCACTGCTCGATGCGGTGCAGGCGTGGTGTCAGCCCAAAGGACCCCTAGACGATGTTTCTATTTTAGGTATTGAGTGGACTGGCTGAGCGATAAAACGCACGTTTTAGCGTTTAACGCGGTAGCAACTGCAGTGCGTGCCACTCAGTCGCTCATAGCCATCGTTGACGCCCAGCATGGTTTCAGCGCTGCCCAAAAAGAGGGCTCCATCGGGGCGGACTTTTTTTCGCATCGCATCGAGGATTGCCTTCCTTGTTGTTACCGAGAAATAGAGCAGCACATTGCGGAGAAAAATAATGTCGCAAGGAGGGATCGTCGGCCAGAAATCGTTGAGATTCAGCTGCCTAAATTCAACCAGCCGGCGGCAGTCTTGCGAGATACGCCACTTACCCTGAAAAGGAGTAAAGTATTTTTTTAATAACAGCGGCGAGAGGCCGCGAACGATTTCTAGTTCACTGTAAACTCCTTCGCGGGCCCGCGTCAGCACAACGTCGGAAATGTCAGTGGCGATGATCCGAATCTTCCAAGTGGCCAGCAGATCGCGAAAGTGTTCGTTGAAAAGAATCGCCATGCTGTAGGCCTCTTGCCCGGTAGAACTCGCCGCCGACCACAACACCAACTGCCGCATCGGCCCCCGGCTTTGCACCAGCGTGGGAATCAACTGCTTGAGCGTTTCAAACGGAGCTTTATCGCGGAAAAATGAGGTCTCATGCGTCATCATCGCATTGAGAATATCGCGCTCGATGGCTGGGTCGCTGGCTGTACGGATGCGATCTAAGAGGGCATCGAGGCTAGCAATGCCGCGTTGCCGCATCACTGGCAAAAGACGGGCCACCACGAGATAGAGCTTGTTTTCGTCGAGGACAACTCCACTGCGCCGTTTGAGAAACTCTCGTAGGAATGCAAATTGTGGCGTGCTCACCGTCACAAGAGTTGTTTTCATTTCAGACTCACAGCATCCGCCGCTTGAGCCGTAGCGAGACTTCAACGCCAAGCTGTGAGAGCGGTAAAATAGCATCGGCCAATCCAGCGCGGGCCACATGGCCAGGCATGCCCCAGACAACGCTTGTCGATTCATCCTGGGCAAGCACATCCCCTCCTGCCGCCACGATCGCCTCGCAGCCCTGAAAGCCATCACGACCCATGCCCGTCAGCACGACCGCTAGCGTGCCTGCTCCCCATATCTTGGCGGCACTCCGAAAAA